>FWPU01001980.1_pt1 | contig 58883 bp, 47 predicted proteins | sample 2228361 | NCBI WGS metagenome assembly FWPU01 (sample SAMEA103939777, study PRJEB20133) | metagenome
CTGGCCGAAACGTCTTGACACCCATGGTGCACGTCCGTCAACCGACCAACCGCATCAGAAAGCGGCCTAGCAAAAACCCTACACTTGAGAGGCACGCATGTCCGGGTGAGGAAGACAACCGATGGATCCTCTCAGATGATGTTCAGACTGGACTGAATGCGCCAGCGCAGTTGAGAAGACGACCAACAGACGCTCTCAGGAATGTTCAGCGTCTTGCGATCCGGCGGTGCACCGTCGCGCACGTTCGAGCAGTTCGCGCAACTGCGCCAGATGTTCTTGCTTGCGCGGTTCGCGCCACGCGCGCGCCGAGGCTGTCCAGTACCGGTGGTTCTCGATGAATGTGACCTGGGTCGTGTACCACTGAACATCGCTCATGGGACCATCGAACGCTTCATTTTCAGCACGCAACTTCTCGCTGTGCTTCCAGAAATGATCGCTGCCAAGCGTATCGAGATCGGCATCTGCCAGAATTTGCTCTGGCAACGTAGTCGGTGACTGAGGAATGCGCGTTGCCATGATCATGCGGCGGATCTTTTCGATCTGTTCTGGCGTGTAACCAAACGCTGGCAGCACCTGCGCTGCAATCTCTGCACCTGCCTGTTCATGCTCTTCGCGACGCACCACAAAGCCAAGGTCGTGAAAGTACGCCGCCGTGCGCAGGAGCAATAAATCCTCGCCGTTGACTCCTTCTGCATGGGCCAGACGTTCGGCGGCCGGTGCAACATCGTCGCGGGTATGCTGCAACGAATGATATGTTATTTTTTCCGGCAATTCCCGCGCGAGTCGTTTGAGGGCATACGCGCGCGCACCCTCAAAATCCGGTTCGGTCATGATCGTCTGTCCTCAGACACACATCCCAGGGAAATCCGATTGTCGACGCTGCCATTGCGTCTGTCAACGAATACGCCCATCGCTTATCTGTCATTATATGCTACCTGGCAAGGATATGCATGCGCAGCAGGTTAGTACATGAGATGTTATACCGCTTCGGCATCCGCAACCGGTGCAGCTTCGTTCTGACGCATCGCGTGCAACGCCTGATGCGCGCCTGCGTTGAAAAACTGTGTATCGCTGCCACTCATCAGCATGGTCATGCCGCGTTGCTTCCACATTGCCACCTGATGCGGATCACTGCTGTGAATCCCGCATGCCACGCCGGCACGCTGCGCTGCCGCCAGAACCTGTGCAATCGCAGACTCTACGGCAGGATCCGTGACACTGGCGGCGCCCAATGAGATCGTCAGATCAAAGGGACCAATCAGCCCCGCATCGACCCCCGGAACGGCAAACAGGTCATCGATGCGCCGCACGGCTTCCGCTCGCTCAATCTGCAGAACGACGAGCGTATGCTCGTTCATATGGCGCACCAGATCGCGCGGTCCCGCGCTGCGATAGTCGGTATGCCCACGCCCGGCAGCTGCACCACGCACCCCTTCAGGCGGGTACTTCATATATCTGACCAGCGTCTGCGCCTGTTCGACAGTCTCGACCCGCGGCAGCATGATGCCCATGGCGCCGGCGTCGAGCGTGCGCGCGACCAGATCATACGCCAGATCGGGGATGCGTACCAGCGGGGTCAGACCCGTCAATCGCGCCACCCGGATCATCCCGGCGACGTCGCCAAGATCGTAGACGCCATGCTCCATGTCGATGAACACGAAGTCGTATCCGGCGTGCGCCAGCATCATGATATACGCAGAAGACGGACTTTCGACGAGCATGGTCCCGTAGACAGGCTGACCGGATTTGAGCGCCTGTTTCACGCGATTGATCGGCAGCATGGCATTCTCCTTATCATTTGCATTCTACCTTGGTTTGGGCTAGGATGCGTTGCACGTCGAACATGGTCAGGCGAGAAGGCGGAAGGCTGGCGAGGCGCGAATGGGTCCTGAAACAGACCGACGCGCCGACGCAGATGCAGGCATGCGCCGGCACGCAACACCATAGAAACCGGGCATTCCTCCGCCGCCACCGTGGCGGTCTGGCGATTGCACCACATATGCGCGCGTCTGCTGTCGGTGCAGCGCGCGTTCCATTGCCAGTGGAACGTGTCTGGCGCCCGGCAACGCGCAGGATCGGCAACGCGGCATTCGCGGCGAACGTCAACAGTCGAGAGCGACCGGCCTGACACACGCACGGGTGTTCGCTCAACGTGGAGTTTTGCCTGCTGCCAGATCATGCACGCACCCCGCCGACGCCCTCCGTGCCTCTGTGGTTCGAAAAGCAGGCGTGAAGATGACAGGTGAGGTATGCACAAAGCATTCGACGGCGTCCTGACAGAACGCGACTGGAAACGACACATCAGCCATCCATTCGAGGTTCCTGCTGGAGCGACCCGGCTCTTCATCCGATTGCGCTTCGAGCCGCCGGTTGTCGGTACCGTTGACAATATGTTGTGCCTCTCGCTCTTCGACCCGGCCGGATTCCGCGGCGCCGGGCATCGTGGCGGCGCTCAGCACGATGTCGTCATCGATGCGGCGCATGCCACCCCCGGCTACCTCCCCGGACCGTTGCCCGCCGGTCGGTGGGACGCGGTCATCGATACGCACATGGTTGCGCCCGGCGCGCCATGTCGCTATACCCTGGAGATTCAGACGACCGGTGAGCCTGTGACAGAACCTGCCCCAGTGCCAGTTCCCCACACAGGGAAGACGCCGGGGCGCGGATGGTACCGTGGCGACCTCCACGCGCACACCATTCATTCGGATGGCGACTGGGACATACCGGCGCTCCTCGCAGCAGCACGCGACCGTCACCTCGATTTTGTGACGCTCACCGATCATAACACGATCTCACAACTTCGCGACATCGATGCCCTGAGTACCGACGACCTGCTGGTGATGGGGGGAATGGAACTCACCACGTTCTGGGGGCACGCATTGAGCCTGGGGACGCGCCGCTGGATCGACTGGCGCATTCGCCCCGGCGAGCGAAGTATGCCACTCATTGCCGCTGAAATCGAAAAGGAAGGCGGATTGTTCGTTATTGCGCATCCGCTGGCGCCCGGCGACCCGTACTGCACCGGCTGCGACTGGCGTTACGTCGAAATGATGCCGGGCACGGCGCGTGCCGTGGAGGTATGGAACGGCCTGTGGAACGGCGACAGCAACAACGAAGCGGCGCTGGCGCTCTGGTATGAATGGCTGAACTGGGGATTGCATATCACGGCAACAGCGGGAACCGATGCCCACGGACCGGCGCCCGCCGCTGCACGACCAGGATTCAACGTCGTTTATGCACCACGCCGTGAGGAAGGCGCAATCCTGCGCGCCATCAGCCATGGTCGACTCTACCTGAGCAGCGGTCCCTCACTCGAACTGACCGGCACGGGCGGCGAGACGCATGCAATGCCTGGTGATACGCTCCCCAGAGGAGCAGCGACCATTCGCCTTCGCTGGCGCGACGTTCCTGCCGGAGCGCGCCTGCGATTCATCGCCAATGGCGCACGCTTGAGCGAAACTACCATCGATGCGACGGGGGAACGTGTATGGAACCTCAACGAAGGGGAAGCGCAATGGTGCGTTGCCGAAATTCGCGCAACAGATGATGAATTACTGGCGGTGACGAATCCGATTTATTTCGCCAGTGAGGACTGACACTCCGGCGGCTAAAGCCTGCCGGGTTCTCGGTTCTGCGGCCCGCCCAACGGCAGAGCCTCCCCGAAGGCGGTGCCCCCGCCCTTCTGCAAGATATTGAGCGCAGCATTATGATCGCGGTGCAGCTCACAACCACAATACGGGCAGGAGTGCCATCGCACGGCAAGCCATTTGGGAACGCGCTCGCCACACTGCGCACAGGTCTGCGACGTTCCAGCGGGGTTGACCTCCAGCACCACGCGCCCGGCACTTTCAGCCTTGGCACGCAGCACGCTCACAAAGAGGCCCCATCCGGCATCGCTGATGGACTTGGCGAGCGGATGGTTGCGTACCATCCCCTTGATGTTCAGCTTCTCGACGACGATCTGGTCGTACTCGTTCACCAGGGCACGGGCCGTCTTGTGGGCGAAGTCCAGCCGCGCCCGTTGCACCTTGAGATGGGCTTTCGCCAACAGCTCACGGGCCTTGCGGCGGCGGTTGCTCCCTTGACCCGACGCGACAGCCGCCGCTGCGCTCGTCTCAGCTTCCGCTCGGCAGCCCGGTACAGCCTGGGATTGGGGATACTCGTCCCATCCGAGAGCGTGGCGAAGCGCTCCAGCCCCACATCCACCCCAACAGCCTTTCCGGTTGGCGGCAAGGGTTCGGGCGCAACGTCACAGGCGATGTGGGCGTACCAGCCATCAGCCTTGCGCACGATGGTGCAGGTTTTGGGCGTACCCTGCAAGGGACGGTCACGCACGATACGCACCGCCCCGATCTTGGACAGCACGAGGCGTCCGCGCTCCAGATGCGCCCCGTTGCCCCACTGGCGATAGGTGAAGCTGTCGTACCAGCCCTTGCCGCGAAAGCGGGGATACCCGGGGGTCTGACCAGCTTTGATGCGGCGAAAGAAGCCGTCGAAGGCGTGCTGGAGGCGGTGCAGCACGTCTTGAAGCACCTGGGAGTGGACGCGCTTGAGCTGGTGCCAGGTCTGTTTGAGCTGCGGCAGAGTCGCGCACTGGCGGGCAAAGTCCAGCGTTTCGCCGCGCTCGGTGTAGGCGGTCTTGCGCTCGGCAAGGGCGTGGTTGTAGAGGCGGCGGCAGGTCTCTAACGTCTCGTTAAACAGCGCCTCTTGCGCGGGCGAAGGTCGCAGCTTGTAGACCAACGTTTTCATGCGTCGCGGGTGGATTGGGCTTCAACATACCGCTGGATGGTGTCAGCGGCGACATTGCCAGCAGTAGAGACAAAGAAGCTGCGGGTCCAGAGTGAGGGCATCCGACGAAGGATGGGGAACTCTTGGCGCAGGATGCGCGAGGACTTGCCCTTAAACCGGGCAACGAGCTGGTTCGGCGACCATTGTGGGGTTGCCGATACAAACAGATGGAGGTGGTCAGGCAGGATTTCAAGCGCCAGGATCTCACACTCCAACTCGAGGGCTGTCTTGCGGATCATCTCCTCCAGGCGGGCGCGCACGCGATCTACCAGCACCTTGCGCCGCCGTTTGGGGCACCAGATGAGATGATAGTTCACAAGAAACACGCACGTTTCTTTAGAGCGATAGCCTTGTTTCATGGCTCTAGTATAACACAAGCCGTGTTGAAATACAAGGTCTATCTACACGCCCGAACCGGCGCACCGCTGGTTCGCATTGAGGCGCTTCATCCCACCGCTAAAGCGTGTGGGCTTTCGCGCCAAGGTTTCTGTAAGTGCCTATCCGAAAAACCGCCCCTTCGATACGCGCTGCCCCCGTACCCCCGTACGGGGGCGTACGGGGGCGCTGCGCGCTACTCAGGATGCGGTTTTTCGGTATTCGGTGTTATTCAGACAGGCTCGGAGGAAACGTGCGTGCCGTTCATGCCATCCCGTACTATTGCCTGTTGTTACTCCTGCTGCTATCGCTGACGGGTTGTGCGGGAACGCCATCCGTCGATCAGGCAGCTCCGTCGGCAACTCCCCGACCTACTGCCGCTGCTCTGGCGGAAACATCTGTGGCGCCGAGCGCGACGCCTCCACCCGCCACCGCAGCGCCGAGCGCGACGCCTCCACCCGCCACTGAAGTGCCGATTGCGACCCCTACCCTCGCGCCGGCGGCGTCGAACGACCCTTGTAGCCAGGTAACGCGCATCCCGCCGGATTCGGCGGAGGCGCGCACGATTGCGCAGGCGCTGCTTGCGGAGCTGCCAAAACGTCAAGCGTCGGACATGGCAACGCGATCGTTCGAGTTCGACGAGATTCGGTCTATTGACCGTATGGGCGATTGGGTGGTGTTCCAGGCCAGTTTCAAGGCGTACCTCGAACCGGCCATCTTTGTCCTCCAGGCGACGGCGGACGGCTACCGCTACGACGGCGAAGGCTGGGGCGGCCAAGCAGATGGCGCGGCGGAGATCCGTAGCTACCTCGCCTCACGGCTGCCTGAAGCGCCCCCAGAACTGTTTGCGTGTCTCGAACCGGCGGAGTGGTTCATCCTCCCATGAGATGACGAGATTTCCTGTGCCCAGACCCCACATTTGAACGTTCCACATTCGAGAGCCGGGATGCGGTTGTGCCGGTTGTGGCGACCATGCTACCGGCAATAGGCAACGGCAGCCCGCGTTCAGTGACGGGAAACCTCACGGGTCGGCCGTTGCTCGCCACGTTGAACGTTCAACGTTCCGCGCGGTACGACTCATCGAGCACCTCGACGACATGGGCGACTCTGGCGTTCAGGCCAGCCCTGCGCACCCCGGCGACCAGCTGCAGGTGACAGCCGGTGTTGGTCGTGACAACCAGCGTCGCCCCCGTAGACGCCACATCCTTCATTTTTGCGTCGAGCACCTGGTCGGCGATGTCAGGTTGAGCGATATTGTACACGCCAGCGCTGCCGCAACAGCGATCGGGCTGGCGCAGTTCGACCAGTTCCAGACCGGGCACGGCGCGAAGCAACTCGCGCGGCTGACGTGAGACGCGCTGCCCGTGGCGCAGGTGGCACGAATCGACATAGGTCGCGCGCATGCGCACCGCACCGCGTGGCGGACGATGCAGGTTCTCGGCGAGAAATTCATTGACATCACGCACAAGCGCAGCAAACCGTTGCGCGCGTTCGGCGTAGACCGGATCGTCTTTCAGCAAATGCGGATACTCTTTCAACGCCAGACCACATCCTCCGGCATTGACAACGATGGCAGTGACATCTTCTGCCAGAAATGCGTCGATATTGCGCCGCGCCAGTGCACGCGCAGCGTCGAGTTCACCAACGTGCGCATGCGCTGCACCACAGCACGTTTGCGCCATTGGCGTCACAATCTCAAAGCCATTACGCCGTAACACCCGTCGCGTCGCCTGATTGACCGGCGCCAGAAACGCTTCCTGAATACACCCGATGACGAATGCCACCCGTCCACGGCGCTCGCCAGCAGCAGGAGCAGGCATGCTGTAATCGACATAGCGCGGCGTCAATGGTGGAATAATGGCTTCCATCGCGCGCAGATGAGCAGGAAGCATATTCATGCGGCGGACAAACGCCTGGAGTCCGCTTTTCTGGTAGAGCCACAATACCGATGCCAGCAGTTTCAGACGTTGACGGTACGGCATCAACTGATGCAGCCCCACCCAGCGCAGCACGCGTTCGGCGGGTGACACAGGACGATGATGCTCGACCAGTTCGCGCGCCGGTTCGAGGAGCGCCCCGTACTGCACACCGGAAGGGCAGGCGGTCTCACAGGCGCGACACGCCAGGCAGCGGGTGATGTGCGTCGTAAACGCGCCATCGATCTGATCTTCTGCAATCCTGCCTTCACTGACCGCGCGCATCAGCGCAATCCTCCCACGCGGGGAGTCCATTTCCGTGCCGAACACGTCATAAGTCGGGCATGCCTGAAGGCAAAGCCCGCAGTGAATACACTGATCCAGTTTTGCGCGATAATCCTTGCTCTGGAGCAACTGGATGACCTGGCTCATAGCACTCCTGACGGCTTGTTACAGGGCAGCGACATCTCGGATCGAGATGGTGACGTGGAGCGTATCTGCGCCCTCGTTGATTATTCGGGCGCCCAACAGGATGACGAGAACGATGCTTTTGCCCTCACAACAGACAAAAGCGCTCTACCCAGGCGACTGCCGGCGAACTTCTGCCAGAGATGGCAGAACATGCACAATCGTCCGTTTCTGTGACTCCGTATCTGTGCTTCTCTCACATTGTACACCAAACTGTGAAGAGCATGATAAGATAGCGAAGGAGTCACACACCGAGGTTTGTTATGAACGACCAGCATCCTGAATGGCGCTTACCGACGCGACTGGTTCACGCCGGAGAACGCAGGCCCGCGTCGGCGACCACGCCAACCGCAACGCCGATCTATACCAGCGCAACCTACCTGCACCCTGATTTCACGGCGCTCGATGCAGCGCTCGAACACGATCGCGACTATGTCTACACCCGTCATGGCAATCCGACCGTCGCTGCGCTGGAAGAGGCGCTGACCATCGCCGAGCGCGGCGCGGGCGCGACCGCATACGCTTCCGGTATGGCGGCACTGTATGCAGCGCTCCTGGCTGCCGGCACGCCACGCGGCGCCACCGCGCCCGCGCCGCGCGTCATCCTGGCGGCGCGCGACATGTACGGCGCCACCACGCTGCTGCTGCATGAGTTGTTTGCTGCGCGCGGGACGCATATCGCCACCTGCGATATGTGCAATCTCCAGGACGTCGATGCTGCGCTGGAAACGTATCATCCCGATGTCGTACTGGTCGAGCAGTTATCCAACCCGCTCCTGCGCGTGGCAGACATCAAGGCTCTGGCGCAACGCGCACGAGCCTCGGGAGCGCGTCTGGTCGTGGACAGCACCATAGTGACGCCAGTGCTCCAGCAACCACTGACGCTCGGCGCCGATCTGGTCGTGCACAGCGCAACGAAGTACCTCGGCGGTCATGGCGATGTCGCCGGCGGCATCGTTGTGGCACGCACCGCGCTGGTGCGCGATACCCTGCGCCGTCAGGCACGGTTGCTTGGCGCAACCCTGGGACCGTTCGAGGCATACCAGATTCTGCGCGGCTTGAAAACACTGGCGCTGCGCGTGCGGCAGCAGTGCCACACTGCTGCCGAGATCGCCGCGTGGCTGACAACCCACCCGGCAGTGGCAGCGGTGCACTATCCGGGACTCGACCGCCACCCGCAGCACACCCTGGCGGCAGAGGCATTCGGCGGATTGTTCGGCGCGCTCGTGACCTTCAAATTGCGCACGACCGACCGCACGATACTGCCGCGCTTCTTCGATGCGCTGCAACTCATTCTTCCCGCCACCACCCTGGGAGACGTCTACACCCTGGCAAGCGCGCCATCCGTCGCGTCGCACCGCGAACTGACGCCAGAGCAACGCGCTGAGCGCGGCATCAGCGATACGATGATACGCCTGTCGGTGGGGATCGAAGATGTCAGTGACATCATCGCCGACCTGCAACAGGCGCTTATGCGTGTTCAAGAGTAATGCAATCAGAGCCCGACACGCACCACTGGCATCCTTCGGAAACCTGCTGTGAGATGCGGGACGGAGGGTTTCACGCTGCAGCTAACCCAGGCAGGAACACAATCACGGCGACCAGCGCGGCAATCCGCGCGTTACTGCGGTGCGTTCGATGATCTCTTCGAGGCCAGCAAATGCCACTCGCGGCCAATCCGGCGAGCTGAGATGACAGCCCAAAGCGCGCTGGATTTGATGGGAGAATCGTGGCTGGAAGAGGGGCGTTTGGGCATAACGCTGCCAGTACTCGACGATTACTTCACGTCGTTCGAGCAACAACGATCGTGACGGCAAAGCATCACGCTTTGCCAGATTAATGCGCGGATGGGACGGAAGCAGATTCCACAGATCATTGTTGCCCCAGACGGCAAAGGGGATTACATGATCCACCTCGTAGCCATTTCGCAACGATCGCCCGGTCCAGACACAACCCAGATCAGGCGCAGCGCCCAGAACGCTCCGCACGTCGGCAGTATCCCGTTCGTGCTGTGGTGCAGCTATCAGCAAAGCCAGGTAGCGACCTGGGTCGGCTGTACGATTGATTTCATCAGTCAGTTGCGCCCAACGTACGATGATGCTATCTTCAATCCAATGAGCAAAGCGGCAAATATCGAGCCAGATATCGGCAGGCACTCCTACCCAACCAAAAGTTTCATCATCACCAGGACGGTAGGTGAAGATAGGCGTCTGACCTCCACCAGAATAGGTTACCGGACCCTTCCGTATCGTCTGCGCAATAAGCTTGAGCACCTCATCATAGCGGCGAGGATTATTATCAAGAGCCTGCAGGACACTGTAAAGTCCACCAGCGCCGCCAGTTTGACGAGCAAGATCAACCAGTGCTGTGCGAAAAGCGATCGGTTTCGGTGACTCAGGACGCTCACCACGGATCTGCGCAATAAACTCTGGCGCCGTGAGGATTGGCCAGTAGAAGGCGAGCCACTGGATGGCAATTGCGCGCATCGGGACATACACCCAATCCCCAGTCCACTCGACCAGATTGACGGCATTGCGCGCAATCGCACACAACGCACGCAGCAGCGCCAGTTTATAGGTCGCCGTCTTACGGTCCTGCGCCAGCACTGCCTCTATCCGCTCCAACCCGCTCACTCGATCCAGAGCGCCCTTTTCGACCACGAGATTAAACCAGCGGACATCAGACCGATTGGAGTCAGGCATTTCTTCGGAGAGCAGCACACGCAGGCCGCTCGACTCGAGCAGCAGAATGAGGCGGGAAGGCGGGATCCAGGTATAGAGCCGACCATCCAGTGCGCGTTCACCTTCTGGCGGAGGAGTGCGGTACGAGACGATCAACCGACCACCTGGACGCATGATCCGGGCAAGATTAATGGCAGCACTGATCAGTTCAGCAGCAGGCAGGTGCATCAACACCGCCACGCACAGCACATTATCGAAACTGGCATCGGCAATGCCGGCAAGTTCAGGGAGCGCTGCAGATTGAACCTCGATGCCGGAGTAGGCTGCACGGGCCTCGGCAATCATTCCGGTTGAGGGTTCAAAACCAACTGCCGGGAAGCCGCGCTGCTGCAACCACGCCACATCCCGTCCACTACCACTGCCTAAATCCGCCGTTGGCTTGCCACGGTGAAAGAAGGCCTCGATCAGACGGTAGATAGCATCGGGATGCAGACTGCGCTGGAACGCAGCCTGCTGGCGAGCCAGTTCGTCATATGAGCGAATCGTTTGCGGATCAGCCATAGGGGCAGCTGATAACCTGCACTTCGGTCGAGAAAAAGCTGTCGATGTAACGTCTGGGAAGAATCATATCACTGCAGACGGCGCTGATATGATACCAGTTATCGTTGATGACGCTGCATTGTTATATGCGGGTTCAGGCTTTGTGATGCCAGGCAGGGTTCGTTCCCGCTTCTTCCCCCTCACGTCACCTGCCTGACCTGCCGAAACACATCGCGATCCCAGGCGCGCGTTTCGAGGATGTGCAGCATCCGATCAACCGCATCCCAGACATCGACGAAGCGCAGGTAGAGCGGTGCAAACCCGAAGCGCACAATGTCGGGCGCGCGGAAATCGCCGATCACTCCCGCAGCGATGAGCGCCTGCATCAAGGCATACCCCTGGGGATGGCGGAAACTGACCTGACTTCCGCGTTCCGCGTGGTCACGCGGCGTGATCAGTTCCAGACCATACCCGGCACAACGCATCTCGACCAGCTGGATGAACAGATCGGTCAGCGCCAGCGATTTTGCCCGCACCTGCTGCAAATCAACCTCGAGCAACAGATCGACCCCGCATTCGAGCGCAACCATGCCGAGCACCGGCGGGGTCCCGCATAAATAGCGTCCAATGCCCGGCGCCGGCTCGTACACCGGCGCGAATGCAAATGGCGCTGCGTGCCCCATCCAGCCGGAAAGCGGCTGGACAAACGATGACTGCCATCGACGCGCCACGAACAGATACGCCGGCGCGCCAGGACCGCCGTTGAGGTATTTATACCCGCATCCAACTGCGAAATCGACACCGGCGCCGTTCACGTCCACCGGAACCGCTCCCGCCGAATGCGCCAGGTCCCAGAGGGTGAGCGCGCCACACGCATGCGCCTGGCGCGTCAGTCGATGCAGGTCGTACATGCGCCCGGTTTTGTAGTTGACATGGGTGAGCAACAGGACGGCCACCTGATCATTCAAATGCTCTTCAATCCGTTCAGCATCCACCAGACGCAATTCGTGAGCATCGCCGAGCAGCCGGATCAACCCCTGCGCCATGTACAGATCGGTCGGAAAATTGTCCGGCGTCGAAAGCACCAGGCGCCGACCCGGATTCAGCGTCAGCGCAGCGGCAAGAGTCTTGAAGATATTCACCGACGTGGAGTCGGCACAGATAACCTCATCAGGATGCGCTCCGATCAATTGGGCAATCTTGCCGCCGATGCGCGCTGGAGCATTGATCCAGTCACACGCCGTCCATCCCCTGATCAGCATGCGCCCCCATTCATCCTGGACGACCTGGCGCATGCGCTCGGCGGTGCGCTTCGGTAGCGGACCGAGCGAGTTGCCATCGAGATAGATGAGATCATCAGGCATGTGGAAGAGATCGCGAACGCGCGCCAGCGGATCGGCGGCGTCGCGCGTGATCAGTGCAGTTCGGGAAACCGGTTCCATGGCGATCTCCTTCCTGGCGCCTCTGGTGCTTTTTTGCGCAAGAGAGCGGCGGAGTGAAAACGTGCGGCATTATAGCATAGAACATGTTCACTGTGGGTGGAGATCTATTTTCTCAGTTTTATCTTGACAAATCGATTTTATTAGGATATGCTAACCACACAGGTTTGAATGTCCATACCACCAGCAGACAATGAATGAGACCCCTCAACACGGAGCGCATATGAAGCACAAGACAGGTCGATTGTTGGTTGGATGGCTGCTTGCAATGGCGCTGATCGCGTGCGCGCAAACGCCAGCAACGCCTTCTCTCACACCAACAGCCGCTGCAACCGGACTCGATGGCATTAAGGAGTATCTGCTCGGACAGACGCGCGAACTGAACCAGGCTGCTGCTGAACTGCAGGCGTCATCCAATGACTATTATGCGCTGGCGCAGTCTACCGGCTTCGATTATGCGACATTGTGGAACACTCAACGATCAGAAGTCATTGCCACCATCGAGTCTGCGCGAGCTGCGTGGATCAAGGCAAGCCCAATTTATGAGAAGATGGAGGGTATTGTCGCTGGAACCCCCGGTTTATCACAGTTCGATGTCGATCTCGATGCCGGCGCCGCCGGCAGTGAAGACCCCGACAATGCCGTTTCGTTCGATATAGCGCTCCCCGATGGACGCATCCTTTCCAGGCCGGGCAACCTCTTTGGCGTGACCGAAAGCACGCTCTGGGGAACTGAACCGACCTTTACTGCAAACATTCCCGCCGACTGGAATAACGATGGCGCGATCACATTCGGTGAGACCTTGCCCGATGCGAATGTGCTCAAAGGAAGCGTCGACTTACTGGTGCAGATGGCAAATGACCTGCATACAGCAGCCGAAGCATGGACGCCGACCGAGTCGGATGCATTTACTGCACTTGTGGTCATGGTTCCGACAATGAGTGAATATTTCGCGTCCTGGCGAGACTCACGCTTTGTTTCGGGTGATGCTTCCACCCAGCGCGACTTCAATGTGATCTCCCGCCTTGCCGATATTCAAGACATCCTTGGTGGGTTGGAAGTCGTGTATGCTCAGGTGCGCCCACGTGTCGAAACAGTCGATAGTGTGCAGGCTGAGCAGATTGCGACGGGATTGCGAGATTTGAAAGCGTTTGTCGCCGACGTCTATGCACAGGAACAAAGTGGCAGACGATTTACTCCGGAGGAAGCTGATATCCTCGGCGCCGAAGCGCAAAATCGAGCCACAGCGATTACCGGACAGATCAGTCAGGCTGCTGGTTTGCTCAATATCAAGATCGAGGAGTGATCGAGCGTGCGTCTATTATCGTTCTCGGTTATCGCCCTCTGCCTGATCTGCTCCTTCCTTGCACCATCTCTGGCATATGGGCGATTGCAGGCGCCAGGACAAACAGCCGAACAGATTCGCGCTGCGCTTCTTCAGGCTCAATTGCGCATGCAAGATGATCGCTCAGGTGCATCCATCCGTCTGGAAGAAGCACAGCACGCCTATGACGCTCTCTCGCCGATAATTGCTGAATATGAGCCCGACGCCGACACGCGCGCGCGCGCCGGTTTTGCGGCAGCCAGACAGGCGCTTGCAGATGGGGATCGACCATCGTTCGCCGCAGCACGCTCACAAATCTGGACTTCAATCCTTGCCGGCGGGTATGGGGTCGTTCTTGGCGCATTACACGCCGGCGACGCCCACACCGCACAGCAGTGGCTGGCAGTGCGCGAGTTTCGCCACGCCACACGCTTCTCGCGCCCCAACGCCGATGCTGCTCGCGCTGTACGTGATGCAGCCGCACATACGATCCCGGCCGCCGATGCAGTTCCGGTCGTCCAGGCAGACCTTCTTGATACGTATCAGGCGCGTCTCAACGAAGCATTAATGACCTTGCGCGTTGCTGAGCGCCAGGGTTTTGCCGAACGACGCGCTGAACTGGCGGCGCTTGCCGAAGGGTACTTTGCCATTCTGGCGCCTGCCTATGCCGGGCAACGCGGTGCACCGGCGGCTGCCGTCGCTCAGAAGGCGTTTGCTCATCTGCGCCAGGCGGATGCGCCTCTCGCAGACTCGCTGGAAACGGTAGAGCAGATGCTGCGCGGGTTTCGTGCGGCGCCCCTGACCCCGGCAGAACAGAAGCGGCGAAGCGGACAGATGACTCGCTTCCTCCGTCTGGTTCCCATCGAGTATGAACGAGGTGTGCGTCATGGGCAGGTGACGATTGATCTCGAAATCCGTGAAGCAATCACGTTCCACGCGGGCGCCTTCGCCGCCTTCACCGATCTTCGCGATCTGCTGGAACAGCGCGATGCTGCATTAACAGAACGGGTTGCCAGGCAGTTCGATACGCTTGGCGCGATGCTTGCCAGTGCAGGGAACCGCACTGACGTCACAGACCCGCCGGTGGTGCAGGCGGCAACAACCGCCCTCCTCAACGATCTTGCCACGCTTCTCCCTCAAGAATGGCAGAAACAGGATGCCAGCGCTGATTTTGACGTGATCCGCACTGCTCTCGATCAGATGGAACAGGCAGTCAAAGCAGGCGAGTATACACTGGCAGAGTCGGCGCGCCTGGACGCCTATGCCATTATGGAGATCGGTCCGGAGGCCAAATTGATTGCGTTTGCGCCACAGCACAAGCCTGTCATCGAGGGACTCTTCTGGTATGGGAAGGGAGAACACAAAGGTCTGGCCTACCTTATCGAGCAACGCGCTCCTTTTGCTGAAATCGCCGCGACACGGGCCGCACTCGATCAGGCGCTGGCAGAGGCCGAACAGGCGCTGGCAGGCAGTAATGCGCCCGGAGCGATTGTAACCAACGCCGCAGTGATTGTCTTTCGCGAAGGGCTGGAAGCAGTGCTGATCCTGGCATCATTGATGGGAAGCCTGAAGGTCGGTGCGCAGCGGCAGTTTCGGATGCCGCTCTGGATCGGCGCTGCGCTGGCGTTCGTCGCCACAATCATAACGTGGGTGCTGGCTCAGAATGCGCTTATGGCGATGGCTCGCTTCGGCGAAACGCTCGAAGCCATTGTTTCGCTGATTGCTATTGCGGTCCTTTTGCTTATTACCAACTGGTTCTTCCACGATGTGTACTGGAAGGACTGGATGTCGGCATTTCATCAGCGTAAGAAGCGCATTCTTAGCGGACGGGCCGGACAATGGATCGGTTTGATTACGCTTGGATTCGCAAGTATCTATCGCGAAGGGTTCGAGACGGTATTGTTCCTTCAGGCGCTCACCCTCGAAGCCAGCCTGAGCATTGTATGTGCAGGAGTGGCGATCGGGCTGACATTGACGCTCTGTATTGGTCTTGCGGTGTTTGTTATGCAGGCGAAACTGCCGCACAAGAAGATGTTGATCATCACCGGCATTCTCATCGGTGCTGTGTTGCTCCAGGTGGTTGGGCACACAGTCAACGTTTTGCAGGTGATCGGCTGGCTGCCAATCCATCCGATGCGCTGGCTTGAACTACCGTACTGGATGGGATTCTGGTTTGGCTTGTACCCCACCTGGGAAGGCATAGGGCTACAGGCATCTGCAGCTATATTTGTGATTGGCAGCTACTATCTTGCGGAACATATGCACCGGCGCGAACGCCGGATGGCAGTCGCGGCGTCACACCGCATCCATCGCGTCTGAGGAGTATTCGATGCCTGGCGAAACATCTGTTGACTGGATAACGCTGATTCAAATGACGCTCGCACTGGGCGTGCTCTCAGTGTGTTGCTGGCTCATCGGGATAACCATCACTGCACAACGATCTGTGCGTCGCCAGCATCGCCTCAAGGCGCAGAACGACCGTGAACGCACCAGATTGCTGCCACAAAACGCTTCCGGCGCTGTGCTTTCACCGGACGACTATGGAGATCACCAGAAGGAGGGACGCCATGCGATCTGCAACCGTGTCCACACCTCGCAACCGTCATCTGACAGCAATCGTGAATCGGTTGCTTGATGAGGAACTTTCCCAACTCGCCAGCCATTCGTCGGCCAGCGCGCCGTCATTGTCGCCCTCAGCGCGCGCTGCAGTTGTCGAGATTGTAACCCGTACCGTGGAACGCCTCGATCAGGAGCATACCGGCGCGCGAAGGAAGACCCGGTATGGCAAACAATGAACCTGTCTATCGACCAGGCGAGCATCTGGAGACAGCAGGGGAGGTCGTATGAAAGCCACATTGTTTCTTGATCTGTCGGAACAGGTGACAATCCCCGAAGATGGCACGATCAGCCGCACCCTGTACCAGGACGCCTCCTTGAAGGCGGTGCTGTTCGGGTTTGCAGCCGGACAGGAATTATCAGAGCATACGGCATCGATGCCGGCGATCATGCACTTCATCCAGGGCGAAGCGCGGGTCACGCTTGGGACTGACGTGATCGATGCCCGCCCTGACACCTGGGTGCATATGCCCGCGCATCTGCCGCATAGCATTCACGCTAAGACGGCAGTTGTCATGCTGTTGCTGTTATACCATTTTAGATTTTAGATTTTGGATTGCAGATTATCGCGCAGGGTGTTCTGATGCGCTTTGACGGAACCCTGCTTGCAGAGTATTCAAGTGAACCTGGTATAACAGGGGGAGGTTCGCTGTGGCGGAAATGACGACCGGTTCAGTACGCCTGCGTCCGATTGCTCTTCCTGTCGAGCATGGCGGCTGGGGCTTCCTCGGTGCGCCGATCGTGCTTGGATTGTGGGTTGCCCCTTCGGTTGCAGGTTTCTGGCTTAGCCTTGCGGCACTGGGGGTCTTTCTGACACGCCAGCCGTTGAAACTTGCGCTTGGTGATCGACAACGAGGGAAACGCTACCCGCGCACGGTATGGGCAGAGCGATTCGTTGTGTTGTATGGCGCAGGCGCACTGCTGGCATTCCTTGCTGCCTGGCTGACAACAGAGCACGCATTCTGGTTGCCGCTGTTGCTGGCGCTGCCGCTTGCCCTCATACAATTGCGCTACGATCTGATCAGGCAGAGTCGAGCATTGCTGCCGGAAATATGCGGCGCACTTGCGCTTGCCGCGCTGGTTGCCGCACTGGCGTTGTGCGGCGGGTGGCAGATCATTCCTGCGTTGCTGCTCTGGTTCTTGCTGGCGCTTAAAGCAACCGGCGCCATCATCTACGTGCGCGCCCGCATTCGTCTGGCGCGCAATACGCCTGTTGCACGTGCACCGGTCTACCTGACGCATGCCATCGCGCTGGCTGCAGTCACCGGGCTGGCGTCGGCCCGTCTGGTTCCCTGGCTGGCGGTGGCGGCTTTTGGGCTGTTACTGGTTCGCGCGATCATCGGGTTACTTCCTCGCAGCCTGAAAACGCCAACCGCAATCGTCGGCTTACAGGAACTGGGGTTCACGACGTTGACCGTCGTTGCAATCGCTGTGGGGTATACAACTCCATGGTGATCCCCGTCCGCATGAAACCAGACTCGAACTAGAATGAGAGCGCGCTGTGACCACGGCCAGTCTCGTATGTCAAACAGCACACGACACACACCGGCGGACGCTGTATTTCAACACCCAGCATCACTTCCTGACTGTCTCTGTCGATCTGCATACAACATTATCGTTTGATCGAGAAGGGCGACTGATCGGCGCGTTCCTCGATGGCGTCAATTACCGTCGTGGACTGTGCGGCGATATTCTGATGAAACGCGCCGGCTCTCCAGGGAGCAAGTTCCGACGCCGGCTCACCCTGGAAGAACGCCGGCAGTTACTCTCGCTGATCAGAAACCATCTCACCGTCATTCGCGAAGATACGCCAAAAACAACCGGCGCTGAGATTCATGCCTGGCTGGATCGCGCCCTGGCGTGGGACGTCGAGCGACTGGAGGCTGAACGCGCCGCTTTTTTCTCGATTTACAAGCCGATCAGCATCCTTCCGCCCGATCAGTACCTGTCACTGGTTCTCCAGGCTGCTGAAGGGTGTAGCTGGAATCGCTGCACATTCTGCACCCTCTACCGTGATCGCAAATTCCGCATCAAATCGTGCGCTGAGTTTCGTCATCATATCCAGCAGGTGAAGGATTTTGTCGGCGCAGGCATAACGATGCGCAAGTCAATCTTTCTCGGCGACGCCAATGCCCTGATTATCCCCCAATCCCGCCTGCGCGAACTGCTCGCCATTGTGCACGACGAATTCGTGTTCGGCGGTCGCAACGGAATGAAAGGCATCTATGCCTTCATCGATATTTTCGGTGCAGAGCGAAAGACGTTCGATGATTATCGTGACATGCGTGATGCCCAGGTGAAGCGCGTCTATCTGGGACTCGAAAGCGGCGATGAAGAGGTGTTCCGCTGCCTGAACAAGCCTGGTTCTCCTGCGGCGTGCATCGAAGCAGTGCGTATGATCAAGTCAGCCGGCATCAATGCAGGTATTATTCTTCTGGCAGGCGCGGGCGGTACACGCCTGGCCTCAGCGCATGTCACTCATTCGCTCGCGGCGCTTGCAGCGATGAACCTGGGCGCTGGCGATCTGGTGTATGTGTCACCGTTGATTGTCTCATCTGATAGCCCGTATATGCAGTCGCTTCGTGACTTCCAGAGCGAACCTCTGCAGGGACCAGCCATTCACCAGCAACTTGAACACCTCAAATCCGGCGCGAAAGCTGTCTGCGGCAGTGGAGCAAAAGTGGCGTTGTACCACCTGGAGGAGTTTATCTACTGACCATACTGACTCCCAGCAACGTCGCAGCTGCAGCGAAGCGGTCGGTCCAGAGGCGCGCGCGCTGATCGCCGGTGACCGCACGCGCCGCCAGAGCTGCATAATGGGTTGTACGAATGGCGAAGATGTCATTCTGCGCGCGCCACAGGTCGATCTCGAACGGCAGCGCGCGCACCAGCCGCGCCAGGCTCAGCAGACGGTCGAGCAGCGGCGATGATTCAGGGTCGGTCACGAGCCGCGCCGCAACCTGCTCGACAGCATGGCGCAGTTCGCGTATCAGCGGTTCGCGCGCCAGTGAGACTCCTGCCCGACGCGCCGCATCGATCAGCGTTCGCGCTCGATCGAAGTCCGGCGGTTCGGTCGTCAGCGCGCGGTAGACCGCCATGCTCATCGCATACTCCGCCGCTGTCGCAACTTCTGGCGGTAACGGAATGCCCTGGTTGGTCAGGAATGAGATCAGCGGCGTATGCCGATCGTAGAGCCGCTGATAGGCAGCGGCAGTTTCCTCAAGCGCGGGCGCCAGAATCGACTGCACGATCGCGCGCTGTTCATCATAGAAGACCGACTTGAGCGAGTAATCGAGCCGACCGAAGTGACTGGTCAACGCCTGGATCACACCCGCAAGATCGGCGCGCTCGAAGGCTGGCGAGATGGTATGGAGCAGATCAGCATAACTGGCAGCGCCATCTTCGGTGCGCACCCCGCCGATCAGGTTCTGGTCTCCAAGATGCAACACACCATAGCGAAGTTCCGCCGACTCCAGCGTAATGGTTGATGTCACCCGCGCCACACCCAGCGCCAGTTTTGCATGACCGGCTTCCATCACGCGATGGCGGCGCTGCTCAACGGTGTAGCAGTACGCTTTCCCCGGTTCGCTCTGCGCATTGAAGAGCGACGTGGCGGCATAGTGCGCCGCCACCTGACGCAGATCCACCACGTGCGGCAACACCAGTTGCTCGTAGACGCCGCGTCCGTTGCCGAACTGCGGCAGATTGCTTGGTGCATCTGCCAGACGCCGCAGAAACTCCGGCTCCAGATCGTGACCGTCAAGCGTCCGCGCCAGTTGAATGGCGCGCGCCGCGTACTGCAATACCTGAACCGTTTCGAGACCCGAAATTTCGGCGAAGAACCAGCCGCAACTGGTGTACATAAGCATCGCCTGTCGCTGAATTTCGAGCAGGTGCAACACTTCGACCTGCTCTTCAGCGTTCAATTCACGCGTTGCGTGTTCGGCAAGGAACGTGTTGATCGACTCAGGCGACCGGTCGAGCACCACATGGATGTAGTCGTCGCGCGCGGCCCATGGGTCGAGCAAGAGACGCTCGGCAGCGGCTTCGAACCGTACCGCCAGCTGATCGCGCAGCCAGTCGAGCGCAGCGCGCAATGGCGCGCGCCACGTCTGTTTCCATCCCTCACGTCCGCCATTGCTGCACCCACAGTCGCTGCGCCAGCGTTCAATGCCGTGGAAGCAGCTCCACGAGGTGCATTCGGCGATCTGCACTTCGTGCGTCGGCGGGTGAATGGCGAGAAACTCAGAGTAGTTCGTCAGACGCGCCAGCCGCTCGCGTTCCAGGTATGAGAGCGCATAGGCGAGCGCCATGTCGCCGCGGGGATGATGGTGCCCATATGTCTCGCCATCGGTGGCAATGTGCACCAGTTGCGCACCCGGACGACCATTGAACCCGCCAAGCAGACGATGGGCAAAGTTGCCGCCGTTGTAGAGCAACCCTTCAAATGCAACCGCGCGCGAAATCGGACCATCGTAGAAGAAGATGACGATGGAGTGTCCTGACGGGAGGCGCTGCAGATACGGCATTGTAGGGTCGATTTTGCCGCCGCTGACGTCCTGCCAGGCAGTTGCGCCGATCTTCCGCACCGAACGCGCCTGGTAGGGAGACAGAATAGTAAAGCGAATACCGCACTCCGCCAGGGTTTCGAGCGTCTCGGTATCGACCGCAGTCTCCGGCAGCCACATCCCTTCCGGCATACGTCCAAACCGTCGCTCGAAATCACGAATGCCCCAAATGACCTGGGTGCGTTTGTCGCGTTTACTGGCAAGCGGCATAATCATGTGGTTATACGCCTGCGCGATTGCCGACCCATGACCCGAGAAGAGTGAACGGCTGTGCCGATCAGCCTCGACGATCGCCTGATAGGTCGAGGGGCTATGTTTTTCGAGCCAGGCGAGCAGCGTCGGACCGAAGTTAAAACTGATACGCGCGTAGTTATTGACGATCTGAACGATGCGGCCATCGCCGTCCAGAATGCGCGACGCCGTATTGGGCGTGTAGCATTCAGCGGCGATGCGTTCATTCCAGTCGTGGTAGGGATGGGCGGAGTGCTGCGGCGCTATCGTCTCGAGCCACGGGTTTTCGCGCGGCGGCTGGTAAAAATGCCCGTGAATACAGATATACCGTTCCAACCCTCACTCCTGCTTCTTCCGCTCTTCCCACAGTTCGGTAAACGTCCTGGGCGCAAACGGCGGGAAATCGCGCTGATGCGTCCAGCCATCGAGCGGCGGCGGCAGCCAGCGCACCTGTCCATTCCGCGCCAGCAGGTGCGTGCCAAAGGAAGCGAGTTTCCCCCCCAGGCGGTAGAGCGCCGGATTGGTCATCACCTGACGCCAGCCGAACATAGCCGGCGGTTCGTACACTTCGTGCCTGCCATGCTTCACCGCATCAGCGCGCAGCCGCAACAACAGATCAGGGATGGCGATCTTGACCGGACATGCCCACTCACACGCGCCGCACAGACTGGACGCATGCGGGAGTTTGTGCGCATCAGGAAGGTCGGGCTGCAACAGCGGCGTCAGAATAGCGCCGATAGGACCGGAGTACACTCCGCCATACGCATGCCCGCCGATCGACTGGTAGACCGGGCAGGCATTCAGGCAGGCGCCACAACGAATGCACATGAGCGCCTCGGCATACTTCCCGCCAATAATCTCCGAGCGGCGATTGTCGAGCAGCACCAGATGAAACTCCTCTGGTCCATCCGGCTCATGCGGTCGGCGAGGTCCGCTGATAATCGAGGTATAGACCGAGAGGCGCTGCCCGGTTGCCGAGCGCGCCAGCACCTGCAACAGTACACCCAGGTCATCGAGGCTCTCGCAGATACGCTCGATCCCCATAATGGCAACGTGAATACGCGGCGCCGTGGTAGTCAGACGCGCATTGCCCTCGTTTTCGACAATCACAATCGCGCCTTCGTTCGCCACCCCGAAGTTCACGCCGCTGATACCCATGTCTGCCTGAAGGAACCGTTGCCGCAATACAGTACGCGCCGTGCGGGTCATCGTTGGAATATCGTCGGTCGGCTCCATGCCCAGGTGTTTGACAAACAGATCACGCACCTGCTCGCGCGTCTTGTGGATAGCAGGCGCAATAATATGCGATGGCGTCTCACCGGCGAGTTGAATGATATATTCGCCCAGATCGGTTTCAATGACCTCCAGCCCGGCGTGTTCGAGCGCTTCGTTGAGATGAATCTCTTCCGAAGCCATCGACTTCGATTTGACGATCGTGCGCACACCCCGCTGCCGCGCCAGGTCGAGGATATACTGGCGTGCCGCTTCGCCGTCTTCAGCCCAGCAGACGCGCCCGCCGCGCCGCTCGACATTGTCGGCGAGACGCGCCAGCAGTTCATCAAGGCGCGCCAGCGCCCCGGCGCGAATGGCGCGCGCCTGATTGCGCAACGACTCGAAATTATCCACATCGGCGACCGCCGTTGCACGATTGCCAACGAACCGGGTCGTCGCACGCGCGAGCGCCGTTTGCAGCGATGGATCGTGCAATGCCCCATCAACACGCTCGACAAAAGCAATCGGATGTGTTGCCATGCTAATCTTCCTCTTCGTCTCTCAACGCTGCCCTGGAACCCTGTTTGCCAGCACTTCGGCGAGATGGCATGCCCGCGCCCGCGATTTTGACCGGCTGAGTCCACCCGCCATCTGCGTCATACAACTGGCATCGCCGGTTACCACAAGGTCGCACCCACATTCGGCAATGTGCGTCAGTTTGCGCTGTAACATTGTTTCAGAAATCTGATGCTGCTTGACGGCAAAGAGGCCGCCGAAGCCGCAGCACTCATCGCTCCCCGGCAATGCAACGATACGCGCCCCGGACACATGGTCGAGCAGGAGACGCGCCTGCCGTCCCAATCCCATATAGCGCATGCCGTGACAGGCGTCGTGAAACGCAATGACTCCATCATACCGCGCGCCAACGTCCACCACGCCAAGCACATCGACCAGGTATTCGCTCAGTTCATAGGTGCGTTGCGCCAGTTCCTTCGCAGCAGCTGCATGGCGCGTGCCGTGGAACAGTTCGTGGTACAGATGGCGAATCATCGCGCCGCACGAACCGGACGGGAGCACAACATCCCCCTGATTCCGCAGTATCTCGAGCGTGCGCCCGGCAACTGCATAGGCATCATCGCGGAACCCGGCATTAAACGCCATCTGCCCGCAGCACGTCAGCCCGCGTGGAACAACCACCTCGACCCCCTGGCGTTCGAGGAGTTCCGCGGCGGCAAACCCGATATTGGGATAGATCTGATCAACAATGCATGTAACAAAGAGTACAGCGCGCCGGTGCGGTTGCGCGGTCATCGAGGACCTCTTCTCTTTCCTGAGACAATGCGTATCCCATTCGCATTATAGCAAAAGTCACACCCTGCCGCGCATGGCGCGATTCTAATACATCTCTTATCTTCCGACGGCATCCTTTTTGAAGTGCATCGCGTCTATTACAGTGACATAGATATCGCGGCGGCTAACCACAACAACCAGTATAAGCAGACGCAACAGCATCAGCCATTGCCGCCGCCTTATCCCCTCTTTCACGGTCGCCGGCAAGCGACCGTTTTTTGGTTGGTGTGGCAGGCGAGCGTGTTCTGATCGCAAGAAATAAGACCAATTGGAATTGAACAGGTCGCATACGCACGCTCATCCGAGCGCATTGCAATGCTATCGCAGCAATCTCCAATCCAAAATCTACAATCTAAAATAGTATAAGCCGGGAGGCAGCTCACTGCACACCTCCCGGCTTCCACCGCCGGCTTCTGGTTTTTCCCGACGCCCGGTTCTTTCACTCCAGCGATTCGAGTAACAGTTCCGCCATATCCTTGCGCGCCAGTTGCTCATCGACACCAGCATTCTTTGCCGCGTCCTCGAACATGACCATGCAGAAGGGGCATGCAAGCGCCAGCGTTTCCGGTTTTTCCTGCATCAACTGCTCGAGACGGATCGCATTCACGCCGCGTTTGCCCCACCCCTCCATCCAGACATTGCCACCGCCGCCGCCGCAGCACATCGCGCGCTCACGGTTCCAGTCCGGCGCCTCAACGAGCTGGACGCCGGGGATGGCGCGCAGCACATCGCGCGGTGCGTCGTAGATGTCGTTATAACGCCCGATGTAGCACGGATCGTGGTAGACGACCTTCTGATTGACCGGACGCTTCGGATTGAGTTTACCCTCGCGCACCAGGTGCGCCAGCAGATCGGTGTGGTGAATCACCTCGTAGTCGATGCCGGCGCGCCCGCCAAACTGGGGATACTCGTTCTTGAGCGTGTTGAAACAGTGAGCGCAGGTGGTCACAATCTTCTTGAATTTGTACTGGTGCATCGTCTCAATGTTCGCCTGCGCCTGCGCCTGGAAGAGCAGTTCCTCTCCCATACGGCGCGCCGGATCGCCGGTGCAACTCTCTTCTTCACCGAGGATGGCAAAATCAACACCGGCGCGGGTCAGCAGTTGCACCATTGCACGCGCGACACGTTTCGAGCGTTCATCGTAGGCTGGCGCGCACCCCACCCAGTAGAGCACGTCGGCGCTCTCTTTTTCCGCCATGGTCGGCACATCCAGCCCATCCGTCCAGGCTGTGCGTTCACGTGCCGGCAGGCGCCACGGGTTGCCGGCGCGCTCGATGCCTTCAAGCACCCGCTTGACATTCGACGGCACCTCGCTCTGGATCATCGTCAGATTGCGGCGCACATCAACGATCAGGTCAACGTGCTCGATCATTGCCGGGCACTCTTCCATGCAGGCGCGGCACGTCGTGCAGGACCAGATTTCATTTTCGGTGTAGATTTCGTGCTCAATCAACGGCAGCGTCTCTCGGTCGCCATCAATCTTCGCATATGCTGGCTGGCGTTCGGCAACCGGCTTGGGCGCTTCATTGTACTGATCGGTCGTCAACACCGTATGCGCCCGTCCCAGGCTGCCGTCGTGGAGCAACACCGGCTCGCCGCGTTGCAGGTTTGCCATTTTGGTGATCAGGAACTTGGGCGACAGCTGTGAACCCGACGCATATGCCGGGCATTTCGACTGACAGCGCCCGCACTGCATACAGGCATCGAAATCGAGCCGCTGCTTCCAGGTGAAATCCGCCAGCGTCGCAACACCGAGACGTGGTTCGTCCTTCTCGATCTCAGCCTCCAGATTCGGGATAGGGGTCAACGCCCCCTTCGGTTCCAGGTCGCGGAAGAAGGTGTTGAGCGGCGTATAGAAGATGTGCTGAAGTTTCGAGAACGGAATTGACGCAATGAAGGCAAAGGTGACCAGTGTATGGCTGAACCAGAAGAACAGATGCAACCCCAGACCGACCGGGCTGCCGTCGCCCAGCCCGATACCCCGGAAAACAGCCGCCAGACCATACCCGACGAACGCGCGCGGCGCCCAATCCTGCATGAAGACCGGGACACCGCCGATCGTCTGGTTCGCCAGGCGCAACCCTTCGATGAAATAGCCGCTGATGCCGATATACCCGAGCACAGCCAGCGCCCACAGGTCGGTGCGCCGGTTGTGCAGCCGGTCGGGATACTTCGTGTAGCGACGATATGCCATCCAGAGAATACCGGCAATGAACACCAGTCCCATGAAATCCATGATTAATTCATAGTTCTTATAGAAGTCGCCGACCAGGATTTTTCCGGCGTCTTTCCCCATCAACGGCACGGTAAAATCTTCTTCGACGGCGATAATATCGGTGCCGATGAACAACGCCAGAAACCCGAAAAAGACCAGCGCGTGCATGATGCCCGGCCGCCGATCCTTCAGCGTCTTCTTCTGCCCGAAGACCTGAACCAGAAACTCAGCAGTCCGTCTGCCGAGATCACTGATCCGCGCATCGGGACGACCTTTGCGCCAGCGGTTGACATCGCGCAAAATCCCCCACGTCATGACTGCCAGCACAATGATTGCGGAGCCATAGACCGTCAACGAACCAAGCGTCTCGCCGACGTTCCAGTAAATCTCACGAATGGCTTCGGTCATACGGAGCTCCCCAGGGCCTCAGGGCCGGAACTATGATGGTATTCATCCAGGCGTCCGCCACAGCGAGGGACAGGTACGACTCAGGCGGGGCGCATCGCTGCGCTGTATTGTGCAAATGATAGCAGATGTGTCAATACTTCCGTAGCATATCACAATCGGCACACTGCGTCAAAACAGCGCATAAGATGCACAGAGCACGTGCAAATGCCTTACATTGCATAGATATGCTGTGCAGTCCGCCACAATCCTAGCACGTCGTGACGCGCTGTGGAGAGAAGAGGATATGGCAGGAGGTTAAAGGTTCGTAACCGGTGCTGACGCCTTCAGGAATAGTCGCTCCAACGCAGAAGGGGCAGGTGATGACACCCGCCCCTTCTGCAGCGCGGACCCGCGGCAACGACACGCGACCGGATCAGGAGCGCGCCCCGACGCATGACGCTGCCGCCGCGCCCGCTATCGGGATTCCGGCTTGCCCGACATGATCATCGACAGGAAGTACAATGTGGCAGCGATCAATACGATGGTGAAGAAAGCCATGAGGAACGGCGCCATAGCCAGCCTCCTTCCACGAGAGATATGATGGATTATGCATCATTATATTTCGAATGCATACACCTTCACTTCTCGCTTTTTCAGTATATCACGCTGCGGGATGAAGTGCAAGATTGCTGTTACGCACGATAAGCAAATCTTGCATTTTTCTAACAGATATCTAACATTATTCCGTCAAAAGCAGTGTAATCGCCGCCAGAGAGAAATTTCCAATAATGTGCGTCGTAGCGGCGCACACCGTCATTCCCCCACCCGCAGCACAATCTTCGCCGCGCGAGTCGCTCCTGCAAGCAACTCCTCGAACGCCGCCGGTCCCGCCGCAAGCGGTCGCTCTTCGAGCCACTCGCCATCGAGCGGAACTCTGCCCGCCGCCAGCAGATCGAGCGCACGCGCAAAGTCGGCGTCACTGTACGTGAAACTGCCGATGATGGTAATCTCCTGACGAACGATATAATTGGCAGGAACCATCGACTCTTCTTCGTGTAATCCAATAAAGACGACACGTCCGCCAGGGGTGACGGCGCGCACCGCCTGATCGCGCGTGACGGCCAGCCCCACAGCGTCGATCGCTGCATCGGCGCCGCCTGGTGCAAACGTCTGCACCGCTGCCAGCACATTGTCACGCGCATTCACGGTCGCCGTAGCGCCCCACGCGCGGGCAACCGCCAGTCGCCGTTCGGAAACATCACTCACCAGAATCTGTTCAATGCCGGCGGCCCGTGCCGCAACCAGACAGAGCAATCCAATCGGCCCGGCGCCGAGGATCACGAGGCGCTGCGGTGCGTCAGCATGCGCCACAGCGCGCACACCGCACGCCAGCGGTTCGGTGAGCGACCCCATCGTTAGCGAGAGATGATCCGGCAGGGGGACGCAGAGACGTGCAGGAACCGCGACATATGTGGCGAATGCGCCAGGACGATGGGCGCTGATCAGTTGCCGGTTGCGACAGAGATTGCTTTTCCCTGCCCGGCACAGATCGCATACGCCGCACGTCAGCAATGGGTTAAACGTCACCCGCGTACCGGCGCGCGCCGATGACCCATCACTCAGCGCCGCATCACAGTCGAAGGCGATCCGTCCGGCTGCTTCATGCCCCATGATCAGCGGCGGCCGGCGCAGGCTGTTCTGCCCCAGGTATCCGCTCAGTTCCGATCCGCAAATCCCGACCGACGCAACTTCGACCAGCACCTCGTCCGCTTTCGGTATCGGCGCCGGTTCGCGCCGCAACTCCATCTGGCGCGGTCCCAGCCAGACCAGCGCATCCATGCTCTGGTTGTGCATGCCATTCTCCTGCACGTTTCAGACCTGCGTTTTATACCATTTTAGATTGTAGATTTTGGATTGGAGATTGCTGCGATAGCATTGCAATGCGCTCTGATGAGCGTGCGTATGCGACTTGTTCAATTCCAATTGGTATTACACCACCGAGAACACAAATGTCAGACGTGCGCCCCAGCGCTTGCGTTTTACACCACCGGGGCGCAGAGGAGGCAATGTCGAACAGACGCCTTTCGCCTGCGTCTCCCAATCAGTACGACAATGAGATATCGCCTGATGATCGCACCACAAAGGCACGAAGTCCACAAAGGCCACGCTTACAAAGTTCCGAATCAAATATACTCGAGTTGACTCACCCGCCGTCGCCATTCGGTCTTGATCTCCACCTGCGTGCCATTGCTCGCCTGGAAATCCATCAGCAGACGGTTGAAGACATTCGGCTGGTCGAGGAAGGGGAAGTGATTCGAGCGCGGCAGTTTGATGACCTGTTGCATTGAAGCGTGGTCATCGTGCAGAAAACGCGCCTGATCACACGATACGATGGCGTCCTTTTCGCCGAAAACCGCCAGCAACGGCGTCTCCAGGCGTTCAAGATCATCGCGCAGATCGGTCTCGACCACCGACGCAATCACGCGCTGCACCACCGTTTCGGAGAGGCTGTCGGTATCTTCGATGATTTCATTCAGAATCTGCGGATAATCGACATTGAGCTGGCGCATCAGGCGCGTCCAGACATTGCTGGGAGCGCTGCGACCGAACAGGCGCGAGAGCGCGCCGGGTCGAACGTGATTTTGGATGTGCGATCCCTGGATGGGGGCGCTGACGATCATGAGGCGCGAAACCCGATCCGGATGCTGGCCTGCGAGGCGGAGCGCGACCATACCGCCCAACCCGTGCCCGACGATGCTGGCTCTGGCAATGCCGAGCTGATCCATAAAGCGGATCACCAGATCGACATACTCAGCGATCGAAAATGCGCCATCGCGCCGATCCGACTCGCCAAACCCCCAGAAATCGATGGCAAACGTGCGATACCGTTCGGCGGCGTGCTCCATCGTCGGCAACCAGTAGCGCCACGATCCAAGCCAGCTATGCAGAAAGATCACCGGCGCGCCGCGGCGACCGACAACCTCATAGTGCACCAATCGATTGTCGATATGAATCGCGCTCATGATCGACCCGGCTTTGCCGCTGACGATTCGGTTTCCGACGCCGGCTGGGTCAGCGGGATAATGAAACTGAACGTACTTCCCTTGCCCGGTTCACTTTCGACCCACATCTGTCCGCCGTGCATTTCGACATACGATTTGGCGATCGACAACCCCAGACCGGTGCCGCCTGCTTCATCGCGGAGCGGGTTATCGGCGCGGTAGAAGCGGCGGAAGAGGTGTTGCTGCTGCTCGGGTGAAATGCCTACGCCATTGTCGATGACATCGACCTGAAGCAACCCGGCGGGGTTCAGTCCAGCGCGCAGTTTGACAGACCCTTCGGGATAGGTGTACTTCACCGCATTCGATGCCAGGTTCAGCACCACCTGTGTCAGGCGCGTCTCATCAGCCATGGCTGGCGGCGTATGCTCGGCGACCTCGATGCTGAACGACAGACGCTTACGCTCGATCTCGGCGCGCAGCGTCTTGTAAACTTCCTCGAAGATAGCGCCGATGAAGACATTCTCGAAGTTCAACCTGACCTTGTTATCGTCGATCCGTCCGATTTCCAGAATATCGTTGATCAGGTTCATGAGCCGGTGCGCATTATTCTTCACCACGCTCAGGAACGACAGCTGCCCCTCATTAAGCGGTCCGCTGGCGCCGAGCATCAACAGGTCGACATACCCCTTGATCGACGTCAGCGGCGTGCGCAGTTCGTGTGAAACATTCGAGATAAATTCGCGTTTCGCGCGGTCGGCTTCGACTTCGCGCGTAATATCGTGGAGGACGACCACGCTGCCATAGATGGCGTTTCGCGGCCCGACCCAGGGCGCAAAATTGAGTACAATCGACTGGTCGGGTTGAGGAAGCGCCAGCACCCGATTATGGTTCCTCTGCGCTGCCGTCAGCTCCTGCAACCCCCGCTGCAACCCCTCATAGATGCGCCGGGCGCGCTCCACACTCCCATCGTCATCGCAGGAGTACTCTGCAATGCGCGCCAGCGGCTGGTTGACGACGAACGTCGCTGGAATGCGGAGGATCTGCTCGGCAGCCGCGTTGTACAGCACAATGTGCTGCTGATCGTCAGCAACGATGACACCTTCGCCCAGGCTTTGCAGAATCGCCTGGTTCTTACTGTTTTCCTCGCGCTGCTGCGACCACAACTCGCCGCGTTCGGTAGCAATCTCGTTGATAATGGTGTAGAGCATGGCGTTGTGGATCACAATCGCCACTTCGTTCGCAATCGTCGCCAGCAGTTGTAGCTGATCCTGGTTAAAGAAGTTGACATCAGGGCTGGTCAGGATCAGAACGCCAAGCGGACCGTCCTGGGTCATCAGTGGCGCGGCAATCACCGAACGCACCTCTTCGGCGCGCCCTTCTTCGTGCAGCCAGCGCGCATCACCGCGCACATCTGCGATACAGACCGCCTCCTGCTGGTGCATCACCCACCCCGAAAGACCCAAACCGTTCTCGAACGTGATCGGAATATGCTTCGAGTCAACCGACCCATCGACATTGAGCACAGCGCGACAGACGAGGCGTCCGCTCTGAAGGTCGTGCAGCATGATCGAGCCGCGGCGCGCACCCACCGCCTTCGACGCCAGTTCCAGTGCGCGGTTCAGCGTCGTTTGCAAGTCAAGGCTGGCAGTCAGTTCCACAGTAATCGCGTGTACTGCCTGTAACCGATCGCGCTCGGCAGTCAGCCGGGCATAGGCGTCCTGCAACTCTGCGGTACGTTCACTGACCAGTTGCTCGAGCTCCGTATTGAAACGACGCACCTCGGCAAACAGGCGCGCGTTGCGGATCGCCTGCGCCGCCTGGCTTGCCAGCGCGAATGCGAGTTGCATATCCTCTTCATCATACGCGCCGACGGTCGCGCTATCGACATTGAGGATGCCGATCACCTCATCGCCGAGCATAAGCGGCGCGCCAATCCAGCCGCGAATATGTTCCGTGCCATCATCAACACTGGAAGGCGGCGCTTCACGGGCATCGATCAGAACCAGCGGACGACCGCTATGGATGACCTGTGACAGCGACGGGTCATCATCGATATGCAGTTCGAGATGTTCGACACGCTCTCTGATCGACTCGTCGAAGCCGCGCGCCGCAACGATGCGCAGCATATCGCCTTCGCGCAGCATGAGCGATGCAGTGTCGTATGGAACAATCCGCGCCAGCTGGTCGAGGATCAGTGCAAAGATATCATCGAGCGCCAGCACGCCGGTCATCATTTGCGCAACTTCGCGCAGCGTATCCGCCACCCGACGGCGCGCCTGTTCACTCTGGAACAGACGGACATTACTCAGCGCAATAGCGGCCTGATTGGCGACCGTCACCAGAAAGCGCTGTGCGTCTTCATCAAACCGGCCCGGCTCATAACTCTGGACATTCAGGACGCCGAAGACCTCGTCGCCCTGAATGATCGGCGCACCCAACCAGGAGCAGATCGGCGGCTCATCGTGATCGCACGGACTCAGCGCAATCGCCTCCACCTCCTGCTGGGTTCGCAGCAGAAGCGGCCGCTGTTCGAGTATGACGGTTGGCGTCAACCCGCCCGTCAGATCGTCGAGCACGATGACTTCGGTTTCTCTGTCGGGTGCGCGGCGGCCATCTTCATAGACCAGCGGGAAGGTCAGACGGCGGGTTTTGGCGTCATACAGAGCAATGAACGATTGCGACGTATCGAGCACCTCGCTCATGCCGCGATGGAGCGCCTCCAGAATCTCTTCAGTGCTGAGCGAAACATTGATCGCCTGACTGATATGGTTCAATGCTGTCAATTCGGCAATCCGCCGCTCGCGTTCTGCGAACAATCGCGCGTTTTCGAGCGCAATCGCCGCCTGATCGGCAATACCCGCCAGCAGCGCCACCTCATCGGCGCTGAAGGCGCGTTGCGTTATCGTCATGACGCTCAACACCCCAATCGTCTGTTCGCGGTAGACGACCGGAACACCCATAAACGAGGTGTACTGGTGATCACGATTGAACTGCGGATAGAGCGACGTGCCATCTTCCTCGACATTCGTCACCACCAGCGGTTGACCGCTCGCTGCAACGCGCCCCGTCAGCCCTCTGCCGATTGGCACGCGCAGCACCTGCGCCATATCGAGCGGAATGCCCTGCATGGCAGCAGGAGTGAGAAACCCATCAGCATCGATCTTCCAGAGCGCGACCGTATCGACCTGCAACTGCCCTGCAACGATCGCCATGAGCGATTGGAGCACGTCATCCGGTTTGAGCGAAGAACTGAGCACCTGTGCAGTGCGCAGCAACGCCGACAGTTCACCGACTTTGCGCTGCAATGCCGTTGCACTGTCGCGCGCTTCGGTGAACAGGCGAATATTCTGTACACCAAGCGCCACCTGCACGGCAACCGTGTTCAGGAACGCCAGTTCGCGATCGCCATAGGCGCCTGCGGTATCGCTTTGGAGGATGATCACCCCAACAACTTCGTGCTCACCCACGACCAGCGGCACGCCGACACTCGATGCGAATGCGTGGTCGGCGTCGGCAAGATGCATGACGTTCAGGCATGGATCAACCGCCTGAAAACACAGACTGTCCATGCGTATCGGCTGGCGGGTATCAACCACCCGGCGGATCAACCCGCCAGGCGTCGGCCTGCGATCAGCCCGACAGCACACACGCTCCCCGCCGGCAACGACAAAAGTCTGACCGATATAATCCCGTTCCCCATCATAGACACACGCAGCGAACGTCTCAATCGAGAGGAAACCAGCCAGCGCCTCGTACACACCGGCAAACATCTGCTCGATATCGAACGTCGAACTGGTAACGTGACCGATATGGTTGATGAGGTTCAGTTCATTGATACGCTGACCGCGTTCAGCAAAGAGCTGCGCGTTCGACAGCGCAACCGCAAGCTGATTGGCGACGGTCGACAGCCACTGCACATCACGAGCGCTGAATGCGCGCGGCTCGAAACTCTGCACCGAAAGCACCCCGATCGTCTGGTTTTGACGCATCAGCGGAATGCCAACCCACGAACGGATCGGTTCTCCCAGGTTGACCGGCGTGGCCACCAGACGATCCTGCTCTTCCAGATAATCCTCGATGTAGAGCATCCTGCCCTGGTCAATCACCCAGCCGCTCAGTCCACTGCGCGCAATCGTGCGCTTATGCAAATGTGGAATCGTAACGCCTTCACGTTTGAACATCTCGAAGCAGAGTTCATCGCGCAGCGGATTGTACGACGCCACAAAGCAAAACGACGGCACGCCGACGTGCGCGACGATCTCCTCATAGATACGGTCGAGCAGGCTGTCGAGGTCGAGCGAGGACACCATCGCTGCGCTGGCGCGGTAGAGCGAAGCCATCTGTTCCGCCTGCGACCGCGCTTCGCGCAGCAGCGTGGCGTTTTCAATCGCGATCGCCGCCTGATCGGCAAAAATCTCGAGCGTTTCGACCGAGCGAGGGGTGGGGAGTTGACGGTCATACGGCTCATCCACGACCATAACCCCGACCAGACGCGACTTGCTGCGGTAGAGCGGCACAATCAGAATGTCATCGACCTGCCACTCTTCCGGCGAGCGCACCCCTTCCGTTTCCAGCGACGCGAGCAATCGCATGTCCGTCCCGTTGATGATCTCGCGCACGCGCTGACCGGGAACGAAAAAACTGCGTCCAATGCGATATCGCGCATCGAGCAACTGTTCGAGCAGCGACACTGGCAGCGGGCGACGACGCAGGCGCTCGATATCAGCCAGCGGCAACCCCGCCGCAGCGACCAGCGACGCCATGGCGCCGTCATCGTTATCGATCAGGTAGAATGCAACCGAGCGGAAGCGGGCAGTCTCAGCAACGCTAAAGGCAATCTGTTCGAGCACGTCGTCGAGCGAGCGGTCAGCGCGCATTTCCTGCCCGATGCGCAGCACTTCGTTGAGAGTCGTCGCGCGTTGCGCCAGCAAATCGCGCTGGCGGCGCTGTTCGTAATATCGTTCTTCGTTGCCGATGGCAAGCGCGATCTGATCGGCGACGGCGCGGATGAAATCGAGAGCATCGCGATTGAAGGCGCGCGCCCGCGGACTGTGGAGGTTGATGACGCCAATGACCTGCTCTTCGTAATAGATCGGCGCTGCCAGCACAGAAACCGGCAATGGTCCAACCGCCGCCGGACGATCGTCGTCCGTCAATGTTTCGACAATGCGCGCCTCGCCGCGCGTCACAACACCTGCAGCAATCGTGCGTCCATCGTCGAGCGTCGTATTGATCAACAGATCGCCATCATCAGATTCATACCCCTCAGCGACAATCAGGCGCACCGGTCCGTTCTCACCAACTGACCGCAGCACCACATACGTCTGTGGCGACACCGTGACGCCGAGTGCATCAGACTGCTCCATCTCGAACGCTTTACGCTCCACGATGTAGCCGCGCAACGCGACATACCCCTGTGTTGCATGTGTGGCGCGCAGCGCCTCTTTCAGCGCAAATTCGAGAATGTTGTAGAGATAGAGCGTCGACGTCAGTTCACGACTGATCCGTTGCAATGATCGCAGCTGCAGCAGACGATCCTGGAAATGTTCATCATCCGCGGCGTAGCGCTGCGCACTGGCGATGGACTGCGCCGCCTGAACTGCAAGAATGGCGATCAGGCGTTCCTCGTGTTCGCTGAGGCGATCAGGTTGAGCGTCCAGCAATTCAAGGACGCCAACCACCTGATTCCCCACCTGCAACGGAGTTGCCATATAAGCGCCGATAGGATGTCCATCGGCAAAAGCGACGACCGTGGGCTGGATGGGCGCATACCGGATGTCAGAAAGGCGGATTGTGCGCCGATGCCGGGCAACCCATTCACTCAGCGTCTGATGGTCGCGCGATGCGACAGGCGCTGGAGATTCCAATCGAGCGCCAATGGACGCTGCGGGTTCGAGCAGGCCGGTTTCGGGATTGAGCAAACTGAGGAGCACCGTGGTACAGGGAACAAGTTGCTGTGCCCATCGAACGATCGCAGACGGAAGTTCATCGGGTGCAAGCCCCGACCCAAGATGAGCGCTCAGTACGCGCAGCGTATCGATTTCGCCGGCATAGCGCTGTTCGCGTAAGTCGTGCGCTGTTGTGGACGCCGATGCAGTTTCACGATAGAGCAGCGCAACCAGCAGTTCGATCTGATGGCGCAACGTTGTGAGAAAGCCGGGGGTCAGTTGTTCGTGATGAGCAGCCGGCATGCCAAGCCACAACATGCCTGCAGGTTCATCACGAGCGTAGAGCGGCAACTCGATCGTCTGATCGGGAATGGGAACAGCGCGCTCAATCAGGCGCTGACGCCATTCAACGCTGACGCCCCAGCCGGACCCGACCGTCACGCCGTTCGTCTGCAGCGCAATCACGCCCCAGGGGCAGGGCAGGTGCTCCTGTGCCAGTTCAGCGATGCGCTGCGCCATGGACTGCGCATCACCATTGAGGGACTGGCCATACTCCGCCAGTCCCGTCAGAATCTCCCATGCGCGAACGTGCGGTGACGTAACAGTTGTGGCGTCCATTGATGGGAACCTATCGCAATACCGGCAGCGGCGTACTTGCCAGACCGCCGCAGATCCTATGCTCGTCCGATGCTCATATGGCTTTTACGTCCCTGTTCACGCGCCTCGGCGACGGCGCGCTGCCGAACTTCTTCGACACTTTCGCTCAGTTCGCGAATATCGTAAAACGGACCGTCGTTACTGGTCAGAATACCGATCGAGAGCGACATCAACGGCAGCTGTCGCACACTGCCATCCTCTCCCTGGATCGTGATATACCCGTTGCGACGATCCTTATAATCGTAGTGTAAACCGATATCGGCATCGAACCGGTCGCACAGGCGCTGACCGATCGTCTGAATGGCTTCGGGCGTAGACGTGATGACAAACGACGGACCGACGATCATTTGCCCGGCGAAATCTTCAGGGCGTCCCAAATCATTGATCGCCTCGCTGATCAGCAGCGCGGTGAACTTCAGCACCTCTTCGCCGACCATGGCGCCGTAGGACTGCGTGAAGGCGTCGAAGCCGTTGATATGCACCAGCGCCAGCGCCCATCCGCTGCTCGACAGCAATGCCCGATACTGCTCATTGATCAACTCGGCAGTTGGCAGATTAGTGACCGGATGGGTCAGGTTCTTCTGTCGCGCCCGATCGAGGGCGCCTTTGACAATCGTATGCACCTCTTCGATATCGAAGGGCTTTACGATGTAATACTCCGCCTGAACCTCGCCGAGCCCCTTGAGGCGATCCTGTTTCTCACCGCGCGCCGTCAGGAAAATGATCGGAATATGGCGGGTTCGCGCACTCTGGCGCAGCGCTTTCCCGATCTCATACCCTTCCATATCAGGCAGATTGACATCGAGCAGCGCCAGATTCGGGGGGGTCTTCCGACAGATTTCGAGTGCAGTCTGACCGCGCAGCGCGGTCATGACGTCATACCCCTGCGACGTAAAATAAATCTTGAGCAGACTCGAAATGTCGGGGGCGTCTTCGACGACCAGGATCTTCTCTTTGCTCACGGAAACAGCCTCCTAGCGTCGCGCAGGAACGGATTGCGCAAGCGACATCGATACCAGTAGCGGGCCGCGCGGCTCATCGTCGCCATCGTGAACGGCGGGGTCATACCGATGGGGCCAGCGATACACAGTGCGGCGCGGTTCGCCGCCTTCATCGGCATCATCAGCATCATCTCCCGCAAGATGCACGACATTGTGCCCAATAGCCGTATCCGGCGCCGCGTACAACAGCACAGTATTCGATTCTATCATACGTGCCGGATAAACGACAAAACCACTGCCGATTTTGACATTGTGCCCCACAGCGGATCCCAACACCGGCAACCCGACTTCGACCAGTTCCGGTTTCTCGGCGCCTTTCCAGCGATGGAACGTGCGGATGGGACGATTCAGCAGATGAAAATCGGTGAAAATGTTGCCTGCGCCGATGAAGGTATTCCGCCCCACCACACACAACTGCAGACAACTGAGTTGCGCAACCATCGAGTTATCCATCAGCGTCGTCATGAACAGACCAGCGTTGAACGGCAGATAGCAACGATCGCTCACCACACTCAACATCACCTGCGACCCTTGCATGATATTGACATTATCGCCGATCAGGCTGTTGGTGATGACGACGCCAGCGCCGATATAGACATTGTTGCCGATGACGGTTGGACCGTGAATAACTGCTGTGGGATCGATCGAACAGTTCTTTCCGACCTTCACCAGTCGCGAGCAAGACAGGAAGTGATTGCGCCAGGGCGGAGCGAACGGGTTGAGGCGTTCAGCAAGCGTGGTTAATGATACCGCAATTTTTTCTTTCCAGCTTTCTTCAACGAGTTGCTCGTGGATTCGCCCCCACGAGAAGACGCCAAACGGCGAGTTTGCCAGAAACAGGTGCACCCAGTTCTCAATTGAAAGAAACGCGCGCATCGGCACCTGAAACACCAGATCGCCGTGACGCGCCATATAACTGGGGATATGGTAATAGCCCATTTCGCGCGGCAGCGTATCGATCACCAGCGGCTCCGGGTCAGCGTCGGGTCCGCGCGGATAATAGAACAGATCGGCAACATACACGCCGTGGCGTTCATCGAGGCGAATGCCTTCCTGCAGGTGCAGCGCGTGCGTGACAATCGCCGCATCGTTGCGTGCAAAAGCGATGCGACAGGCGCGACCGGTCTTGCGCGCCTCGCGGATGAAGGCGTCGATCAGGTACTCATTGAAGAACAGATTATCGCGATGGACGAGCAATTCTTCATTGACCGCCGGCGCTTCTTCAAGCGAGTCGACTTCCAGCGCACCGCGGCAGTAGGGCGCCAGCAGATCGCGCTGCAACAGCCAGAGCGGTTTGTTCAGCACGCGCAAATCGCGCGCCGGCTCGCCGAACGGGGGAATGAGCGTGCGCTCGCGGATGATAATGCGTTTCATAGATGGAACTCCCCGCAACGATAAGCCGGGTTCGAAGGGGAGGGCGAACCTCCTTCCAGGCTTCGCTCTGTACTATACAGAATAGGGAAGCGCCCCTTCAAGGGCATGAGATTACAGTCGAATTACGTGCCGGGAGGTCGATGAAACGCGCCGGGGTCGGCGTTCAACGAATGATTAAACGCTAAACATAAAAAGCGCACACGATGAATAGCCCAACAGACGGCGCGGACTATCGAACGTGCGTTTGTGGAGGACGTTCGGAGCGTGCCCGTCCCGTCTCCGTTACGCAAGACGTTTGCACCTCCAAACAACGACGATTGCGACTGTCAATCAATCGGGTCTTTATCGATGGCAAAGATGCAGCGATCGCACCCCATGCCCTGGCACTCGGTCTGTTCGATACGGAACGAATGACCGCCCGTCACCCAGGTCAGCGCTTCTTCGAGAATGCCCTGCGCCAGATGCCCGACGGGACGTTCCGATTTGCGCCCCCAACAGATCGGGCATTTGTCGATAATATAGAGGAACTGACCTTTCCGCTCCTCGACATGAGACGGCTGATCGCTGAACCGATCAAAGGTCTGCGCTGTCGCATTGAGGACGATTTTCATTTTCATCGTCATCGGCATGAGTTTGAGCGCAAGATCAGCCATTCCAAGCAGCGGACCGAATTCTTTCAGACCCAGGTTGAACGCATAGCGCCCGGCGCGCAACTCCATACCGCGTGCGCCACGCGGCCCGTACATCGTCTCGGTGGCTTTGGAAATCGCCGACAAATCCGAGAACGGAAATTCACGCTTGAGGTTGTTCGGCGGATAGTTATTGACCAGATGCCGGGTTCCGGCCAGGTTCAACAGCGCATTGACGCCGTTTCGCCCCATGACGTCCTCGAGGCTGATGAGATACAGACGGCCGATCAGGTTGGGATAGTATCGCACCTCAAGTTCATCTGCGCTGCCACGCTCGTCAGGCATTGCCCGGCTCCTTACGGGTCTCAGGGTAAACGACTGGTTAGAATATGCCATCGGTCGATGACTTGCACCATTGTACACGAAGGGATGGGGATCGTCAACAGCGTTCACGGCGTTTCTTCGTATGATGGCACATCGTACTATGTAAGGCAGTGCATGTACACTGCCAGAAACGCACACGGCGCAGCAGAAGGGTAATGGCGTTCCAGAACATCCTCCCCGCGTCCGCGCGAAGGCGGACTTCCCTCGGCTCGCCAGGGGCGTATGGTTTTTCAGCACCCAATCTCCACCAGCCCGCGAAGGTGGGCTTTGCCCTGCCAGCCGCGGGCTTTATACCAATTGGAATTGAACAAGCGCATGCGCACGCTCATCAGAGCGCATCACAACGCTATCGCAGCAATCTCCAATCCAAAATCTACAATCTAAAATGGTATTAGCCCCACGGCGTCAGGCGTCTACCGGCGCTCGCCTGGCGTTCTCCTGTCGTCCTGCTCGAGACGATGAACCGCTATAATGCCGACTGTGCAGAAATGACATCGACCACTGCCCACAGTAAGGGTGTACCGTTATGCGAATCGTCATGCTCGCTCCGTTCGGCATCCGCCCAAAGGGAACACTGGCGGCGCGGATGCTGCCGCTGGCGCAGGCGCTGGCGCAGCGCGGGCGCGAGGCTGTTATCATTGCACCACCGGTGCACAACCCCGAAGACGCTGCAACCCGCATCGTCTGCGATGGTGTGCCGGTCATCCACACCGCCACGCCATCCCTGCCAGGCGCTGCGGGTGTAATACACCAGGCGCTGCTGCTGCTGCGCGAGGCGTTGCGACACGCTCCCGACATCGTGCATCTGTTCAAACCCAAAGGGTACAGCGGTCTTGCAGCCTTGCTCATTCAGGCGCTCTGTCCGGCGCTGCCGCTGGTTGTCGATACCGACGACTGGGAAGGACCTGGCGGCTGGAATGATCTGCTTCCCTATCCTGCAGCGGCAAAGCGGCTGTTTGCCTGGCAGGAGCGCGACCTGCCGCGCCGGGCGGCCGCCGTTACGGTCGCAAGTCGCACGCTCGAAACCCTGATGTGGAGCATCGGCGTGGCGCCTGACCGCATCTTTTATCTCCCCAATGGCGTTCCACATTCCACGCTCGATGTTCCACGTTCCACGCTCCACGTTCCACGTTCCACGCCCAATCTTCTCCTCTATACGCGCTTTTGGGAACTCGATGTACGCGAGGTTGTTGCAGCCCTGGCTGGAATAACGTCTCGTTTTCCAGAGATACGCCTGATCGTCGCCGGCAAGGGTGAGCGCGGCGAAGAGAACGAATTGCTGCGCCTGGCCGGACGCGCCGGTCTGCTGCACCTCATCGATTACCGGGGATGGCTGATGCCCGAACAGATTCCGGCGACGCTGGCTGCAGCCGATGTGGCGCTGATGCCAATGCAGGACACGCTGATCAACCGCGCGCGCGGGCTGGCGAAACTCCTCGAATTGATGGGCGCCGGTCTACCGATTGTTGCCAGCCGGGTTGGGCAGGCGGCAGAGTATCTGGAACACGGTGTGAGCGGCTGGCTTGTAGCGCCTGGCGATCCGGGAGCGCTGGCGAAGGCGGTGATTCACCTGCTGGAAGACGCCGCTCTGCGGCAACGCCTGAGCGATGGAGCACGCCGCGCCGCGCTGCGCTACTCCTGGGACGCACTGGCGCCGATTGCTGAGCTGGCATACGAGCGTGTTCAACGTTCAACGTTCAACGTTCAACGTTCAACGTCATAACGTTCTCGCCTGCTGTGCTCTTTGCATGAATGCACAATCACGCGCTTCCAGATCGAACGATTTCGACCTTATTATCAATTTGACTCCAAGTCGATCAATCGCGTACCCTCACATCATCATATACTGGTGGTGCGATCGTTGCGATGGAGGTTGGACGGGACCATGGCCGAAGACGAATGCTACGCCAGGCATGCGCCTCATCGGCGCAGTGCATCTGCAGTGCTGACGCCCGCTATCCCCACCGACGATCCGCAGGCGGCGCTGGCATTCTGCCGCAGGCTGGCAGCGTTGATCGCCGATCACCCCGCAGAGGAGGACTTCCACGCGCCGCAGCCACGCCCCCACATCTCGGTCGTGATGCCGGTCTTCAACGAACGCGAAAACCTGCCCGCGCTCTATGAGCGGCTTGTGCACGTCCTGGACGCTGAAGGGCAACCTTACGAACTGGTGTTCGTCGATGATGGCAGTCGCGATGGCAGCCGGGACGTGCTGGCGACGCTCGCCGCCGGCGATCCGCGCGTCGTGGTTGTCGAACTGGCGCGCAATTTCGGTCACCAGATCGCGATCAGCGCCGGTCTCGACCACGCACGCGGCGACGGCGTCATCGTTATGGACTCGGACCTGCAAGACCCGCCAGAGGTGCTGCCGCAGTTCATCGCTCGCTGGCGTGAAGGATACGATGTCGTGTACGCAGTGCGGGCAAGCCGAAAGGAGAACCTGGCGCTACGTCTCGCATACGCGCTGTTCTATCGCATGCTGCAGCGGATCGCCAACATCAACATTCCCCTTGACGCCGGCGACTTCTGTCTGATGGACCGGCGTGTTGTCGATGTGCTGACAGCGATGCCGGAGCGCAACCGTTTCGTGCGCGGCATTCGCAGCTGGGTGGGGATGCGGCAGATCGGGCTGCCCTATGATCGCGAGGAACGACATGCCGGCAAGCCGAAATATACCCTGAGCCGGCTGACCTATCTGGCGCTCGATGGGATTGTCTCATTCAGTTTTGTGCCGTTGCGGATCATCACAATGCTGGGCTTCATCGTTTCGGCAATCTCGATTGCGCTGGCAGTCATGTATGCCGTGCAACGCATCGCGTTCGGTCTGACTCCTCCCGGTTTCCCGACCCTTATCGTGGCCATTTTCTTCCTTTCAGGCATTCAGATGATCACGATTGGCGTGATCGGTGAGTATGTGGGGCGCATCTTCGAGGAAGTGAAACAGCGTCCGCTGTATGTCGTGCGGCGGGTAATACAGCAGTCAAATACGCCAGGGTAACAAATATCAGATACGTGCAGTGCCGGAGCGACGGTAAGCAAGACAGGCGGCGTTATGCGTTCACTACCTAACACCAGTACGCAGCTCTCGCTTAAATACAGAGGCTGGCTCTTGCTCCCTGGCGCAGTATGCATTGGTGCGCTGGCAGCATACGTATCGCACCATGTTCGCCTCCGTTACAATCCTGGAGCCGGTGATTTCAATTGGGCGCTTAATACAGCGCACGCGCTCATCCACGGTCATGATCCTTACGCATTTACCCCATCGTCTCTGTTAGTCGCGTACCCGTTGCCCGTCGCTTTCTTTGGACTACCCTTGCTCTGGTTGCCAGAAATACTGGCGGCAACTGTCTTCTCTGGCATCTCCTCTGGTCTCCTTGCCTACGGTATTCTGAAGAGCAACCAGCCGTGGCGTTTGCTCATATTTCTTACGTTTCCGTACTGGTTTGCTCTCAGTTACGCACAGTGGTCGCCGCTTATCGCGGCAGCGTGGTTTCTGCCAGTCCTGGCGCCGCTGCTGGTGCTGGTCAAACCACATATTGCTCTGCCGGTCGCCATCAACCGTATCACACTCACCGGCGTTGTGCTGGCCGGACTCGTGCTCCTGGCATCTTTTGCAATCATGCCGGACTGGCCCTGGCGCTGGCTGGCGACAACGGGAGCGTTTGAGTCACAGTATGTCCTGCTCACTCTTCCGTTCGGTCCGCTTTTGCTTCTTGCTGTCTTCCGCTGGAGTCGCGAAGATGCACGACTGCTCCTGGGCATGGCAGTCCTGCCATTTCGCGGCGCGTACAACCTGACTGCCCTGTATCTGATACCACAATCCGCACGACAGATGGCCGTCCTGGTAAGCCTGAGCTGGTTACCCATGCTCCTGCGTGGAATGCTTCCGGTAACGCAGTTGATCGTCCTGTGCTGCTTTCTACCGGCTCTGGGAATGCTCTTTATCCGTCCAGTCAGCCGTGATGCTCTTTCCAAACCGCGTGGCAACAGGGCTGAGAACCTGCAACCATAAGGAGAACCAACTGCTGTGATGCGCATCCTGATGCTCAACAACGAGTTCCCGCCGCTCGGCGGCGGAACGGGCACCGTCACCAGGGCGCTGCTGCAGCGCTTCGCCCACGTCGCCGATCTGGAGATCGATCTGTTTACGGCGGCATTGGGGCGCACACCTGAGCGTGAGCAGTTCAGCGAGCGCATTCAGATCTACAAGGTTCCGGTCAACAACCACAATCTTCACCACTCGTCGAACCGCGAGTTGCTGACATACGCTGCCGGCGTGTTGCCGGCAGCGCTGGCGCGGCACCGCGCGATGCCCTACGACTTCTGCTTCGCCTGGAGTGCGGTGCCCGCCGGCGGCGTAGCGCTGGCGCTTCGCCGTCTGACCGGTCTGCCATACCTGGTGCGGGTGTGCGGACCGGATATTCCTGGTTTCGAGGAGCGTTACGGCTGGCTGTATCCGCTGCTGACGCCGTTCATCCGCGCCGTGTGGCGCCGGGCGCGCCTGGTCGTGGCAAAGTGCGACGACGAAGCTGCAATGATCCGGCGGATCGATCCGTCCATCACTCCGACGCTCGTGCCGAACGGCGTGGATGTTGCCGCGTTCCGCGTCGCCACACCGCGTCTTGAAGGTCCCCTGCGCATCCTCTGCGTGGCGCGCCTGATCGAGCGTAAAGGACAGCGCCATCTGCTCGCAGCGCTCCGCCGTCTGCGTGATGCAGGCGTGGCAGCGACGGTCGAGTTCGTTGGAACCGGCGATGCTGCACAGACCTACCGCGCCGAAGCCGGGCGTCTCGGTGTTGCCGACCTGGTGGCGTTCGCCGGATACGTTCCGCGTGAACGCATTGCAGAACACTACGCCGGTGCCGATGTGTTTGTGCTGCCATCGTACAACGAAGGGATGAGCGTTGCAACCCTCGAGGCAATGGCTGCCGGTCTGCCGCTGGTTGTGACACGCACAGGCGGAACGAGAGAACTGGTGCAGGACGGCGAAAACGGGCTCACCTTCGCCTGGGACGATATCGAGACTCTGACACAGCACCTGATAGACCTTGCATCAAACCGCGCGGTGTTGCAGCGCATGGGAGCGGCGTCACGCCGGAGAGCCGAACGGATGTCGTGGGAGATGGTTGCACTGCGGTACCTGGATATCTTCCGCGACGTAGTGCGTGGAGCAGCGCCAGCACAACCCTACGCCATCGAAGGCGTCCATGTGCTGCCATGTCCTCCAGTACGCAAGGAGGGAGTCGTATGAGCACGCCAGCCGTCCTGCCCGACCTCGACCCGACTCAGCCGCCGCCGCCGGATTGTCTGCCCGACTACGACCAGTTCGTCACCGAGGATGACGCACCGGTAAACTTCTTCTCCGAAAAGCAGCAGCGCCTGTTGACCGAGCCGCTCTACAGCGCCAATGTCGCCGCGCGCCTCGGTCGTCCTCTGCTGGTCGCCGCCAGTGTCGGCATCTTCTTCGGCGAAGGCGAACCTGCCATCGTCCCCGACGTGCTGCTCAGCCTCGATGTGCGCCTCGCGCCGGACCTGTGGCCCAAGCCCAACCGCTCCTACTTCATCTGGCGCTTCGCCAAGCCCCCGGATGCGGTGATTGAGATCGTGTCGAACCGGGAAGGGGGTGAAGCCGACCGCAAACGCACGCGCTATGCACACCTGGGCATCGGCTACTACCTGATCTTCGACCCGCAGCGTCTGGTGAGCGACGCGGTGCTGCAGTGCTATGAGTTGCGCGCGCGCACCTACGTGGCGTGTGACGGCGCGCTGTTGCACGACATCGGGCTCGGCGCGCGCCTGTGGGAGGGGGAGTACGAAGGTGTGCGCGCGGTCTGGCTGCGCTGGTGCGACGCCGACGGCGCCCTGATCCCGACCGGCGCCGAACTGGCGGCAGCCGAACGGGCACGCGCCGAGGCAGAGCGCGTGCGGGCAGAGGAAGAACGCCAGCGCGCCGAACGACTGGCGGCGCGCCTGCGCGCGCTGGGAATCGACCCTGGCACAGAAGAGTAGAATATGTGCGGCATCTGCGGCATCGCTGCTCCTGATCTTCACCGTCCTGTCGATACGACGCTGCTCCGGCGCATGAATGAACGTATCATCCATCGCGGTCCCGACAGCGACGGGTTCTACGTCGATCACGGGCTGGGCATGGCGATGCGACGCCTGGCAATCATCGACGTGCGCGGCGGCGACCAGCCGATTGCCAGCGAAGATGGGCAGGTGCTGGTCACCTTCAACGGCGAAATCTTCAACTTCCAGGAATTGCGTCGTGAACTGGAGCAGTACGGGCACCGGTTCGCCACCTCCAGCGATACCGAGGTCATTGTGCACGCTTATGAGCAATGGGGTGACGACGCGCTCCTCTCATTCAACGGCATGTTCGCCTTCGCCCTGTGGGATCGGCGAAAGCGGCGGTTGTTGCTGGCGCGCGATCGCATGGGCAAGAAACCGCTCTACTGGCGATACGATCCGGTTCACGGGCTGCTGTGGGGATCAGAGGCGAAGTGCATTCTGGCAGCGCCGTGGGTCGAACGGTGTGTTGAACCGCTGGCGCTGCATCACTACCTGACGCTCCAGTACACGCCAGACCCCCTGACCATGTTCCGGGGAATCTTTCAGCTGCCCGCTGCCCACAAACTGGTGTTCGAGGCGGGCGCAGCGCCAGAGATCGAACGCTGGTGGCAACTCGACTTCGAGCCGAAGATTCATCTGAGCGACGACGAAGCGATCGAGCAGGCGCGGGTCTTGTTGCGCGAAGCAGTTGCGCGACGCCTGATCGCCGAAGTGCCGCTTGGCGCATTCCTGAGCGGCGGAATCGACTCGTCGGTGATTGTGGCTCTGATGGCGGAACAGACGACAACGCCGGTCAGGACCTTTTCAATCGGCTTCGATGAGCCGCGCTTCTCCGAGACGCGCTATGCGCGCACCATCGCCCGACGCTATGCCACCGACCATCACGAGTTCATCTTTCGCCCTGCCGACCTGACAGCAACCATTGAGGCAGTCATCGACGCCTGCGACGAACCGCTGGCAGACCCGGCAGCGCTCCCGTTGTTCGAGTTATCGCGCCAGACGCGCCGACACGTAACCGTCGCACTGTGCGGCGACGGCGGCGACGAGACCCTCGCCGGGTATCAGCGGTATGCCCTCGACCGTCTGTTGCGTCCCTACGCTGCACTGCCGGCATGGGTCACCCGCCAGGCCGTGCCGGCAGTTGTGGGATGGCTCCCCGAACCGGCGTGGATTCCGGAAGACCGCAGCCCGATCACCGGGTTGAAACGCCTGGCGCAATGGTCGGCAGTGACGCCGCGCGCCTCACTGGTACGCTGGGGGTCATACTTCAGCCACGCAGACAAACTGGCGCTCTACACCGACCACTGGCGCGATATGCTTGCGTCTGTCGATACGGCAGAGATTCCTGGCGCGGCGTATGACGGCGCCCACGCAGGAAGTCACCTTGACCGGACGCTCGCCGCCGATCATGCGACCTACCTGGCGGGTGATCTGCTGCCGAAGACCGACCGCATGAGCATGGCGCACGCAGTCGAAGTGCGCGCGCCGCTCCTTGACGACTGGTGGGTCGAATGGACTGCGCGTCTGCCGGAGCGGTTCAAGGTGCGCGGCACACAGACAAAATGGCTCCTCAAAGCGGCATTTGGCGACAGACTGCCGCCAGACATCGCAGCGCGCAGCAAACAGGGGTTCAGCGTGCCGGTCGGACAATGGTTGCGCGGCGAACTGCGCTCGTGGGCGCGCGAGCGACTGCTGGACAACCCGGCGCTGCGCGACTGGTTTCGCCCGGAAGCAGTAGCACAATTGCTCAAAGAGCATGATCGCGGACAGATCAACCATGGAAAGCGGCTATGGGCGCTGCTGTTGTTCGGGGTGTGGGTGGAGAGGTATCCCAAACAGAGCATACAGAACAACTCATGAACCCATCAGTTACTGTTGTGACTGTCAACTACAATCACAGTCGCTATCTCTCAGACTATCTGGATTCGCTGCGCGGAAGCGGTTATCCGATATCGAATGTCGTTGTGGTCGACAATGCCTCGACTGATGAGTCGCTACGTATTCTTTCCTCTTACCCGGAGGTCACAGTTCTGGCAAACCAACGCAACGTTGGATATTCCGCAGCACTCAATCAGGCGATGAAATATGCACAAACACGCCTGGTATGTGCAACGGGTCCCGATATTGTGGTCGACGAAGACTGGCTCTGCCCACTTGTTGAGCACTATCTCCGTGACACTGCAAACATATTTGCGGTAGCTTCGCGCGTCTTGACAATGGACGGATCACAGGTGCAATCGGCAGGTGGTAGTCTCCATTTCTGTGGGCATCTTAGTGTTTACGACATGTGGAATCCAGTCACACCGACGCTCGACACACAACCAGCGATGGTGGGAGCCATAGACTCAACATCTGTGCTTTTTGATCGCGAGAAATTTTTAGCGATTGGCGGATGCGACCCGGATTTCTTCGTGTATCACGAAGAATTCGATTACTGCTATCGCGCACGTATGCGTGGATGGACATGCTGGTACCATCCCCTCTCGGTTGTGCGCCACGGCGACGGATCTGCTGGATTCTCAGTTCGCGGAAGTGGCGCGTATCCACACCATCGCCCATTTCTGCACACCCGGAATCGTCTTTTGTCGGTGCTCAAGAACTATCAACTGCGAACCCTCATAGGAATTCTACCAGCGATCGTCGTCATTGAGACACTCACGTTCCTTATGCTCTGGCGCATAGGATTACAGCACGCCTACATAGAAGCCCTGCGCTGGCTCTGGACTCACTGCAAAGAGACGTTTCTGAAACGAACCGTAACTCAACGCACACGTCGGGTGTGTGACAGAGATTTACTTAGCGCTGATGCGCTGACTATTTCACCGATCCTGATACAATCACCAGTACTGCAGAAGTCCAAACATCTACTCGATCATGTGCTGGCGATGTACTGGAACACAGTACGCCGTATACTCTATCCGAAAGGGAAAGACTCGTGATCGATACATATCGACTGTGCGTCATCATACCAACATATAATCGACGTCGTGATCTTCTGGCTTGTCTATCGTCAATCGCGCGTCAATCACGGATTCCAGATGAGGTTATCATTGTAGATGCGTCAACGAATCTTATCGGCGATGAAGAGATCATTTACACAAGAACACTAACTCCAGTGCCCTTACGGTATGTTCACACCCAAAAAGCAGGAGCAGCTCGACAGAGGAACGAGGGATTAGATCTGGTTCGCCAGGATACAACGCACGTGATGTTTCTCGATGACGATGTTATACTTGATGGTCAATATTGCGAAGAAATACTCAAAGTTTTCTTAGAAAACCAGGAATTATCGCCGCAGGTGGTTGGATTGAAAATCCTCAGGAACCACCATTCGGACAAAGAATTTATTGGTTTCTTCGATTATTTATGATTTATGGAAAAACACCGGGAGATATCCTCCCTTCGGGATTCAATACCCCAATCTTCACGTCCACAAAACAAGAAACATTTCAAACAAAGAGTCTCGAGGACGGAAATATGTGCGTCAAGATTGATTATATACGTGATATGCGATTTGATACAAGATTTGAACGATTTGCCGGTTATGCTTATGCAGAAGACATCGATTTTACGTATACTCTCAGCAGAAAGGGTGAGTTATGAATAAATCCGAAAGCAAAGATGAAACACATGGTTTCACCAACATCTCGCGAACGTGATTTGCGGTTTGGTATCTGTCAAACATTCAACAGAGCGTTTTTCGCAAGAAAACATTTCGGAAACAATCCTTATCACTGGATTTGTTTTCTATGGTCAATTACTGGCATTATATTGATCAATATCGCCATGATAACAAAGGGAAGATCGATAGATCGCGTTTTTGGCAATCTCGCTGGCTTGATAGTAACGCCTTTTGAACTTCCTTATCTCTTTCGCAACAGCTAACCATGCCCCAACTCCTTGACTATCCCAAATATGCCTGGCAGGTCTGGCGCGGTGATCGTTCGCGGGGTGAAGCGATGCTCGCTGCATGTCGCCGCGCTGATGTGGCGGCATACCTCGATGTGTCGCGTTCGCTCTCCATTCTCGATCTGGCAAATGGTCGTCTGCGTCCGCAGTACGCCATCCTGCGCGCACAGGGTCATCGGGTGGTCGGCGTCGATCTTGTCAATCGTCCAGAACATTCGTGGACTGCACGCGCGTATGCGGTGGCTCGTATGATGTATGCGAACCGGCTGCGCATCCCTCTCGCTGTTATGCGCCCGGACTCACTGGTCTGTGGTGATGTGCGGCGGCTGCCGTTTCCGTCCGATTCGTTTGACCTGGTCACATCGGTGGCTGCATTCGAGCACTTCCTGGATGTGCCGGCGGTTGTTGCAGAATTAGCGCGGGTGTTGCGGCCCGGCGGCGTGATCTGGGCAGCGATCCATGTCTTCACTGCACCATCCGGCGGGCACAATCTGAGTTTCGCCGAGGTGCCGCTGCGTCACGTGCCGCCTGGAGTCGATCCCTGGGATCATCTGCGCTCCCGTCGCCTGCCGTTTCCCGTGCCGCTCAACGAATGGCGCATTCACCAGTACCTTGAGGCATTCGCACAGCATGTCACCATCGTCAGACACTATTGTCATACCCGTGAAGGCGAGCATCTCCTGACGCCGGAGATCGAAGCGGAACTTGGTGCGCTCGGTTATACCCGCGACGAGTTGACATGCGCCGCATACGTTATCGTTGCCCAACGCGCCGGGTAGCGGTTGAGGAGGTTGTATGCGCATTCTTATGATTTCGTATTTCTTCCCGCCGTACAACATCATTGCGTCGCTGCGCACCGGAAAGACGGCGACCTATCTGCACCGTTTCGGACACGATGTGCGGGTGGTGACCGCGCGCCATCTGCCCTATCCCGCCGATCTGCCGGTCGAGTTTCCTGCCGACAAAACGATTGCCACGCCCTGGATCGATGTCAGTCTTCCGCACACGCTTGCCACACGCTTCCGCCGCCATCGCGCAGGCATCGTCACTCTGTTCGACAAAGCGCCGGCAGCTCAGACGCAGTATACTTTTGCGGTACGCCTGCTCGATGCCTATCGCGCGCTGATTGCCTTCCCCGATGACGCAGCCGGCTGGTTTCCGTTCGGATGGACGGCAGCACGACGCCTGCTGGAACGATGGCGCCCTGATGTCATCTTTGCCAGCAGCGCACCGCCGACATCGCTGCTGATCGCCAGCGCGCTTCACCGTCGGTATGGGGCGCCATGGGTCGCTGAATTGCGCGACCTCTGGGCGGACAATCACTACTATCCGTACCCGATGTGGCGGCGTGTGCTCGAAACATGGCTCGAGCGCCGAACGCTGCGCACCGCAGCAGGAGTGGTGACCGTCTCTGAACCGCTTGCACAAACCCTGCGTTTGCGCTACAACCTGCCGACCGACGTTGTGCTCAACGGCTTCGACCCGGCTGACTATCCGGCGGTACGAACCGGATTCGACCATGCGCAGCTGACCATCGTATACACCGGTACAATCTATCGAACGAACCAGAGCGCTGCACCGCTCTTCGCGGCGCTCGCGCGCCTCGGACCGCGCGCCGAACGGGTGCGGGTAGCGGTCTACAGCCATAGTATCAACGGCGTCGTCGCCATCCGCACCGAGGCGCAGCAGCACGGTGTCACCCGCCTCCTCGACGTTTACGACGCTGTGCCTCACCGCGAGGCGCTGGCGCGTCAGCGCGCCGCCGACATTCTGTTACTTCTGTTGTGGAACGACCCGCGCGAACGAGGGGTCTATACCGGCAAACTCTTCGAATACCTCGGCGCCCGGCGACCGATCCTGGGGATCGGTTCGACCAACAATGTCGCAGCCGACCTCATCCGGGAGCGGCAGGCGGGTGTGGTGTCCGCCGATCCTGACGACATCGCCAGATACCTGGCGGATCGGCTGGATGAGAAAGAGCGCACCGGTTGCATTCCAGACCTGCCGGAGAGCGTTGCCGCCGGGCTGTCGCGCGAGGAACAAACCCGCCGCCTGGAGCACGTTCTGGAGCGTGTCATCAGGGAGCGCCGCGGCGCCGGCGCGACTGCTGAACGTCCTGTGGGTTAGAACTGGAGTGGGTTGCACAATGAAGCCGCTTCTCTCAACCGTCATCGTCAACAGTGATGGATGCGCAGACACATTGAACTGCCTGGAATCGCTCTTCGCGCATCCTCCTGATCTGGCAACACTTGCGCCGCGCGCAGATGCTCTTCCAGAACACGAGATCATTCTGGTCGACAACCGGTCGCGCGATGGATGTGTGGCACTGGTGCGCGAACGTTTTCCTTCCGTGCGGATCATTGAGTCGCCGGTACGCCAGGGATTCTCCAAAAACTACAACCTCGGCATTCGCCACGCGCGTGGCATGTTCGTCCTCGCCCTCAATAATGATACAATAGTTCATCAAGACGCCTTGACGACGCTGCTCGATGCAATCATCAACACACCAGCGTATGGAATGGTTGGAGGGCGATTACTTGGTCGCGATGGACGGGTGCAGGAAACCTGCGCTCGTCCGGTGCTGACGCCTGTCGAGTATATCCTGCTGCAAACTCTGATCGATCCTGGTTTTCCAGTCGGTCGATTATGGCAGATCTATCAGCAGATGCGTGTCGCACGCCGTCGCAGCGGTTGTGTACCGTGCATTAGCGGCGCGTGTATGCTGGTGCGGCGTACCGCATTTGAGCAGGCAGGGCTGCTCGATGAAGCGGTCGATTTCTACTACGAAGACATCGAGTGGTGCCACCGTATGGTATGCTCTGGATGGCAGGTAGGGTACGTCGCTGAAGCGACCATCACGCATCTTGGAGATCAGTCGATCCGGAAGGTCAAAGTCTGGGCAAAGAAGAGCGAATACTTCAGTGCACTGCGCTACTTTCGACGGTACCACGGACTCACCGACAACGGCGCGCGTCTTTTGCACCTGATTACGGCTGTCGGATGGTTGATGCGCGGCATTGCGTTTTTACTGGCGGAAGGCTTGTTGAGCCAGCAAGGTCACGCGCGCGCCTACCTGTACCTCTGGCGCTGGATTATGCATGATCCTGCCGCCAGAACCTGGACGCACACACTCCAGCGCAGCTAGAGGTTGGGATTGGATATGTCGTTGCCGAACCGATCAATTCTGGTCGTCAGTTACTACTATGCGCCAACCGAAAACCCGGGCACACGGCGCGTCGGAGCGTTCGCGCGCTATCTGCCGCAGTACAGGTATCGTCCGGTGGTATTAACGACTTCCAGTTATGGCGAACTTAACGACGACGAGCAACGCCTGATATTTCGCGTTCCTGATATCCTTGATACTGGACGCTGGATTGCCCGCCGGTTCACTCGCGCCCAACCCGCGTCTCCGGGAACACGTCTGCCATCAATCCTGACGCCTGACGGCAGACTATCTCGTGTCCTGGAACGAACTCTGATACCTGATATCCACATCGGATGGTTGCCCGGCGCCGTTCTGCGCGGCAGGATGCTTCTGCACGCAGGTGGATTCCACGCGCTCTTCAGCAGTTCGCCGCCGCCATCGACCCACCTCGTCGCCCTGGCACTGAAACGCCTGTCAGGGTTGCCCTGGGTCGCCGATTTTCGTGATGGCTGGACGTTCGAGCCGCCTAACCCTGTCGTTTTCCGTTCACCAGCACGATTGCACATCGAACGCGCCCTTGAACGAATGGTCATACTCGGCGCGGATCGGATTGTTACTGTCAATCGGGTGATCGCCGATGATCTGCAGCGCAGATTTCCTGCTGTATCAGAACGAGTCGCCATCATCAGCAATGGGTATGACCCGGAAGATTTCACCAACATACCACGATCATCTGGATCAAACACCTTCGAGATCGTCTATACAGGACGGCTCGCCGCTTCGGAACAGGGACGCCTGCTCACCCCTCTGATCCAGGCGCTGCAGCGCCTCCAGAATGGCTCGCATTTCTGCGCATCCAGCTGGCGCCTGACCTTTGCCGGTGCACTGAATCGCGCCGAACGCGATCTGCTCGAGAACAGCGGTTTGGGTGAGCGCATACGCTGTCTGGGAAATGTACCCCATCGCACAGCCCTTCAGATGCAATCTCAGGCAACTGTTCTGCTGTTGATCACCGCGCCCGACGCTGCCAGCGTTACCACCAGCAAACTGTACGAGTACCTGGCCAGCGGACGACCGATCCTGGCGCTGACCGGACGTTCTGCCGCCGCCGCATTGATCGAGGAGTTCGATGCGGGCATCGTCGTCGCACCCGATGACGTTGAGGGCATTTGTCGGGCGATCGAGCAGTTCTATGAGCGCTGGCGCGCCGGTGCATTGCCCACACGCATCGATCCGCGTGTGCAGCGTTTCGACCGTCGCCATCTCACCGGGGAACTGGCAACTGTATTCGATGGATTGGAATCACCAGCAGAAAAGCATGGGAGGCGCATCTGAGTCACGCACTTCAACGCGCGAAGAACACAAACACAGGACGAGTTGAGCATTCCCCAGACATCGTGTGCAGCGCGGCGGCGCTAACGGCTGAGTCGAAGTTCTCATCTGGCAGACGCTATGGCAAACACCATCGATAATCAGGGAAATCTCAGCGCAGCGCCGGCTGAACAGCGGCGCGTTGCGGAGATTGCGCCTTTCACAACGACGCTGCTGCGCGCAGTTGCGATATTCGTCGCGCTGCTGCTTGCCGGTCTCTGGAATCTCGAGGGTCCTGAGTTCTGGTGGGATGAGGGATGGACGCTGTCGGTCGCGCGCACATTTGTTGAGCACGGACACTATGGTCGCCTGCTCAACGGTCAGCCTGCCCCCGGTGGGCTGGAAGCATCACCGGTTGTGACACTCCCGATTGTACTGAGTTTCCATGTCTTCGGTATCGGGTTGTGGCAGGGGCGGCTGGTCAGCCTGATCTGCGCAGCCGCGGCGATTACAGTTTTCTTCGCGCTGGCGGCGCGGGTGTACCATCATACGGTTGCATGGGGCACGGTTGGCGTGCTGTTGCTGCTTTCGGCGCATCCGCAGCTGAATGCGTTGCTGACCGGACGACAGGTTCTGGGTGAGATGCCGATGCTCCTTTTCCTGACCGGCGGCCACCTCTGTCTGGACGCTGCTCTTCGCAATCGTGCACTCTGGATCGTTCCGGCGGTCATCCTCTGGTCGCTGGCGCTCTATGCCAAAGCGCAGACGTTCCCGTTCTGGCTGGTATCACTGGTGTGCACCACCGGCGTGGCGCTGCTGCTTCGCCGATGGCGCGCCGCAGCACTCGTTGCGGGAGGGCTGGCGCTGACCTTCCTGGTACGTCCGTGGGTCGGGCAGGTGGTCTTCCTGCCGATTGCAGGACGCACGTTGCCGACGACCCCGGTAAGCGGCATCTACGATGTCACGGCGATCGTTCCCAGCCTGTCGAACCGGCTGTTTGCCATGGAGATGATCCTGATCGGCGGTGTTCCCACGCTGCTGGGGCTGATCTACGCCGCCTGGCGACTCGTGCAGGACGCGCGGACAAGCCATATGCCGGATCGTCAGTCAGACACGCTCATCACGCGGGGTGCGCTGCTCTGTCTGGCAGGCAGCTGGTTTGCCTGGTTTGCGGCGCTATCGGTCGGCGTGCCGCGCTATCTGTTCCCGGCAGTCTTCCTGGCGAGCATGTTCACCGCAGCGCTGCTGCATGATCTTTCTCAGGGATTTCGTCCGGCATTCGTGGTCGAGCAGCTCACCGCTCCGCTCCGCACACGGCGACTGACCCGCCAGAGCGCTGGGGGCTGGCTGGCTACCCTGCTGGTCATCACGACTCTGCCGCTCACGCTGCTCTCGTACTGGCGCGATTTCACCGCGGATGAACGCGCTGTCTTTCGGGTGGCGGCGTTCCTGAATACCCAGACATCACCGGCGGCGCTGATCGAGACCTATGAGAGTGAACTGCACTTCCTGCTCGACCGCCGCTACCACTACCCCCCCGACCAGGTGCACGTCGAATTGAACCGTCGCAGCCTGCTTGGACGAGAAACGCCAGTAGATTATGATCCACTGGCCGCAAACCCGACCCACCTGGTGGTAGGGCGGTTTGCAGATGGGAATGGACTCTATGCCGATGTCATCGCATCCGGCACCTTCCGCGAAGTCATGCGCGATGGGCGTTATCGGGTGTATGAGCGCGTGAACGAGCGCCGAACCGAACGCCGGTCGAACAGCAGCGAACAACAGCAGACAAGGACACTGTATGGAAGCGACATCCTACCAGACCCGACACACCGCCGCGCGGCGCCGGTTGCCGTCGGTTGCCGTAATCGGGTGCGGCTATTGGGGAAAAAATCTGGTACGGAACTTCTACCAGCTCGGCGCGCTGGACATGGTGTGTGACACGACCGAAGCAGGGCGCGCGGCCGCAGTCCAGATCGCTCCTGGCGTACCGGTCGTCGCCAGCCTCGACGAAGTGACCACCGGCGCCGTTGTGATTGCCACACCCGCAGCCACCCATTACGACCTGGCGCGACAGGCGCTGGAGACCGGACGCGATGTCTTCGTCGAGAAGCCGCTGGCGCTGACCTACGCTCAGGGGGCGCGGCTGGTTCAGATCGCGAGCGAGCAACGCCGCATTCTCATGGTCGGGCACGTCCTCGAGTACCACCCCGCCGTTGTGCGCCTGATCCAGATGGTTCGGAGCGGCGACCTGGGGGACATCTACTACATCTACTCCAACCGTCTGAGTCTGGGGAAAGTGCGACGCGAGGAGAACATTCTGTGGAGTTTCGCGCCACACGATATTGCGGTTCTGCTTCGACTCCTCGATACCATGCCGATCCAGGTCTCAGCGGTGGGAGGCAACTACATTCAGCCCAACATTGCCGATGTCACCGTCACGAACCTGCTGTTCGACAATGGCGTGCGCGCGCATATTCACGTCTCCTGGCTGCATCCGTTCAAAGAGCAGCGCCTGGTCGTCATCGGATCGCAGAAGATGGCAAGTTTCGACGATGTCGCGAAGGAACTGGTGCTCTACGATCAGCGTGTCGAAGTACGCGAAGGGGTTCCGGCGCCGGTGCGCGGCGTCGGCGAGCGCGTCGCCTTCGACCCGACCGAACCGCTGCGCCTGGAATGTGAAGCATTCCTGCGCGCAATCATGACCCGTGAGCCGCCATTGACCGACGGTGAAAGCGGATTGCGCGTCCTCAAAGTGCTGCAGGCGGCACAGCGCTCCCTTGTGACAAACGGGGAGCCGGTGCCGCTGGTGGAACGTTAAACGTGGAACGTGCGAACGTGCGAACGTGCGAACGTGGGAACGGGGAACGGGGAACGGGGAACGTGGGAACGGGGAACGGGGAACGGGGAACGTGGAACGTTAAACGTGGAACGTTAAACGTGGAACGTAACAGTAAGGGTATCAGGGTATGGACAGCGTGGCGCAAGGGCGCGCCTGCATTCGTTTATTCGTTCTCCATTCGTTGACAGCGGCATGGTACAGGCACGTGGAACGTGGGAACGTGGAACGTGGGAACGTGGGAACGTGGAACGTGGAACGTGGAACGTTAAGCGCACAACGAAACGAAGAAAGGTGCAGCATGTCAAAAATTGAGCGATTCGAGGATCTTGAAGCGTGGAAGCGTGCGCGTGAGCTCGCGAATGCGGTATATGACCTCTCTGATACAAGCGCATTTGCCCGTGATTTTGTTTTACGTGACCAGATACGCCGAGCAGCGGTATCGGTTATGTCGAATATCGCTGAGGGGTTCGAGAGCCGGACAGTCACGTTGTATCTCGATTATCTCGGCAGAGCAAAAGCATCATGCGGCGAGGTCCGGTCGCAACTCTACATCGCTGCCGACCGCCGATATCTTGCGAACGAGTCGTTCGAGCAGGTGATCAGACTGGCAGAAAGCACCAGCCAGTTGATCCACGGACTTATGCGCCATCTCAAGCAGACCGGACCTGTGATGCGTGAGGAGGCGCTGGAATACGTTTCTGCATCTGATGAGATTGTGTAAACTGTTGGAGCGTTGAACGTTGAACGTTAAACGTTGAACGTTGAACATTCCCACGTGGAACGCTGCAGAAATGAAGATCATCACCATCATCGGCGCGCGACCACAATTTATCAAAGCAGCGGCTATCAGCCGGGTGCTGCGATCACGTCATCGTGAAGTGCTGGTCCACACCGGTCAACACTACGATCCCAACATGTCAGCGGTCTTCTTCGATGAACTGGGCATTCCGCCGCCCGATGTCAATCTTGCGGTCGGTTCTGCACATCACGGAGCGCAGACTGGCGCAATGCTGGCGAAGATCGAAGACGTGCTGCTGGCAGAACGTCCAGACTGGGTGCTGGTCTACGGCGACACCAACTCGACCCTTGCCGGCGCCCTGGCCGCCGCGAAACTCCACATTCGCGTCGCTCATGTCGAGGCAGGTCTGCGCAGTTTCAACCGCGCGATGCCCGAAGAGATCAACCGCATTGTGACCGACCACATTTCCGACCTTCTGCTCTGCCCCAGTCAGACTGCCATCGACAATCTGGCGCGCGAAGGGATTACCGAAGGCGTGGCGCTCGTCGGCGATGTCATGGCCGATGCGCTACGTCTCGCCGCCGAACGCGCCGATCATTCCATACTCGCGACCCTCGGCATCCAGGAAAGCGCGTATGCCCTGGCAACCGTACACCGCGCCGAAAACACCGACGAACCGGAACGCCTTCGACGCATCCTGAGCGGGCTGGCAGCACTGACCATACCGGTCATCTTTCCGGTACACCCGCGCGCGCGCCGCGCCATCACCGCACTCGGATGGACGCCACCGCCACAGATGCGCCTGATCGACCCGGTCGGGCACCTCGCCATGGTCGCGCTCATGCGCGGCGCGCGCGTCATTCTGACCGACTCCGGCGGTATACAGAAAGAAGCGTACTGGCTTGGCGTCCCGTGTGTGACGCTGCGCGACGAGACCGAATGGGTCGAAACAGTAACCTGCGGATGGAACACGCTCGTCGGCGCCGACCCGGAGCGGATCGTTGCCGCAGCGCACCAGCCGCGCCCGACCACCCCGCATCCACCGCTCTATGGCGATGGATTCGCAGCCGAACGGTGCGTGGCGGCGCTCGAGACGTGGAACGTGGAACGTAGAACGTGGAACGTAGAACGTAGAACGTGGAACGTGGGAACGTGGAACGTGGGAACGTGTCCCGACCCTTGAGGTCTCTGCCGGTAAAACAGGGCTGGCGGTGAACCAGACGGGCGGAACGGTCGTCGCGCGTGGTTCGCGCGCGTCCTGACCTCAAGGGTCTTGCAAACGTGGAACGTGGAACGTGGGAACGTGCGAACGTGCGAACGTGCGAACGTAGGAACGTGCGAACGTGCGAACGTGAAACGTAGAACGGGCGAACGTGGGAACGAGACAATCACGTAATCTCCCAATCTCGCAATCTCATGCTCACGGAGTCTGTAGATGCAAACGCAGGAGCAGAGGTCCAGGAAGTCGGCGACACGCATCCGGGGTGCGACCCATTCGTTTATTCGTTCTCCATTCGTTGACAGCGGCATGGTACACGCACGGGGAACGTGCGAACGTGCGAACGTGCGAACGTGCGAACGTGCGAACGTGGGAACGTGGAACGTAACAGTAAGGGTATCAGGGTATGGACAGCGTGGCGCAAGGGCGCGCCTGCATTCGTTTATTCGTCCTCCATTCGTTGACAGCGGCATGGTACACGCACGGGGAACGTGGAACGTGCGAACGTGCGAACGTTAAACGTGGAACGTAACAGTAAGGGTATCAGGGTATGGACAGCGTGGCGCAAGGGCGCGCCTGCATTCGTTTATTCGTTCTCCAT
>FWPU01001985.1_pt1 | contig 58869 bp, 46 predicted proteins | sample 2228361 | NCBI WGS metagenome assembly FWPU01 (sample SAMEA103939777, study PRJEB20133) | metagenome
CGGGTCTTGGCTCCGAATGACTTCCAAGGGAGGCGTCTTGGGGCACACGTCCGGAAGGCGTACGGTGCGACGGGCCCACCGGACCGCGTTGACAAGCACTTTCTGCACGTTGGCGTCGTGGAAAATGGGATAGGTTTCGTGCCCGGGCCGGAAATAGAACACCCGGCCATGACCACGGTCCCAGCAGCACCCGCTGCGGAAAACCTCGCCGCCTTCGAACCACGAGATAAACACCAGCGTATCCGGCCGGGGTATGTCGAAACGCTCGCCGTACATCTCCGTATGCGGAAGCTCGAAGTATTCCCCCAGGCCTTCGGCAATGGGATGACGGCGTTCCACCACCCAAATTCGTTCCTTTTCGCCGGCTTCTCGCCATTTCAGCGAGCAATTCGTTCCCATCAGCGCCTTGAAAATTTTCGAAAAGTGTCCGGAATGCAACACGATGAGTCCCATTCCTTCCAGCACGTGTTTCTTTACGCGGGCGACGATCTCGTCCTTCACTTCCTTATGCGCCGCGTGGCCCCACCAGATCAGCACATCCGTCTGCTGCAAAGCCTCTTCCGTGAGGCCATGTTCGGGCTCATCCAAGGTGGCGGTACGCGTCTCAATATCCGATTGTGCCGACAAAGCCCGTGCCAGGGTCACATGCAGTCCATCCGGATAAATCTTTCGAACAGCTTCGTTTTTCTTTTCGTGGCGAAATTCGTTCCATAGGGTCACATGAATTCGGGGCGAGCACATGGTGACGTCTCCTTTCCTGCCGCGGGCCGGATCCTCTTCTGCACGCGGCGAAAACAAGTCCCAGGCGAGTAGGTCGGCATGCTATATGAGAAAGGTGCAGACGGCCAGTCTAAAACACGACGGATCGCCAAGGAAAGTACGTGTCTCGGTTAGGAGGTTTTTGACGACACCGTGCTTTTTTCTCGCTGCACCAATTCCGCGTCAATCTCCTCGACGATCGCAATGGCGGCCGTCGCGTCCGCCCGGGGATCCAGCGGAAGAGAAGTCTCCGCCTGGTAGTAGGCATCGAAATGGTTCTGGAAAATCGTGTGGAAGGCCTTTACCCGTTCCGCACTCACCCCATGACGGATCAAACACGCTGCTCCATCCGCCGGCGTCATGCCTCCTTCCGGCATGCCCAGACGATCGGCCACGTAGCGACGTAACGCATGGATGATTTGCCGGCTGGCCTGCATCCGCTGGCTACCCGCTAGACAACGCGCGGCCTGAAGCGTCTGACGCGCGCGCGACGCGGCCCTCAAACGGCGGCTTCGTAACCGCCGGCGGGCTAAACCCCGGCGCACCGCGCGGCCCGACAGCACCAAGCCAAACACGACAGGGCCCAAACCCGCGGCCAGAAGCGAGGCGCGGGAAGGCAAAATCGGTTCCGACACAGCCCCGGTCGCAACCACCGTGATAGGCGCCGGCACAGGGAGACCGGTCCGCAAGGTGAGGGTGAAAGTCATGTCATTCGTGGCAAGATTCACCAAATCGCCCGTTTTCACCTGTACCGCCGGACGCACACGAACAGGCAGCGGCTGTGTGTAGGCCACACGGTACGCCCGCTCGACCGGGTCGTAGTAGGCCACGCCAATAGGCGGCAGTTCCAAGGTGCCGACGACCGTCGGACGCAACGTCCAGATGAATTCCACAGTGCCGTCCTGGCGCACCATTCGGACGGTATCCTCATATACACGAAATAACTTGATAAGGTCCTTCTGCGCGCCTAAAGGAGGCGGCCGGACATTACGCAAATTCGCTGGACCGGACACTGAGACAGTGAGGCACAACGGATCGCCCACTTTGCAAGTCTGGGTGTCCAGCATCGCCTCGGCGGTCAGATTCGTGCCTATGGCGCCGATGAAGCACAAGGGTCGCCCCTCCTCGGGAGGCGGCACCACGCGGACCGTACAGGCAGAGCCAACGGCCAACACGGATTCCTTGCCGACACGCAGGCCGTGGTCCACCGCGGTGAGAACCGATCCCCGGAAAATCACGGGGCCGAATGTGTACGTGCCCTCGTCCCGTGTTCTATACGTCAGCTTGATCGTGTATTGGAAGTAGGGTTTTCCGTTCCATTCCACAGCCTGCCGGGAAAACCGGAATCGGGCCGGCTTACGTTCAAAGATGCTTTCAAAGTCAAAAAGGTTATGAAACGGGTCAGAACGCACCGTGTAATTGTTGATAGCCAACCCGGGTTGATCCGGCCGCGTGACCAAGTACTTCTCGAGAAGTTCTCGAACGTTAGGCCCCTCTAGCCCCTCAATCGACGACTCTTCGAGAAAAGGCACCTGCAGGTGCGGGGGATCGCGCGGATCCAAAGGATCCGCGTCGGCGAAGGTGCCCGGCAAGCGTTTGAGAAGAATGGAAAGCGTCAGTTCAAACTCGTCGTCCACCAGCGCGGTATCCCGTGACGCCGTCACCAGGAGCTTCACCCACTCCTGCTCTTCAAACCCAAGGACTTTGATCCATGGACCGGGCGCGGTAAGGATGCGGTTTCCCACCTGAAGTCGAACAGGTCCAGCGCGGAGTTCGCCGGTGCGTTCCGGCGTGAGTTCATAGGAGAACAGACGCCCGAAAAAGCCGGTGCGTGTCATGCGTCCGTTGATAAACGTGATGCTGACCTGATCCTGACTCTGGCTGCCCAGCGATCGGATCTTGAACCTCTCAATACCCGACAAATCTGGCTCGGGCGGAGAACGTTCCCCGGAGATACGAACCGACAGAATGAAAGACTCCCCCAGATAGACGCGGTCGCGATTAGCCGTGACTTCTAGTCGCACTTCTCCGGCTACCGCCACGCAGGCGGTAAAAAACAGAGCGGAAAGGGAACCTTGCAAAAAACGGAAATGACGCATAGGCCTCCACACGTCCCACGTATGCATGCGCCCGGTCAACGTTCACCCAGAGTTTACGATGCGACTACGCCGTCGTCAACCGGAGGAGGCATTGGCCGCGGCGTCTGCATTTCTCACCAATCTTTTTCCCGTGGGGAGAGGGGATAAAACTGCCGCTGCTGGCGCCGTTTTTCTTCTGCGTGCTCCCGTTCTCGCTGCAACGCCTTTTCCATCAGCCGCTTGACATCCTCAGGAGTTTGGTCCTTTTCCTTCGCGCTCTCCTCCTGTCGCTCGTTTTGCTGGGGGAAGGTTTCCTCGGGCTTTTTGCTCTCCGTCTCCTGTTGTTGCGGGGGGGGCTCCTGGTGCTGTTTCTCGGGTTGCGGCTGGGGCGGCGATTGGGGAAGAAGTTTTTCGATTTCGCGCAACCATTCGTATGCCCGAGTCTGTTCGGGAAGCGCACCCGCCCAGTCCTGTGTTTTCACCCTCTCCGCCGCTCGATCCTGCGCATCAGCGGCCTGTTTGGCTAGCTCCAGGATTCTGGTTCGCGTTTCCGGAGTAATCAACAGGTTTGTGGAACCTACATTCGGACTTCCCGGAATCGGTACACCCGGAGCGGGGCTGGCCGAAAATCCGTTTTCCGGAACAGCCTCGGCAAATCGCATGGCAAAGAGTCGCGTAAGGTTCGCCGCTTCTTCCTGTTCCGATCGTGGGGAAACGGGGGGTTCAGGATGTCGAGACGTGCGGGCAGTGCTCCGTGCCAATGCGTTGCTTTGAACCCATAAATCCTCCCGCAACAGCGCGTCAAATGGAGCCATGCCTTTCCAAAGGCCATAGACGGCGGCTTCAGCACGTTCCGCCAGAGGAAAACCTTCGGGGTGAAGATCGCGCAAGTGGATTGCGGCTTGGCCCATTCCTTCCCGCGTGGCCTCGATGAGATCGTGGAGTTGCCCCGACGCAGCCGGGTTCGTGGCCGCCACGCTGTTCTGCGAGAGGGCGTCCAGAAGTTTACCCTTCAACGGAATCCATAGATCAGAAGCCGCCTCCTGTCTATCCGCCAGGCGCTCCAGGGTCCGGATATGATCCGGCGAGGAATTTTACAACGCAGCCTTCGCTTCGGCAAGAATCTGCCGCTGCTCGATAAGCAGACGACGCGCCAGTTCCGAGGCCGGAACCGTGCCATACTCCTGAAGCAAACGGGCAATTTTTGCCTTCTCTTCCACATCGGGAAGTTGTTCGAGGACAAACGCGAGGTCATGACGCGCGTTGTCGTTTTCCGCCTTGCTCCGCGCAGCCCGGCGGAACGCCTCCGCCGCATCCCGCATGAGGCGCGCCTTTTCGACGCAATTCGTAACGTCCTCGCCCACATACTGCTGCGCCTCGCGATAACGCGCCGCACCCAGCGCCCCCGGAACGGCGGTATCCCCTCCGCCCGAAGCCGTATCGAGTTCCTGAAGCATACGCGCCGCGTCCGCATACCGTCCTGCCTGGTAAAACGCCACGGCGGCGTTGTACAGGCAATCACGCCGCGCCCGGCCGGACAACCCTCGCGCAGCCGTTTCGTAAACCTGCGCAGCCGCTTCATATCGGCCCAAGGCATAGAGCCGTTGCGCACGACGGGCTTCGGCGCGCCCCGGCAGCCTTTTCGTCTCCGGCATCGTTACAGAGGCCGTATTCGTCGGAAATTCGGGTGCCGACGGCTTCTGCGTGTCCGCCGATACGGCGACGGACGCAAGGCCGAAGGCCAGGAATCCTATGGTGATGTTTTTCAGCGGTCGGGATGGCGGCGTGAGGTCTTTGAGCGATGGGGCATGCGCGCCGGCGCGGGCCGACGACGATGTAGGTCCCTGCTGCCGAGGTCCCGACCGCATCACCAGACGACCGCGACTCAGGAAGGCAACCCCCAACGCACCAAGCAATCCCGGGAGGAGGAACACCGTATAACGCTCCGCCCGACGCCGCCGGAGGGTTTCTTCGAATTCCTGCTGTGCTATTTTTCGACGGACGTTACGGTACAGCTCGCCCAGAGTGAGGGTAGACGTGCTGGCCGTTCCGATCGGAAGATAGGCTCCACGGGAGGCCTCGGCCACGGCGTGTAACGTATGCGCCTGCATGCGACTTATAACCGTCTCTCCTTGGTAGGTGAGAACCCCCGTTCTTTCGCCATCTTTGATGGGAATGCGTGCTCCCTGCGGGTCCCCCAGACCGACGGCAAAAATTGGGATTCCCTTTTCGCCGGCGCGTTGGGCCGCTTCCACGGCCTTCCCGGCGAGATCCTCGCCGTCGGAAATGAGGAGGATCACCTTATGAGACCCTTCCCGATCGTCGAATGCGTCTAAGGCGCTGAGGATAGCGTCTCCGATGTTCGTCTGCCCCCGTGGAGCCGCATCCACGTCTGCCGCCTCCAACGCGTGACGGAGGAAGGCGTAATCGGTGGTCAATGGGCACAGAAGTACAGGTTTGAAGCGAAATACCATGAGACCCGCGCGGTCACCCCGTAGCTCCTCGATGAGATCGAGCAAATCGGCCTTCGCGCGCTGAAGTCGGCTGGGATGCACATCAGGGGCCAGCATGGAACGGGAAACGTCTAAAAGAATCATGACGTCTCGCCCGCGTTGCCATAGGGTCGTCTCTTGCGTCCCCCACTGCGGACGGGCGAGGGCGACAATAAGGAAAAAGAGACTTACGAGAAGAAGGCCGCTTTGCCAGGCACTGCGCGCTCGCAGCGCAGGGGGCAGAAGCCTCTTCTGCATCACCGGCGCGACAAAACGCCCGAGGTCCCGGTGATAGCGTCGATGGACAAACAAATGCCACAACCCCAGCGCCGGTATCAACCACAACAACAGAAGCACCCAAGGATAGGCGAACGTGACCTGCATATTCCGCTCACACGATACGCTGTGTCCACCACAGATTCAGGCTGCTGGTCACCATCAATAACCCCACAGCGGGAAGCAAAAACCACGGGAACAATTCCGTGCAATGATGGTACAACTCTTTTTGAATCGTTGTTTTTTCCAGCCGGTCAATGTCTGCCAGCGCTTCCTCTAACCCTTTCGGGTCCCGCGCGTTGTAGTAGCGACCTCCGGTGGTGTGGGCTATATCTCGGAGGAGTTCCTCGTCCATCGTGACCTGTGCCCACTGGATGATGGAACGCCCAAATCGGTCCTGCGTTCGCACCGGGGCCCGCCGATTGGATCCGATCCCGATCGTGTAGACACGTATGCCAAGCTTCTTGGCCATCTGCATGGCCTCGGCGGGTTTGATAATGCCCGTATTGGATTCGCCGTCGCTAAGCAAAACGGACACCCGACTCGTACAGGTCACCGATTGCAAACGGGCGCACGCCGTGGCCAGAGCATCGCCAATGGCCGTCATGAGTTCTTCTTGGTTGACGAATTGTCCGTCCTGTCCCTGGATCAACCGCGGAATCTCGACGCCCTTTAGCACATGAAGAAGCGCCTCATGATCCAGGGTGAGCGGCGCCCGCGTGCTGGCATAGCCGCCAAACGTGATAAGGCCGATGAGGTCATCGGGACGACGTTTGACAAAATCGGAGAACGTCTCCTTTACGACATCTAACCGATTTTTTTCCTTCAGGATGGTGCCGTCCGGGGCTATCGTCGAAAAGTCCAGGGCACGCATGGACCCGGAGCAATCCAAAACCATCATAATGGCCACGGCATCTACGGTGCGACGTGTCAGAGAAAACACGGTTTGCGGACGCGCCAAGGCCACCATACCCGAAACGATTCCGAGGAAAAAGAAGGCCGGCAGCACGGAGGCAGCACGGATTCGCCATGTGGTCACACCAACGGGAATCCGGTGCGTGGGGGCAAAAAGCAACCCGGATCGAATCCGTCTCCGGTATGCCACGACGACGGCCACACTCAGCGGTATCAGCAGCAAAAACGCATAGGGATGGGCGAACCGGAACATGGCTATCGTGTTGGGGTTTGTCTCGGCACGGCGTCAGCATCCGCGGGTTCTGCCACCGCACCGGCCGCGTCGGTTTCGATGTATTCCCGCGCGGTGGCCACCGCGCGGTCAATTTCCGGACTGCCGGGCCGGTACGCCGCGAATTTCACCAAGTCGGCGGCCTCCAGGAACGTTCGCAGCGTGGAAACCACCGCCGACGCGAAACGGGGATTCTGGCTGGCCGCTTGAAGAAATTCCTCTGTCGTCTGCTCCGGCGCACGGATACGGTGTGCCCGTTCGATGTAGCGGCGCACGATCATGGTCAACTCCAGGTAAAATTCCTTGATTCGCCGCGCGCGGATGAGATCTTTGGCGAGAAGCTCCCGGAGTTCGTACAGTGCGCGTTCGCGCGGTGTCATCCGCATGAGGCGCACACGCCGACGCCACCGCGCGGCCAGCTTCAGGAGCGCAAACAGAAAAACCGCGGCTACCCCGGCGCTCAGCATCCACCCCATCACCGTCCACGCGGAGGGAGCCATCCAGACAGGTTGGAGACGGATGCGCAGGTCTTTCCCCGGTTTTTCCGCCAGAAGGGGAGCCCGTTCAAACACGATCGGCTGTGTCGCGAACCAGTCCGTCTCGGCCACCGGTTGGGAGGCCGATTTCCAGCGGATAGCCAAGGCGCCCAGGCGATAGCTTCTCGCCACGAAAGGCGTGAGAAGGAATTGCCGTTCGATCACTACGCGATCACCCTCCAGGCGCACACCCCGGTCGAGCGTTCCGCTCAGCGCAAACCCCGTGAGCCGATCCTCCAGTGACGGAAGCAGAAGAGTGACATCGCGCGGCGCTGATGCCCGGATCGTCAGCAGTACGTCGCGATCCAATGTGACCCGAGGCGGATTCGCGATCAGGACAACTTCGAGAGGACCCCAGCGATTGGTCTCCGCGCGAGGAGCCTCGACCGTCGTCCGCCCCTCCATCCCCACGGTACAAAAGGGAGCGACGACCGCAAACAACACAGCCAGTCGCCTGATCTTCGGGTTAGCCCGTACGGCACCCGCGCACAGGCCGTCCCCATCCCATCCCTTGTCCATTGGCTGTAAACAGGGAGGCGTTCTCCTCGTATGCGTTCGTTCAACCATAGCCGCTATCCGCGTTGCGCCCGCCGCTCCCGGGCACGGAATAACTGGCGCACCTCGTTGATGAACGGCCGATCCGTGCTGAGCGGGATGGTGTCCAGACGCCGCTTGCGAAACTCCTCGCGAAGGTTCTCCCGCTCCTCTGCCGCTTTTTGCTGAAAAGCCCGACGTACTCTCGGGGAACGGGTGTCTAGCAAAAGACGATCGCCGGTTTCAGGGTCTTCGATCTCCAAAAGGCCGCAAGGCGCCAACTCGACCTCCCGCGGATCACTGATCGGGCAGGCAATGACATCATACCGTTGTGCCATGACTCGTAGGGAGGGAAGAAATCCACTGTCCTGAAAATCCGAAATAAGAAAAACAATGGCCTTTCGTTTCTGCACATGGCTCAAAAAGCGCAGGGCAGCGGCCAGATTCGTGCCATGTCGCGTCTCGCCAAACGCCAAAACCTCCCGCACTAGACGCATAACCGCCGTCCGTCCCTTTCGGGGAGGAATGTATTTTTCGATGCGGTCGCTGAAAAGAATCAGGCCCACATTGTCCTGGTTTTTGATCGCCGAAAGTGCCAGCAAACATGTCAGTTCTGCAGCCACCTCCGCTTTGGAACGGGTTCCTGATCCGAACGATTGGGACCCGGAAACGTCTACAACAAAGATCACCGTCAGCTCCCGTTCCTCCGCGAAACGCTTCACAAACGGATGCCCCATCCGCGCCGTGACGTTCCAGTCAATCGATCGGATATCGTCGCCGACGACATATTCGCGGACTTCATCGAATTCGATTCCCTGGCCTTTGAAAACGGAGTGGTAGGCCCCTGAGAGAAACTCGTCCACGAGGCGGGTGGTGACCACGCGGATCGTACGCACCTGCCTCATGAGTTCTTCCGTACTGATTGCCATGGTATGTACCTTCCGCCAACCGCCCGCCGGGATGACCCATTTCCCTCCTCCCGAAGGCCCGTCTCCCTTTTTACGGAACCGGAATTTCGTTTAGAATGCGGGTGATGATATCTTCGCTGGTGACCTCTTCCGCTTCCGCTTCGTAGGTCAGGATGACGCGATGGCGCAAGACGTCGTGCGCGATTTCCTTGACGTCCTGCGGGGTAGTGTATCCTCGTCCATGCAGCATGGCGTGGGCACGAGCCGCCAGGTTCAGGTAGATCGAAGCGCGCGGGGACGCACCGTACTCGATCTGGTGCCGGATCGGCAACTTGTGCGCGGCCGGATCCCGTGTCGCGAACACAATGTCCAGAATGTAGTCGCCAACCTTTTCGTCGCAGTACACCTGGTCGAGTGCGTCTCGCAACTGGGCGATCTCTTCCACCGACACGACCGCCCGCACATCGATCGTTTGCTTGCGGGTAAACCGGTTCATGATCCGCCGCTCGTCATCCTTGGAAGGATAGGTGACCTTGCATTTCAGCATGAACCGATCGATCTGGGCCTCGGGAAGAGGATACGTGCCCTCTTGTTCAATCGGATTCTGCGTGGCCATCACAAGGAAAGGGTCCGGCAGGCGATAGGTGGCATTGCCGATAGTCACTTGCCGTTCCTGCATAGCCTCCAGCAGAGCCGACTGGACCTTGGCGGGCGCGCGGTTGATTTCGTCCGCCAGCAGAAGATTGGTGAAAACAGGCCCTTGTTTCGGTGTGAACGTGCCGTCGCGCGGGTTGTAAATCATGGTGCCGATAACGTCCGCCGGAAGAAGGTCCGGCGTGAAGGAAATCCGCTGATACTGTAGGCCCAAGGCCTGAGCGAGCGTCTTCACGGCCGTTGTTTTGGCTAGACCCGGTACGCCTTCAAGCAGGATGTGACCGCCGGTGATCAGCGCAATCAACATGCGATCAAAAAGCGTGTCCTGTCCGACCAGCACCTTGTTGACCTCCTGGCGGAGCCGGTCCATGCGCTCAGCCTGAAGGCGTACAAAATCCGTCACCTTCGCCATATCAACACTCATTTTACGCCTCCTTATTACACCACAAATTTAAACGTCCACGCTGCGCGGGGAGGTTTTCTCCCGCAAGCGGCAATTTTCCCTCCCCCCGGGGACGCCATCGCCATCCCACACGTTGTGCCGACATTGTGGCGAAAACACCCGCATTCCGCAAGGGGTAACCCGTCGTCTCATGTCCGCCATGGGACAAAAGGAGGAAGGCCCTTGTGGTATGACGATCAGACAGAGTCACCCACTGTTCTGGTGGCGAAGCGCGTATCGGTCAGGCGCGCAAGCGACAGAGGCGGGAAAACGCACCGTGTCGTTTCGACGAACCGAACTTGCCCGGTTGAGAATGGCATAGTACCATGCGCCGCATGGACAAATGTTCCGGGCCGGCCTGCATCCTGATGTTTAGTCTTTTCCTTTTGGTTCCCGATGGAGAATCGGCGGAACCGGATCGCGGAAGTGTCTGGGGACCGTACTTTTTGGGTTTCGAGACCGAACCCGCCATGGACGCCGGCGGTCGGCTTGTCGCTAGCGCCCACGGTCTTCTGACGGACGCCGGGTGGCGCGTCCTGCACCGGATGCGCATTGTCCCCACCTCGTACGAGACCCTTTTCGGGCTTGGACTTTCCGTGGTGCAGCATGAAGTGTTTGGGCACGGCAGCCGCGCTCGGGAATACAACCTCAACCCTGCGTACGGATTCGGCCTTGACTTCAGCGGTTACACCAGTGTTCGCCGTGACCCGCAAAACAACCTTCAAATGGTCACTCTCGCTTCCGGCGGAACGGAAGGGGGGTCTTTGCTGGCGCGGCGGTTGCTTCTTGCGTTCTGCGCGCCTGACGGATGGCCGGCCGCGGCCACACCGCTCATGTTTTTTACCAAAACAGATCTTAGCCTTTACGTTTTTTCCACGGCAAAGCCACGTCGGCCAGACGAGCGCGAAACAACGGTTCGATCGTTCGTGGATGATTACAAAAACGGAAATGACATTGCGCTCTATTTGGTTAGCCGGCAAGCCCAGCGACAAGGAGGCCAAGCGGTGGACGTGTGGACCCGAACGTATGAGCCGGACCTGACAGAACCGGAGATTCGGGAAGTGTGGAAGCATGCGCAGACTGCCGCCGCATGGAATATGGCCGATCCGATGATGTGGGGAAGCGTGTTCCTCTATCTAAAAGAACACCTTTTCCAGCGGCGTCGAGTGACAACTCCGCCGGCCTTGCCTTTCGGAGATGGATTCGGTGTTACCGTGGGCACGCGCGCGTTTCTGGGCCCGGATTCCGTGAGCCGCTTTCTGGACCTATACATTCTGACGCCGTCGGCAGTTCTGGCGGTGTATGGGCGGGAGTTGATTTCCACGGAGGAAACACGCCTGGGGTTTGGGGCGGGGATCTATCGCCTCCGTGTGGGATCCGGCGTGACGCTGAGCGTGGCGGGAGATCTGTGGGAGAACCCCGCCGCGCCGGAGCGGTTTGAGGAGGAAGCCCAGGGCTGGAACGTTAACTCCGAAATCGACATGACGCTGGGTGGTCCGCTGGCCCTCTCGGTTAAGATCGGTGCCAAAGGTAAAGGATTTTTCCCCGGAACACCGGGCGAAGCCGGCCTTTACGGTGGGGGCGGCCTTGTGTTCCTGTTTTATTAATGAAGACTCTCGACCAGAGGGCGGGTGTGATCCTACCGAGTCCACCGGTGCGCCCCCTCTTCACTCGCAGCCGTCCCAGCAATAGGTGCAAAGCTTTTCCTTCGGTAATCCAATGGCCTGAACAAGGTCCTCCAGCCGTTGGTAGCGCAGAGTAGTCAACCCCAGGCGGTCCCGGACACGATCCACCATAGCGTGGTGCCGATCCGAGTTGGGATCGGCATACTCCCGCACGTCCACATTGTCCCGGCCTTCGAGTTCCTGGATCGCTGCCCGGCCGGCGAGATCGAGTTCCGAGCGAGACCGCGAAAAGTTGAGGAATTTGCAGCCGTAAATCAGAGGCGGACACGCCGGCCGCATATGAACCTCTTTTGCCCCGTATACGAACAACCGGCGGATAATATCTTTAAGCTGTGTTCCCCGCACAATGGAGTCTTCGCAGAAGACCACGCGTTGCCCGTCAATAATTTCTCGAATCGGAATGAGTTTCATGCGGGCAATCAGATCCCGCACGGACTGGTCCTGCGGCATGAAACTGCGCGGCCACGTCGGCGTGTACTTTACGAAGGGGCGTCGGTACGGCAAACGCCGCTCGTTGGCGTAGCCGATGGCATGCCCGGTGCCGGAGTCCGGAATGCCTGCCACAAAATCAATCGGCGTTATATCGCGCCGAGCCAGGGCTGCTCCGCACCGGTTCCGACAGATTTCCACATTAATCCCTTCGTACGAAGAAGAGGGATACCCGTAGTACACCCACAGAAAAGAGCAGATTTGCATGCGAGCAAAAGGCGGCCGTACCGCCTCGATGCCGTCCTCCGTTATCCGCACAATTTCCCCCGGGCCCAAATCGCGCACCGGGATAAATCCAAGGTTGGGAAACGCGGATGTTTCCGACGCAGCGGCAAACGCGCGGCCCGCGCCATCCTCTCTTTGACCGAGAATAACCGGCGTACGACCCAATCGATCTCGTGCCGCATAAAGGCCTTCCGGGGTCAAAAGCAATAGTGAACAGGAGCCACAAATGACCTTTTGCGCAGCCTGAATGCCGTCGGCGAAGGTGGCTTCCTGGTTGATGAGCGTCGCCACCAGTTCGGTCGGATTGATCTCGCCGCCGCTCATTTCGGAAAAATGCGTGGTGCGGCGGCAAAACGCGCGATCGGCCAACTCCCTCCGGTTCTGCACAGCTCCCACCGTGACAATGGCATAGGTGCCCAAATGCGAGCCGATAATCAAGGGCTGATCATCGAAATCGCTGATGATGCCGATCCCGCGGTTTCCGGCCATGCGCCCGATGTCCTGTTCAAACTTGGTGCGGAAGGGACTGTTTGTGATGTCGTGGATGATCCGGGTGAAACCCTGTGGCCCCAGTGTCGCCAGCCCACCTCGTTGTGTGCCGAGATGTGAATGGTAATCGGTGCCAAAAAAGAGATCGTTCCCGCATTCTCGGGAAGACACGACGCCGAACAGTCCACCCATGATAAACTCCTTTCCCTTGGAGGAGATAAGGTATCCGCACGCCGTGTGCAGCGAGAGTCTCCACCGGCAAAACGGTCGCGCGGCGGAAAAAAGGTAGTCAACACGGGCGGTGTCGCAAGCACAAAAATTTTTACCCTCTACCCAATCCGCGCGATTAATTTTTGCATTGTTTGGCCGAGTAACGGGTCAGGTGCCCCACCCGTGCCGGCGGATACCTGCGTCGTTACCCTTTCTTTCCGCTGGGATCACGGCACCGGCATGCTATACTGTGCGCCATGACCGTATGGTTTCAAACCGATCGATTTCTCCGTAAAGGAGTTGCGGCCCTCGTCCTTGTCAGCACCATGCCGGGCGGAGAGCCGCGCGAGGCGCCGACGACAGAAAACGATCTTCCCCGGCTGATCGCGGCGTTGGGACACGAACACTGTTCCGAACGAGACGCCGCTCAGCGTCGCCTTCTGCACATGGCCGAACGAAATCTTTCGGCCGTTCTTCAGGAAGCCTTTCCGGCTTATCGGAAGGCGAAAGATCCGGAAGTCCGAATCCGTTTGCGAAACCTTTTCCGCGCCATTTTCCGCATCCATGTTGTCGATCGTCCTCGCGGATATTTAGGAATTCACATGGGTGTGGCACAAGCGGCGGATACGTCGGGTCGGCCCTGTCCTGCCATTCAGGTGCTGCGCGTTCTTGAGAACACGGCTGCCGATGCAGGGGGGCTAAGAGTAGGCGACCTCATTTTGCGGATTGACCAATTGGATATGCGTGAAGACCGCCTTCTGGAGACCTTTGCTGAATATGTCCAATCGCTATCCCCAGGGCAAACCGTCCGTTTGACCGTTCGCCGCGGTGAAGCGACGCACCACATGGACATAACGTTAGGCTCCCTTCCCTCGGCGATACGCGATGCCATCCTGGCTCGGTCTGGGTCTATCCAGGAACAGTTTCACCAGTGGCTTCAAACCCATTACGAGGAATACCGGCGCCGCCCTACGACACCCGGTTCTCCCCAACAGGCTTCGGACGAAATCACACCCACAACGAATAATCCGTTGCGCTCGGCTGTCTTCGGGGATACCCACTCCCCACCGTCCTCCCCTGATTAGTCCTCCAGGCTAGGCTCCTACTCATACCGCTCGAGCGCCTCCAACAAGGCCACCACACGACCTGTTCCGGCTGTTCGAGGAGAAGCGCGTACCGACACATGGATGACACGCCACGGGGGACTGGTGGTCGCCGCGTTTTCCGTCTCCCGAAGCCAGGCCATGACCGGAGCAATCGGCACATCGCCCTCGCCAAAATCCACGTCCTGTCGTCGAATCCGCCAGCCTTTGACCGCGCACGACGGCGGGTTCGCCACCTCACAGACCTTGGCCTCCAAACCGGCTTTCTGCAGCCTGCGCTCAACGGGTTCCGGGCGTTTCACCGGAAGAGATTCGAAAAAAAGCCGAGCCTCCCGATAGCGGCGCAACTCCTTTTGCATACGCAGGAGCTCCGTTATTTCTCCCGCTTTTCGAACCATGCGTGACCGGTAGGTCCCCAGATCCGAAAAGGTGCGCACGGACACAACGATCGCCACCATCCACGTCAGGCCGATAGCCGCCCAGAGCAGACGACCGAACAGCGGAGGACTATTCACGCGCGCCTCCTCCTCGCAATATAAAAGGAATCTGCCCGTCAGGCTGCGTGTCCCGGCGTTCGAGTCGCGTCGCATACCCCATGGACCGAAGGCTTCCTGCCAGCGCCTCACAGGCGTCCCATCGGGAGGCCGTTCCTTCCACAACGACTTGGTCGTTCCCTATGCGCACGCTCGCAAGGGTCAATTGGCTCTGCTCTGCCGTTTCGACGATACGGTCCACTCGGCCCAAAAGGGATGCCCCCAAAGCACGGACAAAGGGTTCTAAATCCGACTTGTCTTTTTGTGCCTTTCGCCGGACTGCCTCCACCGCATGCTGCCCCTTTGCGGCCAAGCGATAGCCGAGCAGGTTATCGCGCAGGGTAGTAACGGCTTGATTCAGCCGGTCTTCCGCGCGGCCTATCCATACGTGAACGACCCCGTTGACCGTCAGGAGGACAAGCGCAGCCAGCGCACTGATTCCGGCCGACACCGCAGACTGGCGCCTCCTTCGCGCCATCAGCAGGGGATGGGCAAACGCTCCGGACCTAAAATTGCAACGCAAAGGACCCGCCGTTAGGGCGCGCGTGGCCAGGGCCCGGGCCAATAAGGCCTCGGGTTCATGGTGAATGTGCAACGGCCCAGGCCACTGTTCGCTCAGCGCGCGATGCAAACGGGTGACCCTGGCTTCCTCCCTTGCTCCCGGGCCGGCAAAAAGCCAGAGCACCTGTTGGACCGAGTCCGCCTGCCATTCCACGCGGAGCCGCCGCATCATGCCGACAGGATCGGCCTCCGTCAGGCTGTACGCGTTTCCGTACCGACTCGCCTTCCCCACCACCACCGTGACGCGATTCTCGCCAAGTACCGTGAGCACGCGGGGTGCGTCGGCGAGTTCCTCCGGACACGGCCATTCCCGCACGCTTTGTGTCCATAACGCGATGGCCTCCTGATCCAACACAACCGGATCCGCACCGAGGGCGGCCAACCGCTCCCGCGCCCGCTGTAGGTCGGCATGGCGCGCAGCGGCCACAAGGATTTCCACGCCATGCGGACCGCGCCGGAAATCCAGCACGTGACTTTCGCACTCTTCCACGGGAAACGGTAGCTGCAAATCCAGAAGAGCCGGCACGACACGGCATGCCTTGCGCAGGGAACCAAAAGGAGACTGTAGCCAACAGGTAAAACTCTCATGGGCCAACAGCGCGGCTACAACCGGAAGCGTCCGGGAGCGCAGGGTCTCGGCGGCCTCCTCTCCGGTCATGCGCCTGCACACCACACCGCCGCGCCCCCGCGCAGCGCGGAGAACAACGCACCGCTCTCCCGTGGGCTCTCTCGCGCAATCCACGGCTACACAGGTGCGCATTCCGCGCAGCGGCGCCTGAATGTTTTTCATACACGTTCTCCGCGCGGCGTGCAGCTTTTTTACTGAAACTCCGCGACCAGCAAAAGGGGAAACCGTCCGCTCCATCGCAACCCATGAAGCATCCCCAACTCGATCCCCGTTGCTACGCCTCTTGCGGTCATCGGTCCGGATCCGCCTGATCCGGCAGGCGGCCGGTTATCACGCGAAAAATCGCGGATCCCACAGGGGGGCACCCTTTTGCAAAAGGACCACGCCGGCGATGCCGGGCCGCGCAGTTACCGATCACGATCGTGCCGTTCGGCACGTCGCCTGTGTCGCTCCCGATGACCAGATGGAGCCGGCCGTCTTGAAGGCGCAGAGGCGTCAGGCGTTCCCTGTACCGTTGCAGGAACACAAGCGCCGTGGACAGGCATGCGGAACAGGCTCCGGCTTCGTAAACAACCACGTCCGGAAAGGCCATCGTGAGCGTCTCTGGTGGGCGTTGGAAGGGTTTTATCCAGTCCTCCTGATAGGCCGGCACGGTGTGGATGTGGCCCGCCTCGAGCACCCCCGCGCGCTTTTCGGCGGCCAAGCGCAAATGGCTGACCTCGCGCGGATCCAACCCCATCAGCCGACACGCGACGGCGTCCGCCGCCACGGCATCGGTCGAGGCGACCGCAAGATTGGCCTTCCGAGGGTTCCCTGCACTGGGTCCAAGCCCTTCCAAACCGATCCATCCGTCAATAACCGCCACGTGGGGCGGAAAGGCCACGGCGAGGTCGCTGATGGCCACATCGAGCGGACGCGCGGTTTCCTGCGCGCTGCCCCCGCGCAGCTGATGGAACGCCACCTTCTGGCGACGATAGAGAAAACCTTTGAGATTTTTCACCGAAAGGGAAACACCGGTGTGCATATGCGTTTTCATCACGGCCAGCGAGACGCGAAGGTCAAAGGCACACACCGTCCGACAGAGGAGCACGCGCGGAAGAATCGCGCCAGGCTTCAGGAGGAGTTCCGTTGGGCCTCCGGCGTCCAAATCGAGAAGTGGGACCCCTCGTTCCTGTGCGACACGGGTGAGGCCGGAGGAGGCAAAGGCTTCCTCGGCGCGTACCCCTGTGATCGGGCTTTCTCCCACTGCAATCCGGCTTGCCCCCGCCTCGCGAAAAGCGTCCACACACGCCGCTACAGCCTCCGAACTCACATTGATGCCACAATTCGGGGGCGCCACGCGACCCACATTCGGCTTGATGAGCACGCTCCGACCACGCGCAAACGAAAGGTCTACCGCCGCCAGTGCGGCCCGAATATTTCCGTAGGCTCCCTGCCCATATCCCACGCCAACAACGGCCTCGGAGGGTCTGTTCTCTCCGGCGCTCATGCCCCCCACCCTACACCAACGCCTCACCCCTCTTCAACAGGGAAAACCTTTGCTTTCTCGTGCCAGGAGGACTGCTTCTGGCGGCAACCCTGTCCAGTGGAAAATACCGTCTCGCCGAAGTACAAGGAGGACGTACACCAGGATGTCGGCTCTCCTCCCTATCCCCACCACACCGCGTTGCCGGACCCGCGCGCGGAAAAAAGGCGCCATCCCATCACCCGTACACGGCATCCTGCGACAACACAATGCGCTCAGATAGCCGCGGGATCGACCCGACACGACGGCCGCAGAATACGCAGGAGAAAACGCGCGGCGTTTGACTCACAGCATAGGGGAGGCTATGATAAGAACGGTGTCGTCGCATGGCTGCAGCCACCCTAAAATCCACACGCCCGCAGGGCGCCACCATGCGGGCAGTCGTTCTGACCGCACCGCGAACGGTGGAGATCCAGGACATCCCGATTCCGAAGCTGCGCCAACCAACCGATGTCCTCCTGCGCGTTGAAGCGGTCGGGATTTGCGGTTCCGACATCCACTATTACACCCGCGGGCGAATCGGCAGCCAGGTCGTCCGCTATCCCTTTCGTCTCGGGCATGAATGCAGCGGCCAAGTCGTTCAAACAGGACAGGCGGTGCGCCGCGTGAAACCGGGTGAGCGCGTGGCGGTGGACCCTGCGCAATGGTGCGGACGTTGCGACCAATGCCGCACTGGGCGTTTTCACACCTGTCGCCATATCCGGTTCCTTGGAACCCCTGGACAGGCTGACGGCTGCCTCTGCGAATGGATCGTCATGCCCGAGTCGAGCTGCTATCCGGTCGGCTCCTCCTTCACAAGCGAAATGGCGGCGCTTGTGGAACCGCTTTCCATTGGCGTGTATGCGGTCCGGCTCGCCGGCCGGCCTCTTGGCGGCACGCGCCTCGCCATCCTGGGTTTCGGTCCCATTGGGATGAGTGTCTTACTCGCGGCGCGCGCGCAGCGCCCGGCACGCATCTATGTGACGGATCGCCGGGACGATCGGATTCGCCGCGCGCAGCGCGCGGGAGCGGCCTGGGCCGGAAACCCGGAGGCCACCGATGTGGTGGCGGCCATGGCTCGGCGCGAGCCGCTCCAGCTCGATGCGGTCTTCGAATGCTGTGGTTGCCAATCCGCGCTGGATCAGGCGGTGGCGTTGCTCAAACCGGGCGGTGTTCTCGTTATCGTCGGAATTCCCGAGACCGAGCGAATTTCCTTCTGCATAGATTCGCTCCGACGCAAAGAAATCCGCGTCGTCAACGTGCGACGGCAGAATGAATGCGTGGAGCCGGCGCTGGCTCTCGCCCGACATCTCAGGCTGCGCTCGAACTGGTTTGTCACACATCGGTTCCCGCTGGAGCGGACGGCAGAGGCTTTTGAAGACGTGGCCGCCTATGCGGATGGCGTGTTCAAGGCGATGGTGTTGCCGTAGCGGGATGGTGGAGTCTGTTCGGCGGGTCGGCAGCGCCTTCCGGGTTTCCCGCACCCACGTCAAGGGCCTCCACCGGAATCCAACCGCGGTTTCCCCGATGCGCCACTTTCACCCAATCCCCCGCCCGTTCTACAACATACACCGTCTCTCCTGCCTCCACATCGAACGTGGGCAAGGCCGACTCCCCGGGAGCCAAGCGTCCCTTTGTGGCGTTTTTCAGAACGTATCCCGCGGATCCCCACGTCCCGTCTCGCCACTGGGATAACCATCGCCGCAAACGTTGACGCCAGTTCTCCTGTTTCCGTTCCCCACCGACACGGGTCTCCGGGGGGAAAGAGGGGCGAGTCATAACGGTTGACGAAGCCGCGCCTTCGGAGGGAGGCACTTCGGGCGCATGGAAGCGCAACGAAAAGGGACCGCGCTGGCACACCCGATACGCTTCCGCCGCAGGATCAAAATAGTGAAACACCACCGCGGAGACCGCGGACATATTGGAACTAAGGGCCACCAGCGTCTGCTCAAACTGCCATTCATCACGTCTTGTCCCTGCCACCGATTTGGGATCGTACACTTTGAACCCTTCGGTTGACACCAGCCGAGGTGGAACAGCAGGATCCAGCCACCCCTTGCCGCGTACAACCATCCGCACCGTGATCAAATCCCCTACCGTCACGTCCCGCGGCGACACCTCGACGTCGAGCGAGAACTCGCCCACGGCTCCGGAAAAATCAGGGGGACGTCCTGTTTCTGGAAGCGGAACAACAGTGAGCGCAAGGGGGTTGACGGGAATGGTCACACTCACGCGCGTCCATTGGATGCCAAAAAACGCGTATCGCCGTTCCAGTACCGCGCCCTGAATCCTCGGCGCCAGGGTCACGGTGCCGGGGGCTATGGCACGCACATCGCATACGAAACGGCGCGTTTCCACATACCGAACGCCCTGTCGAACCCGCTGTGGCTCCAGCTCCTGGAAGGCGCCCGCCGCGGTGATCCATCCGTCTTGAAAAAGGCCCGTGACGCTCACCTCAGGGGCCAGCTGAACCTGACGGACATGGAGGCGCAGAGTGAGAGGGAAGACTTGATGGACATAGACGCGGGATCGGGGGACGCTCAGTTCTGCGTACACATCGGGCAAGGATTCATCCGATCCCCGCGCTGAAATAAACATCGCCAACGTTGCCCGCGCAACGCGTCCTAAGGATCGGTTGTACCCACGCGCCTTCACGGTCTCTTCTCCACCCCAGTGGGAGCGTTCGTCGCCGGAAGTGCTTCGGACACCGCCGGTACGGCCGGCTCGCCGCCGACGAGGATTGGACACTCCGCCATCTCCTGCTGCCAGGAGCCTACCGCGCTGGACCCGAACAGCACCACGAGCCCGGCGGCAACCGCAAGAAGTGTTCCGGTCAGGCGACGCACGCCTACGACGCGCAGAGCCAAAACAACCCAAAAGGCACAAAACGCCCACGCGGCAACCGTGGCGCGGGTTCGTAGGCCCAACCCGTAATGCCAAAAGAGAACCCAGCGGGTCCAACCAAGCCCCTCTGCCGCATTTTTGTCCTCGTGGGCAAGTGCCAGCAAAAGGTTGCGGCGAATCTCCGGACTGGAACCCATAAAACGCTCCGCGCGCCGAAAGGCCGAGACGGCCTCTTCATACCGACGCGCCTTCAAAAGAGCCGTACCCAAATTGTAAAAAAGCGAGCCATTGCGAACCCCGGCATGGACCAACCGCAGGTAAATTCTAGCCGCCAAGAGGAAATCCGCTTCCGTCCGCGCCGTGGCCATGCGGGTGTTCGCTTCCTCCCAAGAAAAAACCTGTTCGAGACTCGGCACGCCGGCATCGGCCGCGTGGACCGTCGCAATAAGCAGTATGGCCGGCCACGTCTTCATACGCGCTCGGCGCGACGAGTGTCCCGGCGTTCCGCCCGTTCCTCTCGCAGCAGTTCCAGCGTCTCTTCCGCCACGCGTCGATGGAAGCGAATCCATTCTCCGATCAGTCCCAGCGCCCAGCATAGAAACCCGCCGGTGGCTGCGATGGCCAGCAAAATAAGGGAAGGGAGATGAGTCCGGCCCAGGGAGATGTGCACCGGAGCACCATAAACGAGGTAAAGAAATCGCAGGCCGATAGCCACAGCAAAAAAAAGCGCAAGCGCTCCAAGCGTAAAGAAAAAAGCGCCCGGCCGATACAGCACAAGCATACTCAGCAACGTCACCCCCTGCCGATAGATGTAGTGGGGAAGACTTCGGAACAACCGCGATTCACGTGTTCTCGGGTTCACCCGGACCGGAACACACGCCACCCGCAACCCCAGATGCCCCGCCTGGATCAGGGACTCGATACAGTGAGAAAACGTCGTGTAGAGGTTCAGCCGGAAGCAAGCCCGTCGCGAGAAGGCGCGAAACCCCGATGTCGCATCGTCTACGGCCACTCCCGAAAGCCGGCGCACCACCCAGCTTCCCAGCAGCTGCATGAATTTCTTAGTCGGGCTGAACTCTGGGTGCGACAGGATCGGACGCGTACCGACCACCATGTCCGCGCGGTTCTCGAAAATGGGGTCAATGAGACGAACGACATCTTCGCCGCAGTACTGATTGTCGCCGTCGGTATTGACCACAATGTCGGCACCCATGTCGGTGGCGTAGCGGAGGCCGCGCAAAAACGCCTGGGCTAGCCCGTGTCGGGTTCCGAGCCTCACAATATGATGAACGCCCAGTTCCCGCGCCCGTTCCGCCGTGCCGTCCGTGCTGCCGTCGTCAATCACGAGACTTTCGATTGCCGTAATCCCTTTTGCCGTCCGCGGCAGGTCGCGAATGACCGCCGGAAGCGTAGCCGCTTCGTTATGGCACGGAATCTGAATGATCACTTTCATACTGCAGCCCCATCGCCCCGGAGGCCTGTTTTCTGCGGGTCCGCCGAGACCGGTTCCGGCGTATAGGTGGTCAGGGCCTCGAAAATATCCCCCTCCCTCCGCGTCATCCGAACGACGCGCATGCCGACCGTTCGCGTTGCGTCCTCGGGATGCCACATCCCAGCGCTGGCCACGTGGCGACGACAGGCACGCGCGGCCGGCACGACGGCGGCTCTTTCCGGAACGCCGCTGATCCGATCGCAGACGCGCAGGCTTCGCACTCCGGGTTCCACACGCCGTTCGAAAAAAAGGATGCTGGGCTTTTGCGCAAAGATCAAGCGGTTCCGCAACGGCTCGAGAAGCCACGGGCCCCGGCACACGCTGGCCACGCGCAAGGCCGTGTGCGTCCACGGCGAGGGTAAGGTTTCCCGCGTGGGAACCAGATGGCCGCGCACGATCCAGTTTTGTCCCTCACGCGTAGTATGCCAACCCTCGGCCGACCACCAATGGTTGACGAAGTCCACACCGGCATGCCGGACAATCCATCCGAAATCGCTGGCCCAGTGTGAACCGCATCGCCACGTCAGGATACCTCCTTTGTGGAGGGACACGGTAAGAGCCGCTTCTGCCTCCCGGCGAAAATAAAGGCCGGCTTGGGGAAAAAGCCTTTCGACGGGGAGCACAACCGGCTCTCCCTCGGCATCCAGAGGCATGCCGCCAGCCGCAACCCAGGGAACCGCTTCCGATCGTTTCCATGTGGAAGCGGACATCCCACGAAGCGTGTGGCACGCGGAAAAAATCGAAGGACCAATGTAGTGACACACATAACGGTCGTCCAGGGCGGAAAACACGTGTTCCGCCGCGTCCGCGTCGGCATACAAGCGTCGAAGGAGCACCGCCGCTAACCGCTGAAGGGAAGTCTCCGCGGTCAGGAAACGTGTCAGCCCGCCGGGGAGGATGTAATCGGTGTGACGCGCCTGGTGCATACCAAGGCCGCCGCGGGGCACGGCACTGAGGAGCCCGGCAACGGCAAGAAACTCCAAAGCGCGCGCAGCGGCTTCCGCGTATGCCGTGTCACCGGTGGCATCCACCAAATCCCACAGCGCATCCAGGGTCACCGAAAGATAGCCAAGGTCAGGTCCTCCGTACTCGGGGAACCACCCCTCGGAGGTTTGCAACGCCAGGGTTTTCTCCTTCACGGCGTCCCATCGGTCAGAAGGTACTAAATCCGGATGCACACGGCGCAACCAGGCCAGAGCGGCCAGGCCGACGACCTGCTGGTTCGCCGCCTTTGGTTCGAAACGACTCAAAAGTTGGCGGGCCGCGACGCGCGCACCCTCCCGCACGTCCGCCGGGGAAACCGCTCCCCCGGCGGCGAGTTTCATGACGGCAAGAGTGGAGAAGGCTAAGGGTGGGTAGCCGGATTCCCACGGGTAGTATTCCTCAAAAGCATGATAGCGAACGGCCCGGCGATTCCAAAACCGACACGCCGCGCCAGCCACCGCGGAAAAAAAATCGCGCGTCTCCGCCGTGTGTTCTGGCCAATCTCGCGCCAGCCACAGGGCCAGCGCGCCCTGCTGAAGGATGATGGAAGGGAAATCCCGTATCCGGTAGTGCCACCAATTCCGGTCCCAGCATCCGTACGCGGCGGCATGAGGATCGCGACACACCTGGGTCAACAACCGAGGCAGAAGCCGCGCCGCAAGCGTCTCCAATGCGTGTCGCACAGCGTCCAGGCCTGACATGGACAACAGGTCTCCCACGCTCCGTCCGTATCCTAAGGCGAAGGGGAGCGCAGCGGTGTCGGTTCTAGAATCAAATCGCGCAATCCGCGGCGTTTCACGGGTTTGCTGATCGCCTTCCAGACGCGCCGCAAACCCGCAAAGATCGGTCCGATCATCCAGGGCGGAATGCGTCCGGCGAGGTACCGGGCCCCGCGCGTTGCCCCAAGAGTAAATATCGCCAAAATCATCATTTCCACCATCCAGCGGGAAAGTGGTAGCGGCCGCGGACGCACACCATAGTGTGGGACTTTCCGGCCAAGCCATCGCCACACGCTGGTGCGGATGTAACAGCCGCGTTTTTTGAAATCCAGCATGTGTCCGTGCATTCCAAGCGCGTGCAACGGTTCCTCGGAGATGGCCGAAAGCCGCCCGTTGCGTATCATCTCCCGAATGATCTCTTCCATTTCGTTTGACCGCGTAGCGAACACAGAAAACCCGCCTCCCTTTTTTTCCAGGATGGGCGACCAGGCGTCGCCCACCGAGAGATCGCAAAACTCGTTGGTGAAATCCATCGATTGTAGGCTAGCCCGCGTGACAAAAAAAGGGATCAACGCATTGTAGTAAAATTTTCGGGCGCGCAGAATGCGCCCCTTGGCCGTCCGGATTTCTAGGTGCCCCGGCCAGTCACCTGCCCGCCACCGCAGGCTCATTACTCGATCGTCCGGCGAAACATAATGCGAGCGAAGAAAACAGCGAATAGCCTCGGGATAAAGAGCGGTCCCCGTATAAGGGCCAAGCACGTAGCGGATTTGTCGGGCGGGAGCAAAACCGGCGCCTTGCAGGCGTCGCAGCGCGGCAGCCTGATCCGGCAGACAGGTCATGGCATAGCGCTCGGCACGGTTCAGGTGGCGCAGAACGTGAAGGGTTGACACCGGAATATAGATCGAGCCGGCGGCTTCTAGGAGTTCTTCCCGCGTCCGGGCCACAACGCACCGGGCGGTTTCCTGCCGAAGCACATCCTGGCGCACCACCAGCGCGGCGTCTATGCGCCGTGTGTCAAGAAGGTAAAGAAGCGTGGCCGAAAGGATGCCGCCCGAGGCGGCGCGGCGACGCACCTCGGGATCCGTGGCGTACCCCGTGCGCACAGCCCGGTAAGGTCCTAGGAGCCATAGGGTAGGGAGTTCGCCGTAATGGTCCCGGCACAACGCGAGATAATCGTACCCCTTTCCGGGGCAGGCCTCCCAGGCCAGCGGAGGAATCTCGGTCTGCGGACCGAAGCGAGGGATCGGCCCGCACGAGGTCTCCTCCATTTCCGCATGTCGGGAAACGTCCAGCGCCACGCACGCCCCGCATCCCGTGCACAAACCGGATTGGACGACCTCTTCCAACAAACGGACAGCCGTTGCGTTCATGAGGGGGGCAGTGTACTGCAACACGGAGAGACCGGCCAAGCGTAAAGCGGCTGCTCCCAGGGCAAGGCGGATTGCGAATTGACGGCCGCGCCAGGCATGCGTTATAGTGAACACTGTATTGACGTTACCCGGCACGTCCTATGCCAACACGACCGCCGCCACGACCCGTACGCAATCTCGAGCCCCGGCGTCGCCTGCAACCCGACCGGGCGTCTCCCCCCCGCAGTCTTCTCGCCGGACTGCTTATTTTCAGCATGCTGCTTTTGATTACGTATGTCGGCATGAAACAAAAGAGCGCCAGCGAGGAAATCCCGTACATGCCGGATTTCATCGAACTTGTCGAGGGAGGATGGATTGAGCGCGCGGAAATCGTCGAAGAGGCAACGGGTATCACGTATGTGCGGGGATGGCTGAAAGCGGAGGAAGGCGGAAGGCGTCGACGTTTTCGCGTGTATATCCGAAGTTCGGACAAGATCGAGGAGTACCTCCGCGCGAAACAGGTTCCGTTCAGCGTGCCGCCTCAACATCCTATTCTGTGGCAGGTGGCCACCAGCGCGCTCCCTTTCCTTTTGATTATCGGTATCCTCTATTTCGTGTTTGTGCGGCAGATGCGCAGCGCCGGCCAGTCGGCACTCACATTCGGCAAAAGCCGCGCCAAGTTGCTTACCCGAGACCGCAAGAAGGTGACATTCGATGACGTGGCCGGGATCGAAGAGGCCAAGGAAGAAGTGCAGGAAATCATTGATTTCCTGAAGGATCCGAAAAAGTTTCAGAAATTGGGAGGCCGCATCCCAAAAGGAGTCCTTCTGATGGGACCGCCGGGAACGGGGAAAACACTGCTCGCCAAGGCTATTGCCGGCGAGGCGGATGTGCCTTTTTTCAGCATCAGCGGATCCGATTTTGTGGAAATGTTTGTGGGTGTCGGCGCGTCCCGCGTGCGGGACATGTTCGAGCAGGGAAAGAAAAACGCTCCCTGCCTGATCTTCATTGACGAAATTGATGCCGTGGGTCGAAGCCGTTTTTCGGGAATCGGCGGCGGCCATGACGAACGGGAACAAACGTTGAACGCTCTTCTCGTCGAAATGGACGGATTTGACACACAGGAAGGCATCATTATCATCGCGGCGACCAACCGGCCGGATGTGTTGGATCCCGCGTTACTGCGTCCGGGACGTTTTGATCGGCAAATTGTCATTGACCTGCCAACGCTGGAAGGACGCGAAAAAATTCTCAATATCCATGCCCGCCACATCAAGCTCGCGGATCGCTCGGTTCTGCGACGGATTGCGCGAGGTACACCCGGTTTTTCCGGAGCCGATCTGTCCAACGTCATAAACGAGGCAGCGCTTCTTGCGGCCCGTCGCAACAAGTCAGCCGTGGATCTGGCCGATTTGGAAGAGGCCCGAGATAAAGTGATGTGGGGACGCGAACGCCGCAGCCGGGTGATGGACGAAAACGAAAAGCGCAACACGGCCTACCACGAAGCCGGCCATGCGCTCGTCCAACAGGTGATCGAGCACGCCGAACCCCTGCACAAAGTCACAATCATTCCCCGCGGCATGTACCTGGGGGCCACGATGTCGCTGCCGGAACGAGATCGTTTTTCCGAGAGCAAGACCAAATTGCAAAGCCAATTGGCCATTCTGATGGGCGGTCGAGCGGCCGAGGCCATCGTCTTCGGCGACATCACCAACGGAGCGCACAACGATCTGAAGATGGCAACGCGGATGGCGCGTTCGATGATCTGCGACTGGGGCATGAGCGAAACGCTGGGTCCTCAGACGTTCGGCGAGCGCCAGGAACTCATGTTCCTTGGCCGCGAGATCACGCGCAGCCAGGATTATAGCCCCACGACGGCCGCCCGCATTGACGAGGAGGTCAACCGGCTGCTGCGGTCGTCGTACCAGCGCGCGCGCGACATTCTCACCGCGCATCGCGACAAACTGGAGCTGATCGCCAAGTCCCTCCTGGAACGGGAAACGCTCGACGGAAAAGACGTCGAGGACATCGTGCGATACGGTCGAATCCTTTCCGAGGAAGAACGCCGCCAGGAAACGCAACCGGGAACAGCGGCATCCCCCACGCCGACGATAGAATCCGACGCGGCATCGTCCTCGGCATCCGTGCCGGATCTTCCCGGACCTCCGGCCGTTGTACCGGGCGTGGCCGGGCGCATCGCGTCGAACGGACGGAATCCACAGGTGGGACCGCTATCCCTTCGGTCGGAAGCGTCAGCGCAAGAGCCATAAGCTCATGCCGTGTGCGGCAGGGAGAGCACAAGGATGGGATCGGGCGATCGACATCCTCTCGTCTGGCGTTGTGGCCGTCATACCTTTGACCTGGGCCGGAGGCCCCTCCTTATGGGCATTGTTAACGTCACTCCCGATTCGTTTTCTGACGGAGGCCGGTACCTGGATCCGGAGCGCGCCCTCGCCCACGGATTGAGCCTCATCGAGGCGGGTGCCGACATTCTGGACATCGGAGGCGAATCCACCCGGCCCGGTGCCGATCCGGTTGGCGAGGACGAAGAGCGTCGGCGGGTGATCCCCGTTATCCGCGCGCTGCGCGCGCGAAGCGAGATTCCGATTTCCATCGATACCACCAAAGCGGGCGTGGCGGCCGAAGCCCTTGCGGCAGGTGCCGATATTCTGAACGATATTTCCGCCCTAACGGCCGATCCGGAGATGATAGGTGTGGCCCGCGCGTCAACGGTCGGTATCATTCTCATGCATCGGCAGGGCACACCGAAAACCATGCAGGTAGCGCCCGCCTATGAGGATGTCGTGCGCGCGGTGTGCGACTACCTGCACGCCCGGCTGTCAGACGTAACGGCTGCCGGGGTGGATCGCGCTCGCCTTGCCGTGGATCCCGGGATCGGATTCGGCAAAACGGTCGAACACAATCTGCAACTCCTGGCCAACCTCAAGAAACTGACCCACCTTCAGGCACCCCTTGTGGTGGGGGTGTCGCGCAAAAGTTTTCTTGGCCGTCTGACGGGCCGGAATGTGGACGAAAGACTTGCCTCCAGTCTGGCCGCTCTCGTATTCTGCCTTCTAAACGGAGCCAATGTTATGCGCGTCCATGACGTGCGGGAATCCGTGGACGCGCGTCGTGTATGGGAGGCACTCCGGCAATACGGGGAACACAACGATGGCGTTCCGTTCGTTTGGCGCCAATGAACTCGTGCAAGTGGCCTTCCTTTGGCTGGCCTACTACTATATCCTAGTTTTTTTCCGGGGAACCCGTGGCGCTCAGGTTCTGATTGGACTCTGCGTTCTGATTTTCGTTCTGTTGGTTCTCACACAGCTTTTCCATCTTGATGCGCTAGCCTGGATACTGAATCGTTTTTGGGTTTTTTTGGGCGTGGCCGTCTTGGTCATTTTTCAGCCGGAAATCCGCTACGCGTTGGCCGAGTTGGGCCGACCCCACGTCTTCGGCCTGGTGACGGATCGCCGCACGGTCATTGATCACATTGTGCAGGCCGTACGCTACCTGGCGGAGCATAAAATCGGCGCTCTGATTGCCGTGGAGCGAGAGGTGGGAACGCGGGTTATCCAACAAACCGGTGTCTCCCTCGACGCTCCCCTAGTTCCGGAATTGCTAGCCAGTATTTTCTTTCCGCACACCCCCCTGCATGACGGTGGGGTTATCATTGGGGGGAACCGCATCCTCGCGGCAGGCTGCGTGTTTCCTCTGTCTCAACGCCTCGATTTACACAAAACGCTGGGCACGCGCCACCGTGCGGCCGTTGGCATGAGTGAAGAGACCGACGCGGTGGTCATTGCCGTTTCCGAAGAGACAGGAGGCGTTTCAGTGTGCTACAAGGGCCGACTCAGCCAGGGCATGGATCCCGAACGCCTGCGGCGATTCCTGGAGGCTCTGTCCAAAACGCGTCCCCCGTCGAGTTTTCTGCAGCGTATTCGCGGGAAATTGTCGATGGCAACGCACACTCTTTCGGAAAACCGCACCGGCGAACCGAAGGAGACACATCGTGCCCGCTGATTTTCACGAAAAAATTTTTTCTCTTGTCGCACAGAACTGGACTCTCAAACTTCTGGCTCTTCTTCTAGCCATCCTCACACTTGTCAGCGTCCGCAGCGTAACCCGCGAAGAGGCCACCTATCTTGTTCCTGTTCAACCGGTTATCCCTGAAGGGGCTTCCTTTCAAGTCGTAGAGCAGGATCCCGTATCGGTACGCGTGACATTGCGTGGCTCGCGCGAAGACCTTCGCCGAGTGGATACACGCTACCTCAAGGCGGTCGTACATCCCAGCCCGGGCGAACACCAAACCGTGCGCATTCGAAGCCGGCACCTCAGTGGCACATATGGAACGCGAGTGGTCGGAATAGAGCCGGACGTCGTGCGCTTCGTCCTCGCGCCAAGGCCAACCGACACGCCCTCCTCTTTTTCGCCTCCGCCGTCGAACGAACCGCCGATGCCGGAATTCATGACACGGGAATGGACCAATGTGAGCGTTTTCGTTCTCCTTCCCCCCGCATCGTGCTCCCTCGCCGCTGTCCTGATCCCCTCGAACGTCTCCGTTACGCTCCGGGGTCCCCCCGCTGAAATCGCCCACCTTCGCCCTCCCCTCGTTTTCGTGGACGGCAGCGATCTGAGTCCCTCCACAACGGTGGAACGATTGGTCCGTGTCTACCCCCCCGGCGGGCACGTCACGGTGGTTTCCGCTGTTCCTGACCGCGTCACCATCACCCCGCATCCCACAGCCAAAGGTCTGTCGCATGAATAAACAGAACGACGAGGAAATCCTTTCGGGAACCCGGATTCTATGGGGTATCCTTTTCCTAATTCTGGCCGTGTTTATTTTTCTCAGCCTTCTGTCGTATGATTGGACGGATGTGGGTTTGCTGAAAGCCCGCCAGCCGCAAGTCCCCCATAACCTAATCGGACCCGTGGGGGCATGGCTTGCGTTCGGGCTTTTGCTCCTGTTCGGGGTGGGCGCCTACGTGGTGCCGGTCGGCTTGGTCTTAGCCGGACTTCTCTTGCTGTTGAACAGGCAACCACGCCTGAGGCTACGCCTACTCTGGCTCGGCATCGTTCTTGTGGCGGTTGTCCTGCTCCAAGAATTCTTGGCAGAAACCTGGGCCCCAATCTGCGACCGTCTTAACCTGGGTCCCTACCCAAGCGGTCGAATCGGCCACTGGATCATGCGTGATGGCCTCATCCGATGGTTCAAGCCCGTCGGTGCCGGTATTCTTGTGTGCTCGGTGCTTCTCGTGGCGCTTGTCCTCTGCCTAGGACTGCACACCGTTCGACGCATCTCGCGAACCGTCGGAGACGGAATCCGTAGTATCCGACGCAGCAGGTCAACCGGCGACATGCCGGAGCCTAAGCCAACCCTCTCTCGCGACCACGGTTGGGAACGTCGCCTGCGCGCTTTTCAGCAGATTCCCGAGCGCCCCAGTCCTGAGCCGACATGTGTGATTCCGCCGGACACCCCGAAACCCGAGAACGAGGCCCGCGCGCCTCATGGTACCGTGGCCAGCCAGACCGAACCATCACATGTCACGCCGAGGAAGGTGTGGGTCGAAGACGAGGGGAGCACGTCTCCTGTTCCTCCTGAACCCCATCCCGGCGCAGCCTCTCCACGCCCAACCGTTCCAGAGCCCGTTGCCGCCAAGGAACCCAGTCGTCCCTCTGTCCCCCCTGTCTCCACAACGCCTCCTATCCCGCGGATGTATACGCTTCCGTCGCTTGATGTTTTGAATCCCCTTCCGCCCTCCGCGGAACGGGGCATCGTGGCCGATAGCGAAATCACCGCCAAAATCATCGTGGAAACACTCAAGGAGTTCGGAATCGAATCCGATGTGGTCGGAGTGGAAAAAGGGCCCACCGTGACCCGCTACGACCTGCTTCCCGCTCCTGGCGTACGGGTGGAAAAAATCAGCGCGCTGAGCAACAACCTGGCGCTTTCCCTCAAAGCCACCAGCGTCCGCGTGCAGGCCCCCGTTCCCGGCAAGGGTGTTGTCGGAATCGAAGTCCCCAACCTGATGGCCACTGTGGTGTACCTTCGGGAAATTGTAGAAGGCGACGAATGGAAGGCCGGCCGAGCAAAGCTGCCCCTTATTCTCGGCAAGGACGTCGCGGGCAAAGACCTCATTACCGATCTCACGGAAATGCCGCACCTTTTGATCGCAGGAGCCACAGGGTCGGGAAAAACCATCTGTCTCAATGCGATTCTCGCCGGCCTGCTGATGTCTCGCTGCCCTGACGACCTTCGTCTCATGCTCGTGGACCCAAAGATTGTGGAGTTTTCCGCCTACAATGGCCTTCCGCACCTCATCGTTCCGGTCATCACCAATCCTCGAAAAGTCGGCCTGGGACTGCGCTGGGCCATCCAAGAAATGGAACGGCGCTACCGTCTGTTCGCGCGCGTCGGTGTCCGCAATATCGACGGGTTCAACCACCGCCCCATTGCCCGCCCCCCGCCGGATCACGCGCCTGCCGCAAAGGAAGAAGACGCCATCCCTGAAAAGGTGCCGTATATCGTCATCGTCATCGATGAACTCGCGGATCTTATGCTGACCGATCAGGCCGAAATCGAAAACGCCATCGCGCGTCTGGCTCAATTGTCACGGGCTGTCGGCATTCATATGATTCTGTCCACCCAACGCCCTTCCGTGAACGTCATCACCGGCACGATCAAAGCCAACTTCCCTGCCCGGATCGCTTTCCAGGTGGCGCAAAAGGTGGACAGCCGTACCATTCTCGACACCATCGGCGCAGACAAACTGCTCGGCCGGGGAGACATGCTTTTCCTCCCCCCCGGTGTCAGCAAACTCGTCCGCGCCCAGGGCGCCTGGGTACGCGACGAAGAGATTCTCCGCATCACGGAATTCTGGCGGACCCAAGGCGCTCCCGAATATGAAATCGACATCGCGAACACACTGGAACGCGGCGGTGATCTTCCCGACGACGCCGTGGACGAAGAGCTCATCGAGCAAGCCGTGGCAATTATTCGAGAAACACGACGCGCCTCGACCTCCTCGCTTCAACGACGACTTCGGATTGGGTACACGCGCGCCGCCCGGATTATGGACGTGCTGGAGCAGCGGGGCCTTGTCGGCCCGCCTCGCGGATCCGATCCGCGTGAAATTCTCATTGATCTTGACGCTGTGGCGAGCGATACTGAAAACACGACAGCCTGACAGAAGCGGCCTGACTCGCGAAAGGCGGCAACCCAACATATGGCGCTTGGCGAACAGCTCCGAAACGCGCGACTGGCCCGAAAGGAAACCGTCTCACAGGTCGCTTCAGCCACCCGGATACTCGTTCAACAGATCGAAGCCATCGAGCGTGAGGATTTCAGCCGTTTCCCCGCGGTCATTTACGGAAAAGGGTTCATTCGGTTGTACGCCGAGCACGTGGGGCTTGATCCCAAACCACTGATCGCGGAATACCTGGCACGCGTGGCGGCGTCGCCCCCCTCTCCTGCGCTCCACGAAAAACCACGCGGCCTGACGGCGTCCCTTTCCGACACCCGACAGGAAGAACGAGCGCCATCGGTTGCCGTGCCCCTGCCCGTCTCGCCGTCCCTTGCGGACATGAACCCAGAGGCCGATTTTTTTTCTCGTGTCCGTGCTCCCGTCTCCACCCCACGCTTTCCTTCTACACCATCACCGGGTTCCCTCGTGTGGTCCGACGCCCGCCCCTCCGTCTCTTCGTCCGACAAGGGCTCCTCTGAGGCCCTCTCCTCTCTTCCCACAGAACCGCCCGCTCGGGCACGAGAGTATCGCCTGTCCCTCCGTGTCGCCTGGGTGGCCATCCGTCGGTCCGCAGACCAATGGGCCGGCGTCCTGCGGCGCGTCCTCCACGGAATGCCTGCGCTGTTCACACGCACAGTCCGATGGCTGAATCTCACCGACCTCCTGCAGTCTCCCGTTCGCTTGGTCGGTGTTGTCCTGACGGTCGTCGCCGTGCTGATTCTGTTGGGCTCCAGCCTGCATCGCCTCATGGCTTCGCGTAAGACTCCACACCGTGAGGCGGATCAGCCCTACCCAAGTATGCAAATTCTCCGCGAACCGCCCGTTCCCTATTTCGATTGACCCCTGTGCGAGACGCCGTGGGGACAGGGGACATACGTCCGCATGACGCCAGGCGTTTTTCCACGCCGTCCCATCCTGAAGCGTCACCGGGCGGGTGCCCCGTTCGATCAAAATGTGCCCTTGAACAAGGCTCCATGTGGAAACGAACTTCGCGCGCGTATTCAACCCCGCGTCCGGTTCCGCTCTTCGAGTTCGCTCCGGTACGCGGTGAGGTCCCTCCACGGCGCAACCCCCGATGCGATCGCGGCCTCGGCCACGGCGTACGACACCTCGACGAACAGGCGGCGATCGAACGGTTTGGGAATCAGGTAACGGGGCCCGAACATAAGGGGAGCCTCTTGCGCGTAAAGCGCGTTGACGTCAGGCGGAACCGGTTCCCGTGCCAACGCCGCCAGGGCCTGTGCGGCCGCCGTTTTCATGGCCCAAGTGATGGAACGGGCTCGTGTGTCAAGGGCTCCCCGGAAAAGAAACGGGAAACCGAGCACATTGTTCACCTGATTGGGGTAATCGGAGCGTCCGGTGGCCATCGCATACGGACGATTCCCGAACGCCGCAGCAACGGCCTCTGGACGAATTTCCGGATCAGGATTGGCCAACGCAAAAACGGCGGGGTAGCTCGCCATGGATTGGATTTCTTCCGGCCTCACGCAATTCGCCACCGAAACGCCAATGAACACATGCGCATTCCGAATCACCTCGCCCAGGGTTGACGCCGTTGTGCTCACGGCATGTTCTTTTTTCTTGCTCGTCAAATCCGTGCGATCCGTGCGCACAACGCCCTTAGAATCGCACAGAACCACATGGCGAACGCGGACATGCTTCAGCATCTCCGCAATGCGAATTCCGGCTGCTCCAGCCCCGTGAATCACCACGCGCAGCTCGCTGAGGTCCCGTTCGCTAAGCATGGCGTAATTGTAAAGGGCCGCCAGCACAATAACAGCTGTTCCCCACTGATCGTCATGAAAGACAGGAATGTCCAGCAAGGCATCCAGTCGTTCCTCTATCTCAAAGCAGGCCGGAGCGGCAATGTCTTCGAGGTTGATCCCGCCGTATAGCGGCGCAAGCCGAACGACCGTTTCAATCACGCGATCTACATCTGTCGGCCCCGTATCTCGCCCCCCTGTTCGACATCCGGCCAGCGGCACAGGCCAGCCGTCCACGTCGGCAAACGCCTTGAAGAGAATCGCTTTTCCTTCCATGACGGGAATGGACGCTTCCGCGCCAAGGTCTCCCAGGCCCAGAATGGCCGTTCCGTCGGTGACCACAGCCACAAGGTTTGCCTTGGATGTGTAACGATAAAGAGTCTCGCGATTTCGATGTATTTCGCGCACGGCATGGGCCACGCCTGGCGTGTACGCCAAGCACAAGTCCTGCAGACGGCGCAGGATGCGTGCGGGAGCCATCCGCACTTTGCCGCCCAGATGGTATTGGAGCGCCTCCTCGCGCGTGATGGAGCGGGCAATCGGTTCTTCACCGTGCGTCACGGAAGGATCCTTCCTGATAAACGTCTCTTATCGTCACTCTCTTCAGACGACGCGCAGGCGAGACCGCATCGCGGCCTTTCATCCCACCGCGTGGCGCAGGCTCATGATCGCCGTTTTGCCCTTTTTTTCAAGATTGTTTGAACACGCCGTCTGTAACAGTCGCCACGAGCGCGTGTCCCTGCTGTTTCAGGATAACGAAGCCAGCGTCACCCTCCGCGATTCGGCGCAAAAGCCACTATATCCGAGACGACCATTCCGTAGTGCAACCCGTTCCGCCACGGAACGTCCGCAGGAACGCTGAATAAAGGGCCCCACGGACTTGCTCGAGGCACGGCGAATAATAAGCGGACGGAGCCACCACTTTTCCGACTTTAGCCCAGGCCTACACACGGCGGATTCGCGGCGAAAAAATCGTTCACCTTGGCCTACACCCTCCATCGCGACACTGGACGGCCAAGCGGCTACGGTCGTGTTGCTCTGTCCGTAACCCCAACGAGGCAACGTGTATCCTCCCCCACCTGCCATGGCGCCTCCACGGCCTGACGCACAGTGCGCGATTCCATGGAAACGGTCACCGCCAAGAGGCATCTGGTGGTCACGTGTCGGCAAACCGGCATTTCTGTCCTGACCGTCCTTGAATCCGGCACCCGTCTCGATCCCATCCGCGTCCGCGTGGTTCCGCTCTCCCCGTGAGCCGATCCGCAGGTCGGGTCCAACCGGTGCACACAATGGAAACGCTCGCCTCCATCGTCCGGGATACAGCGCGCAACAGACTTGCCGACGCCTGCCCACTCGGCTAGCGTGTGCCGTGGCACATAGGCCTTCGTAAACCCGCGGGCTATAGGCATGCCCACCCTCACGATTGACGGCAAAACCATTGACGTTCCGCCATCGACCACGGTATGGGATGCCGCACACCTATTGGGCATCACCATTCCGACCCTTTGCTACAACTCTAACCTGGGTCCGCACCCCTCCTGTATGGTCTGCGTCGTGCGCGATCTGTCCTTCGACCGCCTCGTCCCTGCATGCGCGCGGGTGGTTTGTGACGGAGACCAATACGCTTCCGACACTCCGGAGGTGTGGAGGGCTCGGCGCCAGGCGCTTGAATTCCTTCTTGCCGAACACGTGGGGGAGTGTGAGGCCCCATGTCGGCGCGCCTGTCCGGTCGGATTCGATGTCGAGCGGCTTCTCTTTTTTATGGTCCGCCATCGTCTCGCCGAAGCCAGCGCCTGGGCCCGGACCGGCCTGGCGCTGCCCGGCGTCGTCAGCCGCCTTTGTCCGGCTCCTTGCGAAAAAGCGTGTCGCCGCGCCCGGGTAGATGAACCGCTGGCCATCCGTTTGTGCGAACAGGTCGCGGCCGATCAAGCCGTGGAAAAACTGGATATGTCCGTATCGGATTTCACGCGTCCGGCATCGCGTTCCGTCGCGATTGTGGGCGCGGGCCCCACGGGTCTTGCCGCGGCTTTCCGGCTGGCTCAACACGGGTATGTCTGCATGGTTTTCGAGGAAGCTGCGGAACCCGGCGGTAGCCTCCTTCGTGCCGTGCAGGACGGGAGCCTCCCACGAGCAGTCTTCCAACGCGACGTGCAGGCTATCCGAGATGCAGGCGTGAAGTTTCGGCTCGGGTGTCGTATCGGTGCCGACTATCCCGCCGAACAGTTGGTGAAGGAGTTTCAGGCGGTTGTCCTCGCTACCGGCTCGCCCGAAAGGATACCCGATTCCCTAAGAATTTTTCTGGGGTCGCCTCCCGACGGACGAAGAGAACCCTCCGTTTGCCCTGTTCCCATATCCCACGCAACGGTGTTTGCCGGAAGCGTCTCTGTTCGTCCCTTATCCTCGGCGGTAGAGGCCGTTGGGGAAGGTCTGCGCATGGCCGAAAACGTGCATGCCTCGCTCACGGGCCAAGCGGCCAAACCCGCACGCCGTTTTCACGCGTGGTTCGGACCGCTGACCGAGCAAATCCTTGGTGTGCTGCGGCAACAGGCCTCCGCAGACGGTCGCACCGTGCCAGCCGACGGCAGGGTGTCAGGGTTTTCCGCGGAGGAGGCGACGCGTGAAGCATCTCGCTGCCTGCATTGTGGGTGCCGCAAGGCAGAAACGTGCCGCCTGCGCGCGTTGGCGGAGCGCTTCGATGTGCGACGGCCCAAAGTCCGCCTGAACGGTCGCCCTCCTTTCGACCGCATCCGATGGGGAACATGCGGCGTGTACGAACCGGGCAAGTGCATCAAATGCGGCGCGTGCGTCAGGGTGTGCGAAAGGCACCGCAAACGGCACGGTTTGACGTTCGTCGGACGCGGTTTCCACGTTAACGTGGCGGTTCCGCTCCCGAACGTATCAGCCGAATCGCTGGACGATATCGCCGCCGATTGCGTGGCCGCGTGCCCAACAGGCGCCCTCACCTGGGACGCGCCATAGAGAGAGAACCAACGCCAACGTTTGTGGGAGGATCCGCAGACTGCTTACCCCTTGCAGGAGAGAGCCTACATTTCCGCCTTCCCAGGAAACATATTCGAACAAGGGAGAAGGTAAACAGCGAGTGAGAATACGCCGCGGGGACGAATGCAATCGGCGCATCGCACCCCGTGCGCGCCGCGTCTGCAACCCGCACAACGAACTTCACTAAGCCAGGCGGATGGGTCCACACGACGGGCACTTGTTTTCGCGTAGAAACACGCTCAGGAAACACAGAAATGAAGCCCCTTCTGATTATCAAAACGGGAGAGACCTTCCCCCCTATCGCCAGGCGATGGGGAGACTTCGACGATTGGATTATCCGGGCCTCGGGAGTAAGCCGGGAACGATTCCTCGTTCGGACAGTGTTCCGCGGCGAACGGATCCCGGATCCCCAGGACCTTGCCGGAGCCGTTATCACAGGCTCCCATGCCATGGTCAGCGACTGGGAACCCTGGAACGAACCGTTGGCGATCTGGCTTCGGCAGGCTGTGATAGAGGCTTTGCCTATTCTCGGAATTTGCTACGGTCATCAGCATCTTGCCCGAGCCTTGGGAGGCCGCGTGGGTCCGAATCCCCGCGGGCGTCGGCTGGAAACGACATCCATCCGACTCACCCCTGCCGCTGCCGCCGATCCGCTGGTGGGAAGGCTTCCTCGCCGACTCATCGTACCGGTCGCACATCGCGAGTCTGTATTACAGCTTCCGCCCGGAGCTGTGCTTCTGGCCATGGCGTCTCATGATCCCCACCATGCCTTCCGAATCGGTTCGTGTGCATGGGGAATCCAATTCCACCCCGAGTTCACGCTGGGTATCCTGCGGGCCTATCTACGCCTACGCCGGGCCGTCCTGGAAGCGGAAGGGCAAAACGTTGACCGCCTGCTTGTTCGCCTGAGGCCGACCCCACTTGCGAGGCGGCTGCTGCGCCGATTCGTCCTTTTGGTCGGGCGCGCTCACAACAAGAAGCATCCCCTCGTTCCCAAAAAATAGCGAAAACCTTCTGCGCTTTCTCTGTCTCGCGGTGAACCCCGCGAAAGTCGTCTCTCCTGCCGAGGCGGTTTGGTCGTCTCCATGTTTGCTCCGACGTCGTGTCGCGTGGTGCAAAAAAATGAAAAAAAACTTGCGCGCCGGCAGAGGCGCCAGTAAAAGAGCTAAAAATTGGCCTTGAAATTGGCCTTGTATACCCACGGCAAAGGCTCTTGGTGACGGAGCCGCAATCACAAGGAGGCGCCCTATGAACCGCAACGGGTTCACGTTGATCGAACTGATCGTCGTCATCGTGCTGGTGGGCATTTTGAGCGTGGTCGCTGCCGCCAAGTATATTGACCTCACAGAGCGTGCCAACCGTGCCCACGACAAAGCACAACTCGATGCGTGTCGCACAGTGACCACCCTGCTCTATGCCAGCAATCTTTTGGGCAATGTAACCAACGAGTTCGGGACGTATTGGCCCTCTAACACCAACGTGGTGTACAGCAATCTGACCGAGGAAGTAAACTGGCTGTATTTCACCACTGTCTCTTACGATCCAACCAACGGACGGTGGACGGCCCAGCCCGATTGATCGGATGGCGAAAAGGCCTGCGTGGAAGGTGTGTGATCCTCTGCCTCCCTTTCGGGATAAGGTAGGAAGCCGCCGGAGAACGAGAAGGAGGTGCCGAGACTATGCGAGTGCGAAAATCAGGGTTCACCCTTATTGAACTGGTGGTGGTTATTGTCCTGATCGGCATTCTGGCCTCGATCGCCGCGTCCAAGTACGTGGACTTGACGACGCGCGCCAACTACGTGCACGACAAGGCGCAATTGGACGCCCTGCGCACGTGCACGACACTACTCTATGCAAGCAATATTCTGGCCAGTGCCTCGACGAACGTGCCCCTGACAAACCAATACGGAACCTACTGGCCCGCCAACACTAATACGATCTACAGCAATATGACCGAACAGGTGCTGACGTGGCTCTATTTCACCAATGTGGTGTACGACCCGACCAATGGCGTCTGGACCGCCTGGCCGACCAACACGCCCTGAGACTGAAACGCTTACTTAGTGCCGCCTGGCCTGACGTCAAGGGTCATGAGGCCATCGTGTGGGGAGTGCCGGTCTCCCCTGCGCGTTTCTCTATACGCCCATGAGCCGATTCGCCAGGAAACGGTGCGGTTTGGAATGCGGCGCGTCGGGAGCCAAATTGGTTCTGCTCAGCGGACCGCGCGACAGCCTTACCATTGACGACGTTGTAATCGAGGAAGAATCCTTCGAGGCACGGGCACTCCATCAGGATCGCGAACCCGTAGAAGTCGTCCGCGATCTGCTCCTGCGAGTGAATCTTTCCGGACGCCGTGCCAACGTGACGATCGCCGGCGCCGCCGGAACGTGTTTTTTCCTGCTCCCGCGCCTGCGGCGTCGCGATATGGAAGGCGCTATCCGCCTCCAGACCCGGAAGCTCTTGAACTGGGATGGCCCCGAATCGGTGCTGTCCCATTTCCACTCCCACTATCTCAAGGAGCGCATCGGGGTGATCGCCACACTTGCCCGCTGGGATCGCATGAGCGCCTGGTGCCGACTGATCGAACGTAGCGGCGCGGTCCTGGACGACGTGACGATCCCCTTGTGTGCCTACCAGGCGCTCGCGCGGCAACAATCCTGGGCCCGTCAGCATGCGGTGTTTCTGCTGGCGGATATCGGTGCCCGGACCGTTACCCTCGCAGTGTTCGACCGCTACCGCCCCCGGTTCTTCCGCATGCTGTCCCTGGGAGGCGACGACATCACCAAGGCCATGACGGTGGAGGTCTCCACCGAACAAGGGCCGTTACGTCTGTCCGGACCCGATGCAGAACACTGGAAGGTCACAGGGGAGTTGTCGGCGGACCGCGTGCAGGAGCGCGGACGGGTTCCGCCTGTACAAGGACCGCCCGCTGGCCACCCCGCACCCGTGTTCGGGTCTTCGCCCGAATCGGGTGCGTCCGAAACACAGAAAAAACTGGACATGCTGGCACGTTCCGTCGAGGAACGGATCGCCACGGAAATTGCGCGTTCCATTCAATTCTACCGCGACAGCACCGGTCAAAGCGTGGCCGCCGTGTATCTCATAGGAGGATCCTCCCAACGGGAAGCATTGCGTAACCAGATCGCTGCGGCGGTTCCGCTTTCGGTTTTTATTCCGAATCTTTTCGACGGCTTAGAGTTCCGTGATCCCGATGTCGAAGCCAAAGTCCGACAACAGGGGCCGCGACTCGCTGTGGCTCTCGGACTCGCCCTGGCCGAAGAGCCTGAGATCAGCCTTCTCCCGCGGCCGCTGCGGCTGTCCAAGCAATTCGCTCAGTTTGCGGCCGCTGTTGTTTTTCTCCTCCTGATCGCTGGCTTTCTTCCTCTCATCGCCGTTGGCACGGCCACTCGGATCCGCGGCCAACGACTGGCTCTGGAAGTCGAACAAGCCCGCCAGCACCTCGCGGATTTGAATGCCGTCCAGCAACAACTGTCGGCGCTACAGTCGCAATTGGATGCGACACGGCGTGATCGGGACGCCATGCGTCGTCTCATGGCCCGCGATCCGTTGTGGACCGGTATTTTGAACAGCCTGGCCTTATCCGTTCCGCCCGAAGTTGTGCTCACCCGAGTCCATTCCGATCTGGCATCCCGGCCCGGCGCGCTCCACATCCAGGGCCGGGTAGGCGCGGGTGGCCGCGCGTTCGACACGGCCTTTGCGGAGTTTGTCGCCGCGCTCAGCGGTTCTCCTTTTTTCAGCCGGGTCAGTATCGTGAACGCCGAGGCCCTGCCCGAGGCCGGTACACTGGGAACCTTCGAACTCCAGTGTGACCTTCAGTATTGACCCCATATCCCAGGCCGGACCAACGCGCTTTTCCCTTCACATCAAAACACATCAAAATGAACACCCTCGTCCCGTCTTTTCCGCGTTTCCAGGGTCCCTTGCGCCTGAAACCACCGACATAGTCGTCGCGCGCCACTCAACCCCGCCGCGCATCGGCGCAAACGGTTGTTTCGGTCCAATCGGGTACAGACTTTTCCCCCTGGACCCGGCTTTTCCGAAGGGGCACACGCGTAGGCAGAATGGATAGTCACCGCCTATTCTCCTGGCCCCTTCCGTCATGCATGCGGAAAGCTCCTGCCCCGTGGCAGAACGTTGGCGCGGACGCGTGCGGGTCCGCCAAGACGGGTTGGGTTGCGTGCGGACAGAAGGCCGTCTGACGCGCGCGAGGACTCTCCGACGGGTCGAGCCGCCAACATAAACACCGCCGGTCCCCCTCCGCGCGGGGATGCTCCGTCCCCGGGTGTGACAAAGAAACATGTTGATCCACTGTCTTCTGACTGATAAAGTGCCGTGGCTTTTGTTGCCCGACACGCGCGAGCAACACCAACCCGCGCCTACGGTAGCGCCGCTTCTCCCCGGTGCGATGCAAAGGCTCGGATTCCGCTGGAGCTCGGCCTACCGCGCCTACCGCGTGGCGGCGTAGGCTCGATCACGGCGGGAAAACCGTCAAGAGATCGGCTGGACACAGGGTACAAGGCAACAGGCCCCTGGTTCTCTCGACCGGGCAGCAAAGGAGACACAGGATGGCTACACAAGAGGCCGGTATCGTTATGTTGGATGGAAACACCGCAGCGGCCACCATTGCGCACGCCTTGAGCGAAGTCTGCGCCATTTATCCTATCACGCCTTCTTCGCCCATGGGAGAGACGGCCGACGAACTCAGCGCCGCGGGAGTCACGAATATTTGGGGCACGGTCCCGCGGATCATCGAAATGCAGTCGGAAGCCGGCGCCGCCGCGACACTGCACGGCGCCATTACCTCCGGTGCCCTGGCCACCACATTCACCGCTTCCCAGGGATTGCTCCTCATGATCCCCACCATGTACAAAATTGCCGGTGAGCTGACGCCCACGGTGTTTCATGTCTCAGCCCGCGCGCTGGCCTGTCAGGCCCTCTCGATCTTTGGCGATCATTCGGATGTTATGGCCGTGCGCCAGACCGGGTTCGCCCTTCTGGCTTCATCCAGTGTCCAGGAAGTCTGCGACCTAGCCACCATTGCTCATGCGTCCACCCTGGAATCCCGTGTGCCCTTTCTCCACTTTTTCGACGGATTCCGAACTTCGCACGAGGTTCAGAAAATTTCCATGGTCACGCGGGATGTCCTGCGGGCGCTGATCAAGGAGGAATGGGTCACAGCCCATCGCCGCCGGGGTCTAAGTCCGGATGCCCCCAGGATCCGCGGGACATCCCAAAATCCCGACGTGTACTTCCAGGGCCGCGAAACCGTCAACCGCTACTATCTGGCCACTCCGTCCCTTGTTCAAAAAAACATGGACCGCTTTGCCGAGCTCACCGGCCGACACTATCACCTTTTCGACTATGCCGGGCATCCCGAAGCCGAACGGGTCATCGTGGTTATGGGCTCGGCGGCCGAGACCGTACACGAAGTCGTGGATTATTTGTGCCAGAACGGAGAGAAAGTGGGGGTCATTAAGGTGCGGCTGTTTCGGCCGTTCGATCGGCAGGCCTTCCTTGCCCTGCTTCCCCCTACGGTTCGCGCCATGGCCGTGCTCGACCGGAGTAAAGAGCCGAGCGCTCCGGGAGAACCGCTCTATCTCGATGTTTCCAACGCTATCCGGGAAGCTCTTGAAGACCACTCCCTGAAGCCGGACAAGCCGCCACGGATTGTGGGAGGACGCTACGGGCTTGGTTCCAAAGATGTTACACCGGCCATGATCAAGGCTGTCCTGGACAACCTTCAGGCGCCCCAGCCCAAAAACCGTTTCTCCGTGGGGATCAACGACGACGTCACGCACCAAAGCCTCGAGGTAGACGCCTCGTGGCAGATTCAGCACCCCGGTCGCGTGGAGTGCATATTCTTCGGACTCGGCTCGGACGGCACGGTCAGCGCCAATAAAAATTCGATCAAGATCATCGGCGACGATACCGACCAGTTCGCGCAGGGGTATTTTGTTTACGACTCCAAGAAGGCCGGCGCGATGACAATCTCGCACCTGCGGTTCGGCCCGCAGCGGATTCGAAGTCCCTACCTGTGCACCCAAGCCGATTTCGTTGCCTGTCACAATTTTTCCTTCGTGGAAAAATACGACCTGCTCGCAGCGGCAAAGCCCGGCGCTGTGTTCCTCCTCAATGCTCCGTATTCCGCCGAGACGGTCTGGGAACATCTTCCGGACGAACTGGCCGAACAGATCATTCAGAAACGCATCCGCTTTTACGTTATAGACGCGGTACGATTGGCCACCCAGCATGGACTCGGCGCGCGCATCAACACAATTATGCAAACCTGTTTTTTTGCGCTGTCCGGAATCCTCCCCCGCGACAAGGCCCTGGAATCCTTGAAGAACGCCATCCGCGAAACGTACGGAAAGAAAGGAGACAAGGTCGTTGAAAGTAATTTCCGCGTCGTGGACGCGGCCCTCTCCGCCCTGCAAGAAGTTCGCGTACCAGCCCGTCCGGCCGGGAAACAACGGCGCGTTCCCGTGGTGCCGCCTGATGCCCCCCCATTTGTTCAAGAGGTTACCGCGGTTCTTCTGCAGCAGCAGGGGGATCGTTTGCCGGTCAGTCGGATTCCCGACGATGGGACATGGCCCACCGGAACGACCCGGTACGAGAAGCGCAATATTGCGATCGAAATTCCGGAGTGGAATCCGGCCCTTTGCATCCAATGCGCCACCTGTTCGTTTGTGTGCCCCCATGCCGCCATCCGGGTGAAGATCTACGATGCCGGACACCTCGCGTGCGCTCCCGCTTCATTTCAAAGCGTGGACGCCAAAGGGAAGGGCTTCGAGGGCAAAAAGTTCACCGTTCAGGTCGCGCCTGAGGATTGCACAGGATGTGGGCTGTGCGTGGAAGCCTGTCCTGGCCGGGAAAAGGACAAGGCAACACGCCAGGAAACCGGCCGCCGCGCCATCCAAATGGTTCCGCAGATTCCCGTGCGGGAACGCGAAGCGCGCCACTTTGCCTTTTTCCTGACCCTTCCGGAACTCGATCCGTCGCTTTACGATCAGGAAACCGTCAAAGGCAGTCAGCTCAGCACGCCGTTATTCGAATTTTCTGGCGCGTGCGCCGGATGCGGGGAAACCCCTTACGTCAAGCTGCTCACCCAGCTTTTTGGGGATCGCCTCATGATCGGTAACGCCACGGGCTGCTCCTCTATCTATGGCGGCAATCTGCCCACAACCCCCTACTGCACGCGGGCCGATGGCCGGGGTCCCACATGGTCTAACTCCCTTTTCGAGGATGCCGCCGAATTCGCCTTGGGCATGCGCCTCGCGGTGGACAATTTCCGGGATCAGGCCGGCGCGTGCCTCGAGCGTATCCTGAAGGGTTCCGTCGCGTGTTCCCATCCGCCGGTGGACCTTATCCGTGAAATATTGGAAGCTGATCAATCCACGCAACCGGCTATTGAAGCACAACGCCGGAGAGTGTCTCGCTTGAAAGACTGGGCGCGCGCCTGCCCTTGCGAAGCATGCCGTTCCCTTCTCTTCCTGGCCGATTATCTAGTGCGCAAATCGGTCTGGGCCGTCGGCGGAGATGGATGGGCCTACGACATCGGATACGGTGGTCTCGACCATGTTCTGGCCAGTCGTCATAAGGTGAATCTGTTGGTGTTGGATACCGAGGTCTATTCCAACACCGGCGGACAGGCTTCAAAATCCACGCCTATCGGTGCCGTGGCCAAGTTTGCGGAATCAGGAAAACCGACAATGAAAAAAGACCTTGGGCTGATGGCCATGACGTATGGGCATGTGTATGTGGCCACGGTCGCCATCGGCGCCAATCGCGCGCAAACTGTAAAGGCCTTTGTGGAGGCCGAAGCGCATGACGGGCCGTCGCTCGTCATTGCCTACAGCCACTGCATCGCGCACGGCATAGACATGCGCCGGGGACTTGATCACCAGAAGGAAGCCGTCCTTTCCGGGCATTTCCCGCTCTACCGGTATAACCCGGCCCTGGCCAAGGAGGGCAAGAATCCCCTCACCCTGGACAGCGCGGCGCCCACACTGAAGTTCAGTGAACACGCCGTGAAGGAAAACCGTTTCCGTATGCTGACAAAGACCGATCCGGAAAGCTCACGGGCCTTGCTCGCCGAAGCCGATCAGCAGGTGGCGGCCCGTTTCGCGCGACTGCAGAAACTCGCGTCGCCGTAAACAACGTCTCCGAGGAGAGCGATGGCCGAAGAACTACAAGCGATTCTGGAACGCATCCGGAAGGAGGGTCTCGAGCAGGCGCAGGCCGAATCCGAACGTATTCTTTCGGCCGCGCGCGCACAGGCGGCCGAAATCGTGGCCCGCGCAGAAAACGAGGCGGCAGAACGACGCACCAAAGCCGAGCAGGACGCCCGGGCCGCGGAGGAACGCGGCAAGAAGGCGCTGGAGCAGGCGGCCAGGGATGTGCTTCTCCTCCTCGAGGAAGCCATTCAGAAAACCTTTCAAACGATTGTGCGCCGTTGCGCAAAAGAGGCGTTCAACGAGGAGACCCTCCGCCAGGCGGTTCTTACCGCGGTGCAGGCGTACGCCAAGGCGGCTACCCCCGACAGCCCGCTTGAGGTCCTCCTCAGCCCGGAGGATCACCGCCGGTTTGCTGACATCCTGCTGGGATTATTAGGCCAGGAGCTGCGGCGTGGGATCGAAATCCGTTCCGACGGTTCCGTCCTTAGCGGGTTCAAGGTGCAGATGCGTCAGGACCATGTGGAGCACGATTTCACTGTGGAGGCTATTGCCGACACCCTCTGCCACATGGTGCGTCCGCATCTCGCGGAAATTATAAAAACGGCAACCGGTCGCTAAAAGGATTTGCCGACGTCAAGAGCACTATGCGGTACTATTATTTGGCCTCAATGCTACCCTGGCTTTCGCTGGGAACCCCGCCCGCGATATCCTTTGACAACTTGCTCAGACTTTGCCGCGTGCATCTATCGGATTCCGATCGCGAAGCCCTTGAGGAACTCCTGCGGGGAGCGCAGGCTGATTCCTCCCACCCCTTTGTGCGAGACTGGGTGCGCTTGGAAACCCTGGTGCGCAACGCCATCTGCCGACATCGCGCGACGCGCTGGCCGGATGCCGACGTGACCACCTTCCTCCGTCCCCGGCGCGACATAAGTCTCTTTATCGAAAAGGAGGTCGCCGATGCGTTTGCCAAGCCGACGCCACTGGACCGTGAACGCGCGCTCGATCGGCTCCGATGGGTCCTCCTAGACGAACTGGCAGGATTTGACCCGTTCGGCGGGCCAGCCATCCTCGCCTACGCCATTAAATTGACGCTGGCCGAACGCTGGGCCAGCCTACACGCGGACCGCGGTGTCGAGCGCGTCCGTGCCGTCGTCAACCGAGATCCGGCGCCCTGGACTTCCGCGCCAGCGCCACAGCCAGGATAACGCGATATGGGTAACACAACCGGCACGATTATCGGCGTCAGCGGGAACCTCATCACGGTCCGTGCAGGAGGGGTCGTGCGACAAAATGAGGTGGCCTTTGCTCACGTGGGCGACGTGCGACTGATGGCGGAGGTCGTCCGCGTGCGGGGGCAAGACGCCGACCTCCAGGTGTTTGAGGACACCTCCGGCCTTCGGGTCGGTGAGCCCGTCACGTTTACCGGCCGTCTTCTTTCCGTCGAACTTGGCCCCGGCTTGCTGGGCCAGGTTTTCGACGGACTCCAAAATCCGCTGCCGCGGCTGGCCGAGCAATGCGGCTTTTTCCTTCGACGCGGCATCTACCTCGACGCGCTGTCCCGCGAACAGCGATGGATGTTTACCCCGATCGTCCGTGCCGGTGATGTGGTCGAGGCCGGCGACGCCATCGGAACAGTCCCCGAGGGAATTTTCACCCACCGCATTTTTGCCCCATTCACCCTCATCGGCCGTTGGACCGTCACGGAGGTGGCGACCGAGGGACCGTATACGGTCACCGACCCTGTAGCTCGGCTGAGAGGCCCGGACGGCACCGAGCAAGAGGTCACCCTATCGCAGCGCTGGCCGGTCCGATTCCCCCTTCGATTCTACGCTGAGCGCCTTCGTCCTGCCGAACCGCTTGTCACCAAGGTCCGCATCATTGACACCTTTTTCCCCATCGCGAAAGGCGGGACGTATTGCATTCCGGGGCCCTTTGGCGCGGGAAAAACCGTTTTGCAGCAGATCACCAGCCGCCACGCGGATGTGGACATCGTGGTGATCGCCGCCTGCGGGGAACGCGCAGGAGAAGTAGTGGAGACCCTTCGGGAATTTCCCCACCTGACCGACCCACGGACCGGCCGAGCGCTTATGGAACGAACGGTGATCATTTGCAACACCAGTTCCATGCCGGTGGCCGCGCGGGAGGCCTCGGTCTATACGGCCATGACGATCGCCGAATATTATCGCCAAATGGCCCTCAATGTGCTGCTTCTGGCCGATTCCACTTCCCGGTGGGCCCAGGCCCTGCGGGAAACATCCGGCCGCCTCGAGGAAATCCCCGGTGAAGAGGCTTTTCCCGCCTATCTCGAATCGATGATTGCCCATTTCTACGAACGCGCCGGCATCGTGCGCTTCAAAGACGGCTCGCTGGGGTCCGTCACCCTCGGCGGCACGGTGAGTCCGGCGGGCGGCAATTTCGATGAACCCGTCACGCAGGCCACGCTGAAAGTGGTGGGCGCTTTCCACGGCCTCTCATCCGCCCGGGCCGACGCACGACGGTATCCGGCCATTGATCCGCTCGATAGCTGGAGCAAATACTCCAGTGTCGTCCCGGACGAGGACGTGCGGTTTGCTCGGCAGTTGCTCCGCGCCGGAGCCGACGTGGCGCAAATGATGAAGGTGGTCGGCGAAGAGGGCACATCCATGGACGATTTCCTCACGTATCTCAAGGCGGAATACCTCGACGCCGTGTACCTCCAGCAGGATGCCTTCGACAAGGTGGACGGCGCCACCCCCGCAAACCGCCAGCGACACGTTTTCGACGTCCTGACCAAAATTCTTCGAACGCCCATGTCGTTCGCCGACAAGATGGCCGCCCGGCGCTTCTTTCACCAACTGACCCAGACCACCAAAGATTGGAACCGTGTCGCCATGGAGGATGCGGAATTTCAAACGCTTCAGTCTCGACTGGACGTCCTGGTCCAGGAGGTACGGAACCATGCGCAAGCTGTACCACCGCGTTGACCGCATTGCCGGCAATGTCATCCAGATTCGCGCCTCCGATATCCGGTACCGCGAGCTGGCCGAGGTGTCCTCTCCGGTCGGCATCTCGCTGGCACAAGTGATCCAGCTACGGGACGATCAGGTGTTTCTGCAAGTTTTTGGCGGAACCCGCGGCGTCACAACCGATGCGCAGGTGCGTTTTCTCGGGCATGCCATGCGCGTGCCGTTCTCCGATGCCCTTCTCGGCCGAATTTTTACCGGAGGCGGCCGCCCTCGCGATCGCGGCCCGGAACTCCGCGAAAATCTCGTCGAAATCGGAGGCCCGCCGGTCAATCCCGCCCGCCGTATCATCCCGCGGCGGATGGTGCGCACGGGCATCCCGATGATTGACGTGTTCAACACGCTTGTCGAATCGCAAAAGCTTCCCATTTTTGCCCGCGCCGGTGAGCCGTACAACCCCTTGCTGGCCCGCATCGCCCTGCAGGCGGAGGTGGATGTCATTATTCTCGGCGGCATGGGGCTCAAGCACGATGACTATCTTTTTTTCCGTGATGCCCTGGAAGAAAGCGGCGCCCAATCCCGCGCGGTGATGTTCATCCACACCGCCGCGGATCCCGTCGTCGAATGCCTCCTCGTGCCCGACATCGCCCTCGCCGTAGCCGAGCAGTTCGCCCTCCAAAAACGACGCGTCCTGGTTCTCCTGACCGACATGACCAACTTCGCCGACGCCCTCAAGGAAATCTCCATTACCATGGAACGCGTGCCGTCCAACCGTGGGTATCCCGGCGATCTCTACAGCCAACTCGCTGCCCGCTACGAAAAAGCCGTGGATTTCGAAGGCGCTGGTTCCATTACAATTCTCGCCGCCACTACCATGCCGGGCGACGATGTCACCCATCCAGTCCCCGACAACACCGGCTATATCACGGAGGGCCAGTTCTATCTTCGCAACGGACGCATTGAACCGTTTGGCTCTCTTAGCCGGCTCAAGCAGCTCGTCAATGGCAGGACGCGCGACGATCACCGTACCATCATGAACACCATGATCCAACTCTACGCCGGCTATCGCGAAACCCTCGAAAAACGTTCCATGGGGTTTCGAATGAGCGACTGGGATCGAAAACTGCTCCGGTATGGCGAACGGTTCGAGCGGGAAATGATGGACTTGTCGGTCAACATCCCCCTGGAGCGCGCTCTCGATCTCGGATGGGAAATCCTGGCCGATTGCTTTGAACCCATGGAAACCGGCATTCATACCCGACTGATCGAACGCTTCTGGCCGAAACGCGCCGCAACCGTTTCAACAGCGGCCACCTGAGGACACTTCCTGCTGCCTGTCGTCGCGGTATATGACCATGGCCAAGCTCAAGCACACAAAACACGAACTCAAGGCCCAGCGCGAGGCCCTCAACCGGTTTCTCCGCTTTCTTCCCATGCTGCAGTTGAAAAAGCAACAACTGCAAATGGAACTGCAGGCCCTGGATGCCAGGATTGCGGAACGGGAAACCCTGCAGGCCGAAAAGGAATCTTCCCTCCGTTCCTGGGTCGCCCTTCTCGCACCCGGCCCTGAACATGCGTTCGTTCCGCCCCCCGGCGCCACTCCGGTTCCTCCCATCGAATCCCTCGTTCGTGTCCAGCACATCGAGACCGACGAAGGAAACATCGCCGGCGTTTCCATCCCCGTCCTCCGCCACGTCGCCATCACCCGTAGCCTGCCAGATCTTTTTTCCTCTCCGCCTTGGTACGACGACGCTCTTGACGCCATCGAAACGCTGATCCGACTCCGACTTGAGCTTGAAGTCCTTCGTATCCAGCGCGAACGGATTGCCACCGAGCTGCGTATCACTTCGCAGCGGGTGAACCTCTTTGAGAAAGTCAAAATTCCCGAATGCCGCGAAAACATCCGGATCATCAAAATTTTCCTGGGCGATGAGCAGACGGCTGGAGTGGTCCGTGGCAAGCTGGCCAAGGCGCGAACCGTGGCTTCGCAATCCGGCGCCGCCTCCACCGCCACCCCCTCCACGTCCCGCACGGAGGTACGCCCATGATCGTACGGATGAAAAAACTCACAGTCCTCTGTTTGGACCGTCACCGGGAGGCCACACTGGATGCGCTCCGGGATCTTGGCGTCCTCCATCTCGTGCCTTTGGCCAAGCCGGAAAGCGCAGACCTCGACGAACTCCGGCGCTCTCTCGAATCCGCACAGGCGGCTCTCCAGGCGCTCAGCCGCGTGCCGCCGGCCACGCCGGCCCCCGCTGCGTCGCGGGACGACCAGCCCGTTTCCTGGCTGGAACACGTACACGCCGTCCACGAACGTCTCACCGAAAAACGCCGACTGGGCGAGCGACTCGATGCCGTGCGGGCCGAGGAAACCGCCGTGGAACCGTTCGGCGATTTCGACCCGCACCTCGTCCGCCAACTCCACGCATCCGGCATCGCCGTGCGCCTATACGTCTGGCCCTCCCGCACACCTCCTTCGCATCCGGGCAGCGGACATCTGTTTGTGCTTCGCCGGACTGCCTCCGGACACGCTCTGGCCTGGGTCGGGCGCCCTTCCGATCCGCCTCCCTCGTTCTCCGCCCGGGAAGTGCCCTTGCCCGCGCGACGCCTTTCCGACATGCGTCGTGAGAGCCAAGCGATCCGCGAGCACATCGCCGCGCTCGATGCAGACCTGGCCAGCCTGGCGCGTTATACGAAACACATCCGCGATGGGATCCAGGCCCTGCGGGAACGCATCGCGTTCCTTGAGGCACGGGAAGGGATGGGCACAGCGGAAGGCATCGCGTATGTGCAAGGGTTCTGTCCCCATGATTGCGTCCGCGACGTACAAAACGCAGCAACCCAGCATGGCTGGGGACTTGTGATCGCCGATCCCAACCCTGCGGACCGTGTCCCGACTCTCATTCGTAACCCTTCGTGGATTCGGCCCATTGAGCCGGTATTCAAAACCATCAACATTCTCCCAGGCTACCACGAGGCGGATGTTAGTGCAGCTTTTCTCATCTTTCTGAGTCTCTTTTTTGCCATGATTATTGGAGATGCCGGGTATGGCCTCATGTTTCTCCTCATCACCGCATGGGCGCGCTGGAAGGCGCGGAAGGCCCCCAAAGAGCCGTTCCGTCTTCTCACGCTTTTCAGTATGTGTACGATCGTTTGGGGTGCGCTGTGCGGCGTCTATTTTGGCGTGGTGGACCTTCCGGCGCCTCTGCGGAGGATCCGCATCGATTGGCTTACCGACAATCGAAACGTTATGCATTTGTGTCTCTGGATCAGCGCGTTGCATCTTAGCCTGGCCCACGGATGGAACGGCCTGCGCCTGATCAATTCCTGGCAGGCTGTCGCCCAGGCAGGCTGGATAGCCATCACATGGTCCATGTTTTTTCTTGCCCGTCAACTCATTGTGGGCATCCCTCCCCCTCCCTGGTTCGGCCCTCTTGCCCTTTCAGGGGTGATCGCCGTGGTTCTTTTCATGACTCCCCGCCAGCGACTGGCCACTGATTGGGTCAATCATCTCATGCTCCCCCTGAGCTTCATGTCGAGCTTTGGCGATATTCTCTCCTATCTGCGCTTGTTCGCTCTCAGCATCGCCTCGCTGAAATTGGCCGGCGCGTTCAACAGCATGGCGCTTTCCCTTGGATTCTCCCATCCGATCGCCGGGCTGGTCGCTGCACTCATTCTTTTTGTCGGCCATGCCCTGAACATTACGCTCGGAGCCGTGAGCGTTCTGGTGCACGGCATCCGCTTGAACGCCCTCGAGTTTTCCATGCATTTTGGCCTTGAATGGACGGGATTCCCCTACACGCCTTTCGCAAAACGCTCGAACACATAACTCATTCAACAAAAAGGAGTAATGTATGGACACCGCACCTACTGACGCTATCGGTACTGCCATGGCGCGTATCGGAGCGGCTCTGGCGCTAGGACTACCCGCGCTCGGATCCGCCCTTGGCATTGGAGCCGCCGGTCAGGCTGCCGTGGGCGCCTGGAAAAAATGTTTTGCCCTGAACAAACCCGCGCCCTTTATCCAATTGGTCGTCTGCGTGGGTGCTCCTATCACGCAAACCTTTTACGGCCTCATCGTCATGACCGTCAAATTGCTCCCTATGTCGGGCGGGGCCGGAGCTGCTCCGGCGGCCATTGCCTGGGGTCTTTTCGGTGGCATAGCCATAGGTCTGTCGGCATGGATGCAGGGCCGCATCGCCGCTGCCTCGGCTGACGCCTTTGCCGAAACCGGCCAAGGATTCACGAACTACTTGCTGGCCCTGGGCATTATCGAGTCAGTGGCCATTTTCGTGATGGTCTTTATTGTGGTTTTTGCCTAATCCGTAGCGGCGTCCACCCTAACAAAAAGCCGGAGGGATATGCGGTACGCCCTGGTCTCCGACCTTCACGCCAATTGGCAGGCGTGGAAGGCCACGCTACTCGATATCCGCAGCGTCAACGCAGACGCCATTATTTGTCTCGGCGACATCGTCGGCTACGGCCCCAGTCCGGCGGAGGTCCTTCAAAGCGTCCATGCCGAGATCGAATACTTCGTGCTGGGAAATCATGACGCCGTCATCGCCGGGAAAATGGACCCCTCGCGCTTTAATGAAGACGCGCGCTCTCTTATCGAGTGGACACGCGCCCATCTGGGTGAGGCGGCGGTACGCTTTCTCGGCGAGTTTCCCTTGACCCTCCTCGGCGACGGATTCCGCTGCACCCACAGCGAATTCTCGCAGCCCGGCGCGTTCCGTTATGTTATTGATCCCCAGGACGCCCGGCCTTCCTGGACCGCCGTTTCCGAGCCCATCCTTTTTGTCGGCCATACCCATCAACCCGGCATGTTCGTGCAGCAATCCGATGGAACAATGGAAGCACGCGAGCCTTCCGACATCGTCCTTGCCGACGGCAATCGCTACCTCATCAATGTCGGTTCTGTCGGCCAGCCGCGCGACGGCGATCCCCGCGGCTGCTATGTGCTTTTTGATACCGAAGCGCGTTCAGTGACCTGGCGCCGCATCCCGTTCGACCTTGACGCATACCGCGCGACTCTTCGCCACGCCGGTCTTCCCGAGAGGTCCAGTTACTTTCTTATCCACGATCCCCGTCGCGGCCGTCCTCCTCTCCGTGACATGCTCACCTTCATGCCGGCCCGCACAGAGGAGGAAGCGGTCCGTGATGTTGTTCCGGTGCGTTCCCTCCAAGTGGCCGAACGCCGCGCAAAACGTTGGAAATGGGCGGCCCTCGTGACCGCCGCCACGTTTGTCGCCGGCGCAGGAATAACAGTCGGTATGCTCTGGCGCGAAGCCACACGCTGCCTCCGTCTCGTAGGCCCCAACTTCGAACCGCGTCTCGCCGAACGTTTCGGCGCCGAGACGAATGTCCTGCCAGCGTTGATGCCAACCCCTTCCCCCAATACACCCATTCCTGGGTGGGAGGTGCGGCTGGGCGACAAGCGCCGCCAATCCATGGAGGTCTGCGCTCCGCCAGGAGGAGACCTCCTGCCTCCAGGGAAGGGAAATCTCCTCCATGTTCGCTCGTCCTCGTTGCGCGAAATCTGTTTTTCCGCACCGCCCATTCCGGTTCAACGCGACATGCGCTTCATGATAAGCGCATTTTTCCACAAATCCGACGACTTTCACGGGACTGTGCAACTGGAAGTCTGGACGCAAAAACCCGACGGCTCGCATCTCCTTGTGGCGCTGACTCCGAATATTTCGCGCAAGGGCGGCTGGCTCCAAGCCCGGCGAACCTTCGACGTGCCGGCGGGCACAAAAAACCTCCAGTTGCGCATTCGCGGCGCGTTTACGGGAAAACTCCTCTGCCAGGATCCCTCCCTCTCGCGAAAGTAAACGCATCCGGCATAAACATGCCGATTGACAGGGTCGGCTAATCGAGTACAGTTATACCCATCCCCCTCTATATTGTGCCAATCGTACGGGGCGTGGCTCAGCCTGGTTAGAGCGCTTGGTTCGGGACCAAGAAGTCGGTGGTTCAAATCCACTCGCCCCGACCAATCTTCAAAAACGGCCGTTCGCTAAGAGATCAGTCATTTTCCCCTTTATTCACTGGCACTTGCCCCGCAAGCGAGAACCGGTACGGTTCAAACCAAATGTAGAGGCGATGGGACTCAAGAACCGTACCGTCGTCGGGGATCAGCCGGCGAGGATCAGTGGGCGTTGTGGAACTTGTCCATCGCAAGTTCTCCGGAACCCGCAATGGACAACAGGCCAAGCCATAGCGAAACCCCGTCCTCAGGTCCGCCCCACACTCCGAATCAACCAAGTAATTGCGGCCAGCACGCATCCCGCTGTGCAGATCGTCTGGTTCGCCGGTAGGTCGGCGGCGAACGAGACTGCGAGGCCACCCAGGGTAAAGACCGCCGCAACCGCGCCGGCCAGGGCCAGGACAGTCTGAATCCGGCGGGCAAGAAGAAGGGCGACAGTGGCCGGAACGACCAGATAGCAGAAGACCAGCAATGCGCCGGACACTTTGGATGCCGTCGCCACAACAAGATCCAGCAGAAGGAAGAACAGCATTTCCCATCTGGCCGGCCTTACGCCCAGCACGGCCGCGGCTTCACGATCCAAGAACGCGTAGAGCATCGGGCGGAGAAACAGCAGCAGTGCGGCCAACGCCGGAACCAGCAACGCCGCGATTGCGAGCAAATCCGACGACGAAGCCAGAATCAGGTCGCCGTATAGCAACGATTTGACCTCGTGCAGCCCCAAGCCGCTACGGGAAACCAAGAGCACACTTACACTCGACGCGGCAACGAACAAGACTCCCATGAACGCGTCACGGGGAATCCGTCGGATCTCGAACGGCAACGCGAGGATGGCAACGGCCGCGAGAGTGAGCGCGAGCGCCCCTGCGATCGGCGGCAGTCCTGCCAGGAGCGCGCCGGCGATCCCGCAGGCCGCCATTTCGGTCAGAGCTATTCCGATGAAGACGACGCGCTTCAGAATAACGAATACGCCAAACACCGCGCAGATGACGGCGACCAGCAGGCCGGTAACGATGGCATACGGGAAAGCGGCGACCAGGTGGGCGAAGGATTCAAGCATGGGCATGCCTCCCGGCACTCGATGTTCCACCCAACAGGCGGCGTGCTTCGTCAATGGAGGCGAGACAGGCCCGGCCGTGATGGACCACGCATACTGTATCGGCCAGAGCCGCCGCCTGTTCGAGGCCGTGATGCGCCATCAGGACCGTCTTGCCTTCGCTGCGGGCCATGGCAACGAGGTGCGCAAGCACCTCGCGCTCGGTGTCCTCGTCGAGCTCGGACGTCGGCTCGTCGAGCACGAACACTTCCGCTCCGCTGACCAGCGCCCGCGCCAGCATCGCCTTTTGTTTCATACCCCCGGAGAGTTCGCCAAAGGTCTTGGACTGATGCGCGGAAAGCCCGAAACGCTCCATCACGGACAGTACCCTTGTCTTCTGCTCAAGCCGGGGCCGACGCCACCAGCCAAGTTCCGGGTAAAGACCCATCTCGACGATCTGTCGCGTTGTCACCGGATAGAGCGGATCGATCGCCTTCTGCTGCGGCACGTATCCGGCTGGCTTGCCCCCGAAAGGCGTGCGAATCTGTCCGGACCGCACGGGCAGCAAGCCGAGGATGGCGCGGAGCAAGGTGGTCTTGCCCGCACCATTCGGCCCGACGAACGGCAGGAGTACGCCTGACGGTATCGTCATGCACACGTCATGCAGAACATCCTGCCGCCCGTAGGCAACGTGGACATGCTCGCACGTGATGATGGTCTGCGCGCCTTCGGACATGTCCTATTCCTTATCTCCCTGCTGCTGAAACTTTGCGTACAATCAGATCCATCAGTGCCAGGTAGTCTGTGGCTTCCTGCTGTCCGCCGACAGAATTGGCAACCACGATGACACGCGCTCCGATCTTGCCAGCCAGTTGGTTTGCCGCCTTGGTGCTGTAGAAAGGCTCTTGAAGGATGATCTTTACCCCTTCCGCCTTTGCCGAATCAGCCAACTCGGCCAGGTGCGCGGCGGTCGGGGGAACGCCCGGCTTTGGCTCTAACTCACCCGCGACCGACAGTCCGAACCGATTGGCGAAGTAGACCCAGCTCCGGTGATAGGTCACGATCTTCTCGCCACGGAGCGGCAGCATGGCCGCCACCCAGCCGCCCACCTTGCCCTTGTTGGCGGGTTCTTCCAGGAAGGCGGCCAGCGTACCGTCCTGCGTCTTCGCCCAAAGGGCGTCCGCTCCGACCGACTTAACCAGTTCGACGCCGAACATCCGCTCATCCAGCACCTGCTGGAAGGCGGCTGCATTGGCGCGGAACGTTGCGGCATCCGCCGGTCGCAGCAGGGTAAGCCGGTCGGCAATCGCGCCAGCGATTCGCCGACCGTTCAGCGGGTCCAGCCAGTAGTGCGGATTGCCCATGGGGTGCACGTCGCCCATGGCGCGGGTGATCGTGGTTTGGGGCACATCCAGAATCAGCGCGCTTTCCGACGCGTCCAGGTGTCCTTTCGACCCGACACGAATCCGTGTGTTACGCGAGCCATCAAGGATGGGCGGTTCCCACCCGATCTCCAGTTCCAGCCCAATGCGAATCCACAAGTCCGCGTCGCGGGCCTGCAGGATGACACTCGGTTTGGCCTGGAGCATGTGGGGGTCTTCCTTGCCCGTGCAGATGCCGTGGACCTCCGCCTTGTCGCCGGCTACAGCCTTGGCAATGGCCGCAAGGTCTGAGGTGGTGGTTACGATCTTCAGGCGGTCCGCCATGGCTTCGGTTCCGAGGTACAGGGCGACGCATGCAGTTGCGATAGCGATGATACTTCGCATGGTGCTTTCTCCTGATTCAAGCGGGTTGGTTAGAACTTGTGTGCGCCATGGGCTCCGAGCGAGACCATCCACTGAACGTATACTTCAGTTACATCCTTTTTCCCGTCCACCGCTTCATAGGAGCCTTGGTTGGCCTGGAGGCGGATGCGCGAGAACTCCGACGGCGTGAAGTCGAGCATCACGCCTGCGCGGTCACTGGACCCGAAGCTCTCGTTGCTTCCGTCGGGCAACCCGGATTCTTTGGTCAAACCGACCTGCTCCCACCGGACGCCTGCGCGCCAACGCGGCAGGAAACCGTAGACAGCCTGGGCGTAGTAGCCGTCCTGTTCGTCCACGCGACTGTTTCCGACAAGCTGGGGTGCCAGATCGTGACCGACCAGTTCCAGATCCTTCTTCCGGCTGAAGTACTCGGCCTGGACGATGACGTCGCCCTGTCCGTGTGGATGGGGCGCGTTGTACTTGTAGACCACATCACCGCCCCAGAACGTGCTATCGCCGTCCAGCCAGTGATCGTGCTCACCGTCTTCATCTCCATCGTGCTCTTCCTGGTGCTTGCCGGTGGCGGCAAACGCGCCGAATTGGAGGGCGTGGTTGCCGGGCAGGTTCGGGCCGACCTTCAACCACCCCACGCCCACACGCGGGCCGTCATGGGTTGGCAGCGGTTCTTCGCCGTGATAGGCGAACATGTTTTCGTTGTCGCCTTGGAACGCTTCCACCCCGGCGAGCAGATAGAACGGCGTCGGCGCCAGCCACGAAAGCTGAAGGCCCTTGTCGCTCAACCCATGGTCGCCCAGGCACAGCTTGTAGATCAGCGGCTGGTCCGTGAAGTCCCACTGGTGGGAGTGCTGGGCGTTGATGTAGCCGAAGTCGCTGTAGAATTTGCCTCCTCGGAGCTTCAGGCCCCAGGGCAGGCATGTCGTCTCGATCTCCGCCGTCTCCAGCTCCGCGCTTTCGAGGTCAATGGCCGCGATGGCCGATCCCTTGAAGTATGGGTCCACGTCTGCCGAGAACTGTAACTCCAAGTGCCGAAGGTTGAAGCCTTCATCCAGGCCGTGGTGGTGTTCGTGGCCTTCCTCGCCGTGCCCGTGGGCATGGCCGAAGCCGGACATTTCCTCCAGAACATGACTGATTCCTTTCTCGGAATCGTCCTGGTGGTAAAACATGTCCACAATCGCTGAGACATCGGGATTGAAGGACTGGAAGCTCCGCTGAAGGCCGGAGCCGCTCGCCGATTGACCGGCGATCTGGGCAAAGGCTTGTCCGCCCGTCATCATAGCCGCGATGAGCGGCACAATGTAAAGCGCAAGGCGCTGATTCATGAGATATCTCCTGTTGCTTAGTTGAGTCGTTGCATGCGCCGGTCCTCACACGAGGGCGACGCGGGAAGAGAACCGAACGGTTCAGCGAAACAACTCAAGCAGGAGGGCCGCAGGAGAACGGCAGGGCGTGCTCGGCCCGGCAGATCGTTAGTGCCGCGGGCAGCGGAAGGCTTTCCACGATCACGGCAACCGCAACCGGGACGACGACAGGAACGGTGACTGTAAGGGGTGTGTGGGCAAGCTGACAGATGGAGCAATGGTCGGCGCCGTGCTTCTGCGGTTCGGACTGACCGTGACAACGTGAATGGTCGTGACCCGAAGCTAGCGAGGCCATGTGCGCCGCCGGCACAACGACCATGCCAAGCACAAACAGGCAAAGAGCCAGTATGCTGATACGTTTTCTCATACGACAGGTCAGACGTTCGCATAACGCGGACAAAGGTCAAGCATGAAACTGCTCCCGGGGGGGTGCGGTTTCTGCGGCCTGCCGCTCAGAACCGGAGGAAGAGAAGACGCGCCGGAGCGTGGTTCGGAGCCCCTTTTCACGGGGCTGGGCCGCGGGGAGGCGGCGTGTGAACCCGTGCCGGAGCCTATCCGTGAGTCCGTGCATGAGCCTGTGAGCATGGAATGAGCTTGATGAGCCTGGCTCATGAGCCCACCGGGGTGGCGGTTTCAGGCGCAAAGGCGTAGAAGACGCTCGACGGTGACCACGAACGGCAAGACCGGCCTTCGAAAACGGTCATGATGGGAGCGACGAGTTTGGGGTACGGTTCAAACGAGTGCCAGTCGCCCAGACCATACTTCGCTTGGATCGGAGCGGAAAGCGATGGATCTACCCCAGAACTGAACGCCGCGATCGGAATGGGAGATCAGCCCCACCGGCGGCCTGCGATCCCCCAGGGCGCACGCCAGGGCCAGATGCACGCAGTCCG
>FWPU01001988.1_pt1 | contig 58848 bp, 46 predicted proteins | sample 2228361 | NCBI WGS metagenome assembly FWPU01 (sample SAMEA103939777, study PRJEB20133) | metagenome
ATACGAATTCTGATTATGTTCTATAAATATTGCACATTATTTTCTAAAGACTCTTTTATAATGCAAAACAAATGACTAGGGATAAAATATATTTTTATATTTAAGAGCAAATCACCAATTCACACTCGAGCGGACAGCGGTGATTTTTTGCATAATTTGCATAAAAGGTTAAATCCTATCAGCTTTTAAACAACCAGAAATAGCAATTGGAGTGTAAATTTAACTTCTCTTAGAATATTACTTTAAAGAATGTTTTTTTTACCTTACTCTATGTCATTATTCAAAATATCCTCTTGACATACATGTTGTAGTTTGTTACTTTATTATTAGTTAATCATCAAAATGTTTCACTATAAATAGGAATGATTAACTAAGACACACTTCCAAGCTTATGGCTAATCAAAAGATATCAATCAATGATCTTCCAGATCTACTTACTGTGCGAGAAGTAGCAGAAGTGTTAAGAGTCTCCCCTCTCACTATCAAACGCTGGGGCAAAAGAGGCAAGCTTCCAGCTATTCGCATCAACTCTCGCGGTGACCGCCGTTATAAGAAAGAAGCTGTTTTATGGTTATTAGGTATTCAAGAGAAAAATAATAATCTTTAACTAATTTTCTAAATCCTCTTATTCTTCGAATTTTTCCCTCTATTTTGCTATAATTACAGCCCAATACTGAACAATATATTATTTACAATGAGAGTTGAAGGAACAATTGACAGACGACAAGCTCTTACCTATCTAGCAGGCGGTATTGTCTCAACCAAAAATTACATTACCAATCAGCAAGAACAAAAAGAAATCGCACCAACTCCTTTTGAGGTAGTATCTCTGACGTTTCATGAAGTTGAAAAAAGCGATCAGATACTTGAGAATATTTACCCTTTGCTGGATGAAGGATATACTCCTCTTTCTATAAATGACATCTGCCAAGCTTTGAATGGTTCTCTGGATCTCTCCAACAAAAAATCTTTTTTTATTACTCTTGATGATGGACTTAAAAGTCAGGAAAATGCCGTTGTGGCAGCATCTCAGGCTGAAAGCGCCTGGGGGGTTAATATCCCTCTTCTTTTTGCTGTGATGACGCAATTTAATTATTATAATGACGATCAAATTCCTCTTACTACTCCCTCTTATAATGATCATGTCCATGAATACTTAACGAAAAAAGATATTCTACAAATCATTGAAAACCCGCGTTTTGATCTAGCCAATCACACGCTCAATCACGCTGATCTGACTAAAATTAATGATAACGATCTTACTGGAGAGTTAACTATTGCACAGCGAAGACTCTCTATCCTTTATAGCGAAGCAGGAAGAGAGGAAGTGCCAAGAATCCTTATTTATCCGTTTGGGAAATATAATCATCATGTATTAAAAACCGTCTCAGATCTTAACTTTGAAGCAGCTTTTACAACAGAAAATGACACTCACTATTCCGCTAAAAAAAGATATCGATTAGGAAGAATCGGAAGAACTTGAAAAAAGTACAATAAAAAATTACTTAACGTAGGTTAATCTGAGATAAAAAGCTCCAGTTTTCCACGATGGACTATTAACATAAGTAGAATATTTAAGGAAATCTAGATCTGAATAACTAGTTTGGGTAGTTCCATAAAAAACAGGTGCGGAAGTATTATCAAACCTTAAAATGTAATACGCATTTGCCCTTAAGGCAAGATTTACTGTTGCATAATACCATGACGATGATACTCCCGTTGCTGTCGTATTGGCAATCTCGCGTCCAAATGTACCTGTACTATCTGACTCATAGAGAACAAAACGTGTACTACTTCCACAACGGTAACACTCAACTTTTTTAAGAGTCAGATCATTTTTTACCCTCAATAGGGTGCGTTTAGAATCGTATGTAGTAAAGTAGGAAAGATTGCTCAGGCTAGGATATGAACTCTGAACAAACGTCTGCTGCACACTAGTTGTAGGTGTAGGCGTTGGTGTAAGAGTAGGGGTAGGCGTGGGTGCAATAGTTGATGTCGGTGTAGGAGTTGGCGTTATGACAATTGTTGGTGTTGGGGTCGGAGTTGGAATAATTGTTGGGGTGGGAGTCGGAGTTACTTCTGCTGATCCAGAAGAAATAGTATAGACAACTGTTGCTTGATTGTTGCCATACGTTAACTCTTTACCTGTTTGTCCATTATTAAGATAAATTCTTGCTGTATAATTCCCCTCAACATCCTTAGACCAGGATTTACCATTTGGGAATACAGAACGATCAGTACTTAACGGGCTAGCATCAAAAGTGACAGTGCTAAATCCCGGAATTTCCGCAACCTTAAGATAGACATTCACATCGGATGAGGTATTTTTTAGAATAGGATCAGGAGCATTTGACATCACAGGTGATGTCATCGTACCGCTGACGACGCGTACAGGGCGATACCCAAGGTTGCGTACTGTAACTCGAGGATAGATTTGTCTTCCTGGAGTGAATACTGTTCTCTCTACTCCATCGCTATCTGTGAGAGCAAAACTCTCAACTACTAAGTCTCCATAACTATCACCTGAGGGAAGAGGTATCTCAACACCTGCTTTAATCGGTGTGCCAAAAATAGGAGCCCCGGTTGATCCCCAGGTAAACTTCTGAGCTCTGACAGTCCTTTTCTCAGAAGAACTAGTAGTATTTCGAGCATGATAAATAATCCAATCCTCAGTCCCATCTGGTGACTTGGTAAATGCATTATGACCTGGTCCATATACACCATCTGTTTGCTTGAAAACTGGACTTGATCTTTTAGACCAAGATGAAGGGTTAAGTACCTTACCATCACTATTGGTTATCATCCCTAAGGCATAATCAGGAGTAGTAAAAAAACTTGCTGAGTAAGTAATAAATGTTTTGCCATTTCTCTGAAGTACTGCTGGTGCTTCCACTATACCAAATGTTATACCATCCCATCCCTTCTTTTCCCAAGAATAAGTAGCCTGTACTATTGATACTCTATTGCCACTTATAGTATAAGGATTACTCATCTGTGCAATATAAATTTGTTGCCATGCTGTAAGATCTGTTCCAGGTCTTCCAGACCAGACAAAATAAAGCTTCCCATCTGTATGACGAAACACAGTCCCATCAATAGCCCAAGCATTAGGAGCATTAGGAGGAGCAATCTTACCTTTAAATGTATAAGGACCTTGCGCATCCTGAGTTTGAGACTCAAGTACGTACATTCGATGATAGTGATCATCTCCATTATCAGCGGCAAAATAGATATACCATTTGCCATCTATATAATGAATTTCCGGAGCCCAAACATTGCAGCAATACGCTGTCCCTGAGGGAGCAGTCCATACTTGAACAGGTTTTGCGTACTTAAGATCAACTGGAGATTCTGTCTTCCAAACCGTTATCTTACTTCCCTCTGTTTTGACAAAATAATAATAGCCATCTTTATAAAACATATGGGGATCAGCTCCAGTCATTAAGGGATTAGTAAATGTTTGAGTTGATGCCTGAACAGAATGGGTTACATTTCCTTCGACCAGTCCCCCCAAGATAACTATGGTAAGAGAAAGAAAGAAGATAATTCTTTTTTTCGTAAACATAATTTAAGTAAATTGGCTGGAGTATACAACAAATCATGTTTATATGCAAGAGCTTGAATTTAAAATGTTTCAAGCCGTGTAAAATAAAATGATAAAATAAATTGAACAAGGGACAAATTTTTCCTAATTTTTAATCCTCCCTTAAATGAATATTTATATGTTGATAAAAAAAGGAATGAATCTCTCTCTCAATTTGCTAACCAAAGTAAATCTCAATTTAATTAATTGAATTCAGCTTTAAATCCTAGACCAGGCTAAAAAAGATTACACTTTTTTTATATTTATGTACTAAACTTAAAAGACTCAAAAAAATAGGTTATAAAGTTGCATATAAACGTGATAGTTGCTAAATATTATAGGATATATTAAAATTCAGATTATATGAATTCCGAATTAGGAAGATTTTTCCACGATCAGGAGAGAATACTTCATCGCACTGGAGAGTATGCTCAAGCCTTACGCTTTCATACAAATCGCTTTATTGGCTACATCTCTCAATATCCCGAGATTACAGGCGTTGTAGGTCTAGGATTTCCTTTTTATCTGCCTCGAAAACTCCCAGATACACTACAAATTGCAGAAATAAACCGTTTTACCCAAGAAAAGAAAAGTACTGCTGCAGAATCTTTGCAAAATTGGAGATGTCCGACCTGCTTTAGTGAAAATGAACTTAAAGGTACACGCAATCAACAATGCAACAACTGTCAGATAGAAATCTTCAAGCCGAGCGATATCCAAAAAACATACATCGATCTTGATTTACTCTGCTTAGTCTCAGGTGATGAAAAAGCATATCTTAAGACTGCTGAGAAAATTGCTTTCGATATGAGAATGGGTCTTTTCCCTCCTTTAGACTTGGATCTAAATGCCAGCCTTTCACAGTATTCGGCATTTACTCAGTCTCCTTATGAAGTTCCACCTCCTCTTGATCTGCATTTTGTTAGAGCTGAAGAATATTTAGATGTGATAAAAAAAATTGGAGATAATGAACAGACAAGCCTGAACGTACTTTCTGCCTACGAAAGCCTTAAGTCTCATGATATGCCATTTGGTATTGGAAGTCTCTTTCTTACCGAACCAGTAATTTTAGATCAGGAGTTTCTACAAGCTATAAATGATAAACGCAGTCAGATACTAGATGAAAAAGGAGGTGCAATGCAAGTTCTTAATAACATAAAAAATTCATCAGGGCAGGTACGTAGAATGTTCTCACAAGAGGATATTCAACAGGCAATCATAGAGAAGATGGCATCTCCTCTCAATCTTGCAAAGAAGACTATTCTTGTATTTGGTACCACAATGCCTAAAAGCAGCAATCTTGATGAACATGAGATAAGCAAAACTGAAGCTTTATGGAGGATCTTAACCGCTATTGATCTTGCCAAAGAAACTAACTATCCTATTCTCTTTACGGGCTTTGAAAGTGAAGAGATGGCTACCTGGCTCATCGCTCAAGAACCAGAGCTTGCACCTAATGTATTTATCGAACCCTTTTCTCACTCAACAGAAGAAAACATTAGAAATGTTGTCTTTTTTGAAAATAAGCTGATGACAGATGGCTGGATAGGTGTTTCCAATACCTGGCATCTTCAGAGAATACGCTGGGTAATACAGCCTAGAACCGGATTCAGATTTACTCCCTATCCTATTGAACAAACAATGCTATCTAAAGGGGTCTCCCAAGATAAGATTCTGAATTTTCAAAAGATGCGCTATCAAGAGGAATCCAATCGAATCCAACAAGCGATTGGATATAGTCCATCATTTGACGAAAACAAATGATGACCTACTCTGTAAAGATTTTTAATCGCATAACAATTCTAACTTTTGTTTTAATGCGCTTTTCTTATCTTATTTTACCTTGATTTTAATAAAAAAGTCTTTTAACACAAAAAAATCAATTAACAAAAGTCCATTAATAAATGCTAAATAAGGAAATTAAAAACACACTCAACTACCCTTTTTAGAAGAGTTTATAACGACAAAAAATATTTTATAAAAATCACAAATTCACACTCGAGCAGCATTTTGTGATTTTTGGGATTACAAATTGCTCTTAAGATATACATTTATAAAGAAAAATAGTTTTTTTATACGGTAAGGTGATATTCTGCTTGATGCTCTTTGAGTATTTTCTCAAAATTAGGTTTATGGAAGTGTTCTTTTATAAACTTGATTGTTTCCTGAGGATGTTGAGTATTAACGAAGACATTTGTACCCACCTCAAAACCTCCTAGAGTTTTATTGCGTGGAATTAGACGTAGGTACCAATCACCTCCAGGATAAATATAAAAATTAAAGGGAAAATCATTTCCATGGCGTACATCAAAAATCTTGACGAGTCGAGAGATAATATCTGAGAGATCATGAATTTGTTCATCAGTTATCTCTCCAAATATCTGACCATCTTTACGTGGAGCAATCCATACTTCATCTGGCCAATTGGACGTTTTGGGACAAAAAATTCTAAAATACTCAGTTTTAAGTCCATCAGGAATATCTGATGAAACAGACTCAAGACAGGGAATATCAAGAAATACTTTTTCGGGTATTACAACAAGTTGAGTATGAGGATGAGGAAGACTCTCACCTGCTTTCTGACCGCGATTATGGAAAATATAGACCTGACCTTTATAATAATATTCATTAAACTGATGTCTATATACTCCCAACAAAAGCTCTATTTGATGAAGATCTAAACTCTCAAATCCTTTATGATGATCTGGTGAATTGATAATCACCTCGTGTATTGGAGCAAAAGGAAATTTATTAGGAATAACTCTAACTTTCCAGTTGGAATCAGGGTACTTACCTCCTATCCTAAAAATTTCCCTCTCAAGATTTTCGCGTCCAGGACAAAACGGACAAGGAGGTTCTAGACCATTGGCAATATCTGGACGTTTTGCACGTCGCGGCGCAGATATAACCCAACGCTTGGAAAGTGAATTTTTAATGAAAGTAAAATCAGGCATAGCTAGAACATCTGAAACTGTGTATTAGCAAATTAGAAATTCCCTATCCTACTCTTCTATTAAAGGTAATCGTTGCTAAAAATGCAACTAACATTGAATTAATTTGAGGGTGTTGGTGTATTGGTTGGCGTAGGGGTTTGTGCAACATATGATTGCCCAAGTATGATCAGAATATCCGCTCCTTCTGGTTTGATTTCACCCTCAGGCAAAGAGCCAACATTACCTTTAACATATGTAGCAAGTTGTTTTGCACTATTAACATTTTTCCCTGTTAGATCAACAACTATTGAGTCTGCATAGTTGTCCTTTGAAGCATTTTCTTTGGCAATAACTTCTATATTCAAGGATGAGACTTTAAGCAGCGACGACTCAACGCGTTTGGTTAATCCAACAGTCGTTGTACCATTGTAAAGTGCGATCTTTAGTGGCTGAGATGATGTAGTCGCACCTGCAACTTGAGAGTTTCCGCTGTTGTCCACATTCACAGGACCAACTTCGATAATTTTATCTATCTCTGGTCTATAAAGAATTGCTTTTTTTGCCCGTGTGTAGATGATAACGCGGTCTCCATTTTTTGCCCGAGCAAAAAATGTTTGTCCCGAAAGTTTTGTGATATCAGAAACCGTAGCTATAGTTGGCTCTTCCCCAATTGGTAGTTCAATGTGTCTTGCAACTTTACTTAACAACTGCTGTACTTCATTCCCTCTGGTACTGCCAGCAAGAAGAGTTTTGGTCTGAGAATATTGGTAGTAAAAGTACACAGCAGATGTCAATGACCCTATGATAATCAAAATTACACCGATCACAAGCAAATAGCGTTTAATTTTTGATCCTTTTGAAGCTTCTTCTAATGATTTTGTGGGTTGTTGATCTGAAGAGGATTTTATCTTGGCCATAGATCAATCATAGATATATCTTTATGAAAGAGTCAAGAGTTTATCGAATAAAACTAATCCCAATTTTAGTTGTCTAAAACCTATGCTACGATAAATATATGATGAGATTGATCATTTTTGTACTCATAGCACTACTTCTGCTATCAATACGCTTTGGGGATATTTTACCTTTTGTATTTGCATCAGATTTGTCAGTGTCTGCAACAGTCCCGGCAGATTCAAATGATTTCCAATTACAAATCACATCTTCAGGAACATCTCCGCTAACAGCGCAAACAACTTATTCGTACACCATCACTTATGGAAGTTCTCTTACTAATTCAACAAATTTCTCCATAGTCGCAAGCTGGAGTGAAGGTACGGTAGAAGGATTGGATTCAGTCACTGCCGTAGAGTATGTTCCTGGAAGCGCAAGCGAAGGAGAGGGCAATACAACTCCAATTATTGATCTTACTAATAATACCATAACATGGGAATTTGACTCTTTTCCCGCTCAGACAACGGATAAAGTTTTGACATTCCAATTAAAAACCAAATCTTCCTCGCTAACAAATCACAGGATTAACTTTTCAGTGTCTGCTTCTCTTAACGGACCGGGTGTCACACTTAATAAAAGTATCAGTCAGTATTTTACAGTGGGTACATCAATATCTAAACCCACCTCAACTCCTACACCAACCCAGACTCCCTCACCTACTCCGTCAAAATCTGTACAAAAAAAGAAATTAGATTTTGAAGCCGTTGATATTAGAAAACTTACCGCAAGTGAAGTAACTATCTTCGTCCAAACCAATAGTGCCTCTCAAATAAAGTTAGAATATAGTAAAGATTTATCTTTTGATAACATCATTTACAGAAATATATATGACACACAACATCTTCTAACACTCACTAATCTCGATGAGCAAACAAAATATTATTTCAGAATAACTATTTTTGATGATAAAAATGAAAAGAAATCAGAAATCTACACATTGGAAACACCCATAAAGACAGAACTTCCTAAAATAGAAAAAGATAGCATCATAATCACCAGCAACAATATTGTATTAAATACTTTTTCTTTGTCTGAAACAGAAGAAAATGCAAAGCAAAAATCAGATCAACCCAAAATTTTATTGCCTTTGGGAACAGCCTATGAACTGCAAATCTCTCTTAAAGACAATAAACAAATTAAAAAAGTTGAGATTTTTGTGAGGAACGATTCTGTTTTGGGAATATCTCTTTTTCAAAAAGTAGATGCGCTCAGCAACATGCATGCTGATTCGACTTATGGAGAGCTCGTGCAGCTGTCTAATGGCCTATCTTCTGTAAGACTTACAGCTCCCAAAGAAAAAGGGATTTATGCTATTTTCCTGCGTATTACAGATATCTATGGCAATATCACGGAGGAAAAAATAGGCACTTTAATTGCCTCTCCTCCGATACGCATCATCAACTCGCAGGATCAAAAAGGTATAGAAGGAGCACGCGCTGTATTATCTATATATGATGAAAAGAGAAAAAAATATACACTGATCACGCCTTCAATGCTCTCAATACCCAACCCTTCCTACTCTGATTACCAAGGAGAAATCAATCTTGTTCTTCCACAAGCAAAATACCAGATTACAGTTACCCATCCTGAGTATTTCGATAAAACGATTTTATTTGAAATTAACAACAATCGCTTAGAATATCCCCAAATCAAATTAGATAAAAAACCGTTTAGTATTCCTGTAATAGCCTCATCCTATATAGAAACAATACAAAATCTGCTCTTACAACCCACACAAAAATATGCCAGCCTCATCATCCTTTCAAAAAGAGTGTTAGATTTAACTGTAACTCTTATTTTTGGAATTTTTCTTTTCCTTTCAGTCTTTTCTTTCACCAAACGTATTCAAATTTCACCTTTATATCTTCCATTGTTTTTATCTCAAATTCTTCTCTCCAAAATACGTCATAACGGCAAATCTATAAATTATCTAAAAGGAAAAATCATTGATGTTGACAACGACCGTGCTCTACCTCACGTAAATGTATATATCTTTGATACACATAAAAAAGTAGTTAATCATACGTTGACTAATTCAAGTGGTTTTTTTGTATTAAAAAATATTCCTGATGGACATTATACTGTTGCCATATTAAAAGAGGGATACGAAGCCTTTTATTTTTCAACCAAAATTCCCCGCTCAAATCCTGTGATACATATTACAATCACTAAAAAAACAACTCCTAAAACAAAAAGTGAAAGAGTTAAAAGAATGTTTTCTTACTTTTTGACTTTGATTTTTGAAGCGTTGATTGTAATAACTTTTGTGTTGATTATCTTGGGAGGATTAAAATGGGGACTACAAAGTATTTTCCCTTATCTTCTACTAAACAGTATCAATGTAGCACTGTGGATCATCTATCAAAAAAATAAAACTCACAATACTCTTCTTTGAAGATTAAATTTTGAATGGTTGAAATTAGAATCTGAAAGGAGCTAGGGCGCCAGCTCGGAATTGTTTACCATGTCGCATTAGTGTATCAAGCCCATCAGGAATCATAGTGGTATAATCAACAATAGTATTGCCTTCAATAGATTCAGCACTAGTTCCGTTTTTTTCTAGCCAGGTTACATATATCCTACCCGAGGATAAGATATTAGCTCGAGCACCAACAATATCATCTTGTGATGTGTTTAATGGACCTTGTTCACTACTCCAAGTATTCATTCCATCTGTTGATTTCTTCCAGTAAATATTCATAGTAGCGGTGTTAGAAGGTGTGGTAGCCGCAGTATAGAAATAATAGATATCGCCTGTATTTTCATCGAGTGCAACCTTGGCATTGGTCAATCCTCTATCGTTGCATCCTGTACCGCTGGAACAACTATCAGTAATTACGTTAGAGGTCAGGGTCCATACACCGTTGCTATAGACAGCGCTGCGCGCATCATCGTCAGTACCCAAAGTAGAGTTATCATTCACATATCCAAGATAAATTTTGTATGTTTTGGGATCTTGAACAACACCCCACTGAGTCTCATAAGTTGCATTATCTGTGCAGGTTCCACCACAATTATCAATCGTAGTCCAACCTGACCAAGTAGATGTTGTATCTGTAAAGATATTGGAAAGAAATGTAAGATTGGTGTCATCAAAACGAATTACCATAATAGATCCATTTTCTAGTGGCAAGATAGCGATCTCATCATCTTGATTTGTTCCTAAAGGATTGGATGGAACATTGCTCCAGTTAGAAGCACTTGTGCAGTCGCTACTTCCCGAATCACACCTTACAAAAAGTGAAATAGCATCGCTTACAGCAACATAAAGTTTGCCATTTGTTGACTTGCTAATAAAAGGAATACTACTTGCTGAAGTATAAGTATCACCATTGACAATAGAGATAGTCGTTGAGGCTGAATCATTGGAAGTATCCAAACGAGTGTAATATAAATCATCAGCGCCATTATCCTTTGTTAGGACATGGATATAATTTCCCGTATCATTGGGTGTCCAGCGATCATACCAGACCACAACCTGTACGCAATCTGTACCATTTACTGAGTCAATTGTCACTGGTGATCCCCAAGTAACACCTCCATTGGTAGTTTTTTTATAAACACAATTGCCAGACGAATCACTATAAAAGGTATAACCTATGTTTTCATCAAGAAAAACAGTATCTGCTCCTACGGCATCTTTCTTTGAGGTAGTAGTATGCACCTGATTATCTATTTGTGACTGGGCATCGATAGCAAGCTGCCATGATCTCTGTTCTGTATAAATCAAATTGAGTTTTGCTGACTCGGAAGACATGCTCAAGGTTGTCCTAGATAATTCCTCATTGGGAACTGCGGACATAGCTGATTGTGAGGCAGAGTTATTTTTATCTGCGTGAGAATCTGAAGAAGATTCAGAGTATGGGTTGTCACTAGCAAAGGATTGACCTAAAACTATAGATTTTTCAGTTGTGGATTCATAAAACCTTAAGGGTCCAAGAAGATAAAACTGAGGGCTTTCTGAGGGAACCTTATATCTATATCCTAAAGTTTTCGATTCTCCTTTTTTAAGAACTACATCCCATATGATTATCTGCACAGATTCCTTAAGATAACTGTTTTGCTCAATTCCTAATATTGGCAATGGATTTATTTTGCCGAAAAAACCGTTATTCACATCATTATCGTTTGGTTTGATACCGAAATGAAGATGAGGGCCAGTTGAGAGACCAGTATTTCCTGACAAACCAATGATCTGTCCTTTAACAACTGACTCTCCCTCTTTCACCAAAAGCTTACTTAGATGTCCATAATATGATCTACCCCAGAGGTGTTCAATCACAATAGTAGTGCCATAATCCCAATCCTCTTTTGCTATAATCACCTTACCTTCATCCACTGAGAGTACATCAGTACCATAAGGAAGAGCAAAATCAACTCCATCATGTCCTCTAACGCCAAAGTCTGCATATTTCTTTCTAAGCAAAGGATCTACTTCTTCACTACCGAAAACTTGAGTTAGAGGATAATACCCTCGAAAAGGAAGTAATAAACCATAAGAAGCTGAAAACATTGATTCATTTGAGAAATCATTTGCATTTTTGTGGGAGATAATTTTTAGATTGGTAAATGGCAGACTACCATCATCTGGTGGAAATATACCGAAATTATTAGGTATCATCTCTACTACTTTTCCTTCAAAATCTTGATTTGCGGTTATTACTATGGACATAGGATATAATAATGGTGGATATATTCTGGTAGCGCTTTTTCTTTCAATAAGAAAACTATCCTCTTTACTAGTGGAAACAAAGGTATCTTGAATACTATATGTTCCATTTTGGGTTTTAGCTGTTAACTTTGCATTAAATACCCCTTCATTGGGTACAGCATATTCTGCCTCATAGTCAGGAGATAGAGTAAATTCTTTCTGTCCGCACACAGGATTAACTTGTATTTTTCCATTTTTGGTTGAGAGCTCTTCTTGAATTTGGCCATCCTGCTGAGTAATAAGCAATGTCACATCAGCATCACAGACTATTTCTCCTCTTTCATCAAGCACAGCAATAGAAAAATTAACTTTCTCAGAAGGTCTATAGACTGCTTTGTTGGTATTTAAGGCAAGTACTCCCCAAGTAAAATCTTGTTCAAAAGTATTTCCACCTTCCTCAGTAATAATTATTTTATACTTGCCCGGTTTAAGCTTTTGGGATGGCTTAATAGTAACCAATTGATAATTATCGTGAGTAACAACTTCAGGTTTAATTTCTGTAGTATTGCCCTCATAGTCCACCACATTAATTGCTAAATTTGTATCACTAGCATTCTCAATAACAAAATCTACTTCCTCATCTGCTCGATAATCTTTTTTAACTAATTTTTTAACAAAAACACTTTTCTTAATAAGTGCGGATTTAAGTTCTGCAAAACTATTATCTATCTTAAGCTGTTGCGACACTGAAGCAGTTGGTTGCAAAGAGTTTATAATCTCAGTAGCTACAGGCTTAGTAAAAATAGTCTCTGATATACTATTTTCTTGGGCAAAAACGAAGTTACTCTGATAATCAAGCAACATCGATAATACCAATATGGCAGAGATTACCAGCGTCTTACGCTGCAAAATTGCAGACCTATTTTTAAGCATTAAAAATACCCAATTATTCATTAGAATTTAGCTAAATAGTTGAGAACTATATCACCAACCTGTACATAATTGTTGTTTTTTGAGTACATTTTTAGGTAAATTACCATTGTTTCACCAGCAGTATCTATATCTCGATTGATTCCAGAATCCAATTCAGATGCGGAAATTGTGATCTCACTCCACGTCTTTTGAGTAGATGAAACATTCGCTTGACGATAGACTACAGGTGTTGATTGATCAGCAGCGCTTAAAGAAACATCTGTGTTATAAATGAAAACATCCAGCTTATTAGAGTCTGTCGTAGTTAGTTCTGTGTTAAATCTGATTTTAATTGCTGAATCAGTGGTAGCCCATGCAGAAAAATCACGAGGCAAAGTCACTCTAACAGCAATAGTATAATCATTAAGAGTACTCTGAGAAGAACTCCACTCATAATAATTTTGAAAGTTAGATAAAGCAGCAGAAGGCGAAGCATCTGAGATCATTGTGCCAATAGTTGTTGCAGATCCGGAAGCTGTTAGAACAGCGCCTGGATACTCAGATGAAAGCGTAATTGTTTTGAGAGGACGTCCCGCACCAGTATATACAAAACCTTCCCCTGTTGATCCACCAGATTCAATAACTATTCCCCTCTCCCACCCCGTTCCAATACGAAGCGCTGTAGTAGTCACATTAGCATGATCACCACCTCCTAAATCACCTATATAAATTCCCTCAAGTGTTGATGATGATCCAGTATTTCCGCGAGTAATATTGACCCTCAATCCTGCATTATCCGCACTTAGCGTGGTCCCAGATGTTTGAAAATCTATCTGCAAACCATCAACGTTAGATGAAGAAGTCCCTGTAGTATTTGAAATATGCGAAAGATCAACAGTTGAATCTGATGCAGAAACAACATCAAGCAAATTGGATGGGACTGTTGTACCGATGCCGACGTTGCCGTTGGTGTCAATTAAAAACTTAGTTGATCCTGACTTACTTGCTGTGAAAATAGCTTGGTCTCCAGTTTCATCAAAGATGGCAAGCGCTTTGCCAGTCTTTGCACCTTGCACTTTAAACAAACCCTCAATTGAGGTCGTGCCAATACCAACATTACCATAAGTACCAGCTCCACTTCCCGGACCAACAAAGAAAGTTCCAACAGTTGAATTAAATCCAACAGTCAAGGAATTTGCTACAGTGATATTAAGATGATTGAGGGTATTAACACCTGTTCCAATAACTATCGCATTATTTGCATTGGAATCAGCCCGTTCTCCAATCACAATACTACCCGTATTATTTGCAATACTTAAATTACCAAGCACCAATGAATTGCTCCCAGCCGCCGTACTATTGTTCCCTCCAGCAACAAAAGCATATGTACCTGAGGCTGTATTACCATAACCAAGAGCTGCTGAGTAATTTCCTGATGCTGTTGTCAGAGCACCTATGGCAAAAGAATGTGTCCCACTTGCTTTAGCTGATTCACCAAAAGCAACTGAATAAGTGCCAATGCTACTCTCATCCCACTGTGTACCGCCTGCCCTTCCAGCTCTAAATGCTGCTTTAGCTGGGATCCACATCATACGGTTTCCAGCTCCTGATGTTGGAGTAGTACCAAAAGTAGTATTGCCAGTTGCGAGGATCGATCCTCCTTTGGTGATTTGTAAAGCATCAGCAAGCCCTGCGTCTCCACCGGGAGAAATCCTGATTGTAAAATTACCTCCGTTCAAAAGATTTAGTTGATTTGCAGGAGTTGCACCAGTTGGTACAGCCAGAGAAAGATTACCTGAGATGGATGCTGTTGGTGTGCCGGAGTTGATATTAAGAAAACCAAACTTAGCACTACTAGTTGCTGTACCACCCAAAAGGATATCTAATGTGTTATTTATGGGAAAAAGTACGCCATTTGCTGAATCAAGCGTCCAATTTGATGATCCTCCCCCACCGCCTCCACTTGGACATGTACTCCATGAGGGAGTGTATCCTGCTCCACCACCTGAGAGAAGACACAATCCACTAGTGCTTGTCGTAGCTGCACTTAAGACTCCTGTTCCAGCTGTAGCAAAAAGCACTGCATTGTTACCTGTAAAATTAGGAAGTGTAAGTGTCCCTCCGCTTTTTCCTAGTGTAACACCAGTTGTATTTGCTCCTCCGCCTATAATGATAGTTCCTGATGTCAGAGAATCTATCCCAGCACCTGCAGCAAGCAAAATACTCCCTGAATTAGCTAAAACAAATTTAGTTATCCCGGATGATGAAGCTGTGAATAAATCCTGTGCCTCATACTGATCAAAAATTACCAATGATTTACCTATTGCTGTCTGAGATGCGTTAGAGACTGCGAATTTACCAACAGGATTGGTCAGACCAATCCCTACATTACCAGTACCGTTGGGTATTATTGCCAAATCTTGATTGGAGACAGTTGTTATATCTGTTGAAGCTGAGGAAAAGACAAGGCCTGTTGAACCAATAGTCTTATTAGTCAATGTCTGTGCCAAATCTAAAACCACAACAGTATCATTGGCATTAGGAAAAGTAATCGTGGTACCATCAGTGCCAGAAAAAGTAATACTGTTGTTAAGTACTACTGTTTTACCATCTCCAATCTTAAGAGTTGTTGTTGATGAAAAGGGATTATTTGCAGTGTTAGTTACAGTAAGCCCATTTACTTTTTGAGCGTTAAATGCATAAGGAGTTGCTGTCAGCCGAATAAAGGGATTCATCTCACCATCCCAGCTAGGTGTTGATCCAGTACCGCCTACATTAATTGAGAGCCAAAGAGTGTCTTGATTCCAATCTACATTTGTTCCGAATGCTGTTACAGACCCAAGATTTACACGAAAAATTCCATCTGTTACGGTAACTTTATTAGATCCTGTTCGTGTTTCTGTCCATTTAAGCGTCTCATCACCACCACCTGGGATACCATCTCCTCCTTGATAAATTTTAAACTCAAGATTATAGTCTCCGTTGGTAACGTTGGTACCATCACTGTTAACAAGTTTGCCTTGGAAACTAACTGTCTCATTGATACCTACGGCAGCACTGACCATCTCTGGCACGATGAAAATACAACTCAACAATAATGCTCCAAATATTACTAAATATGATCTTATTTTGATAAAGACAAGCATAAGCTAAGAAAATAAATACAGAGAAATATCCTTACCTATATTAATTAGAGGGTTTTCTAAAGATGAGGTCAAATTTTTAGAAACACTGCATAAAATGATTTAATATTGTATATTTTTGCATACTTAGTAAATAGACAAAAATTTTTATATGGAGATAAACTCTACTCTCTTGCTATAAATTGGTAATTTTTTTACACTGATCAGAAAGGAGATTAAAATGCGAAAACAAATTTTCAAAAGAATTCTTTTAATTTTTCTTTTAATTTTAATGATTGGCATTTCTTTTTTTTCTACTATTGTTTTTGCAGGTCCAACAAGCACCAATTTCAAACTTGAAAGCTATACTTTTGGAGGAGGCGGCTCAGCAGGGACATCAACAAATTACAAAATTCATGGGACAATAGGAGAACTCGCAGAAAAATCCAACTCCACAACTTTCAAACTTGGAGCTGGACTAACATTTCTTTTAAATGCCCATACCCCTCCTGCACCAACGTTAAGTAATCCTGGATCAAATTATGATCGGCTGAAGATAGTTATCAATCAAGGAAGCAATGCGCAAGATGTCACCTACGCGCTAGCTATTAGTACGGATAATTTTGTCTCTGATATACGCTACATTAAAAGTGATGCCACAGTGGGCACCTCTCTCTCAGCAAGCGATTTTCAAACTTACGCAAGCTGGGGAGGCTCTTCAGGCTTCTATGTAACTGGGCTAGCGCAAAATACTACATATTATGTTAGAGCTAAAGCCCGTCACGGAACAGTAAGCTATACTGAATCAGAATGGGGACCAGCAACAAGTGGTGTCACAACATCAGTGCCTACATTAACATTTAGCGTTAGTTCCAATACTATTACTTTTGATAATCTAAACGCAAGCAATTCCTATACTGATAGCAGCAAAACAACAGTGCTTACTGTATCAACCAATGCGTATAACGGATATGTTGTTAACGCCAGATCAACAGGTCCTCTAACAAATGGCTCCAATACTATTGCTGACTATTCAAGCCCCAACTCAGCCCCTACTACGTGGAGTGGAACAGGGTTTGGCTACACTACAAATGACAACGATCTCTCAGGTGGCACGAACAATAGATTCGCATCAGGAACAAAGTACGCAGGATTTACTACTTCCTCTCCTGGAGATCCTGTTGCTGACCACCAAGGACCAGTAACATCTCCAATCAATAATGAACAATTCACTATTAGTTATAGAGTCACAGCTGATTCATCAACAATAGCCGGCAGATACACAACTACTGTTCTTTATAATGTAGTACCAGAGTATTAATTTAAAACACTATCGTTATATGTCGCAATATATCTTAAGAATAATTAATAATACAATAATAGGTTTTTGTTTGTTGTTGGGAGCGTTAATTGTTTTGCCACCAAATGTACATGCACTGTCTCTTGATGATCAACGATACACTATTCGCGTTTCTCCACTGATTATTCCTCTTTCACTCTCACCTCAAAAAACAATCAAACACGAAATATTAATAGAGAATTTAAGTAATAAGCCATATCCAATAAGAATCAATTTTTCAGATTTTATATCAACAGAAGATGGTGGATATGTTTTCCCTGAGAGAAATACTTCTCCTCTCCTATCTTGGATCCGTGTAAAACCGACGGAGTTTATAATCCCCGCAAGAGCAAAACAAAAAATAATCCTTACAATCACAACTCCCAAAAATATACCTATTGGAGGTTACTACGGCATGCTTTTTTTTGAGCCAGTCCTTCCAGTATCCAATAAATCAACGCAAATTATTAGTCGAGTTGGAGTGCTTTTATTAGGAAATGTAGGCGTGGTGGATGAGAAAGCACAAAAAGCTCAAATATTAACCTTTAGTCTTCCCCATCTAATTTTTGATCGCAAAACAACACTTCTTTTTCGTGTTAAAAATATTTCTCTTCACCATTTTACAGGCAAGCCTATTCTCTCCCTATCACCACTTTTCGGAGAATACACCAAACAGTTTCTTGAAGAAAAGATAGTCTTCCCTGGAAAAATAAGGCGGTGGGAAATACCAATTGAGATCTCAAAATACCCCATCAACTTGGTAAAAGTTAATCTGGATGTCTCAACGGGTGGTGGCAACAAAGTAAGCGCTCAATCATTTGTGATTGTCTTTCCTTTTACTACTATCTTAATAATCGCAATAATTTTCTTGGTTGCTTTTTTGGCACTAAAAAGAAGACATCAATTAATCAAAGCCTTAAATATTCTCATCCGCTAAACACTCATGTTTGTCACTTGACAAAAAATAGTAAAACTCATATCGTTAAAATATGCCTGCTTTATATAGAGTTTTGACAAACAAAAAACAATTGCTGCATCAGCTTAAGCGTTATTTAGTAATTCTTCTAATTCTGCTTTTGATACTTCCACCTTTTTCTCCTCTAACTGTCTTTATAGCCAATGCAGGGACACTTACTAATGCAAAAGTACTGATTAATAACTCACAAGCTAGTGCAACAAATGTGAGTTATAACTTCAGGTTTACCACTCCCGCAACAACAGCTATTGGTAAAGTGGTCATTCAATTTTGTACCACTGCCTCAGGTACATGTACCACCCCCACAGGGATGACGACAACAGGAGCAGCACGCGCCAATGATAATATTGCTGGAACTGGACGAACAGATACATTTACCACCAATGGGACGTTGTCAGTAGATATCACTACCGCAGCTGCACAATCTACACAAAACGTAGTAATGGATTTTACAGGTATTACCAATCCATCAACTACCAATACATCACACTTTGCTCGTATTACAACATATCAATCTGATGACTCAACTGTCTTGGATACCGCAACAGTTGCTTTTGCCACTCTGGATACTAACTCTATAGCAGTATCAGCAACAGTTGATCCAACACTCACTTTTACAGTTACAGGAGTTACAGGAGATGGTTCAGCGACTGTTAATAGCGCTGTTATCACCAATGGACTTGCAACCACAGCAACCACCATACCTTTTGGAACACTCACTGCAGGAACTTCCAAGATTGCTGCTCACGACGTCACGATAACAACCAATGCTTTTAATGGTTATACAGTCACAGCTTCACACTCTGCAACATCTCAATCAGGAAATCCGCCACTTATTTCTGGTACATCTAATAATATTGATAGTTTCACTGGAACAAATTCTTCACCTGCTACCTGGTCATCTCCATCCGGAACAAGCGCCAATGTCAATACAGGTTTCTTTGGATACACTACAGAAGATACATCCCTTTGTACAGGAACTGCCAATAGATTCTCATCTAATAAATGGGCTGGTACTACTACAACTGGTGAGGAAATTATCTGTAGTACAACAGGAGTCAGCAGCCAAACTACTCGCGTAGGGTGGCAGATTGAGGTCAATAATCTCCAGCCTGCAGGAAGTTATACAGGAACAGTTATTCTCATTGCAACACCTACTTATTAACAAAATCATGAAGCGAGTATATCCTCTTTCAGTTTCAAAAAAACTAGGTCTGGTCTCTTTTTTGTTGTTGACAATTGTTATAACAGGATTATCAATCTCACTTATCCAGACTCTAGTTAAAGCGCAAAATGCAGGACAGTCTCTTGAAGTCTCTCCTCCTTCTCAAGATATAGAGGCTGATCCTGGAGACATAGTTACAATTAAAGCCAAGATACGCAATCCAAGCAGCCAAACTCTTCCCATCACAGTACATCTTGAAGACTTCACTGCTATTGGTGAAGAAGGTCAAGTAGCACTCACTCAAGGGGGTAAATATAGCGTAGTTAGCTGGGCAAAAGTAAATCCTACACGATTTAATCTTAAGCCCGGAGAACAAAAAGAAGTAACTGCAACGATCAATATTCCTCAAAATGCAGCAGGTGGACGATATGGATCATTTATCTTTGCCGTAACACCTGAAAATAATGAGAATATTAATGCAGCCAGTGTCTCCCAACAGGTGGCATCTCTTTTTCTACTGAGTATCTCAGGTCCTGTGAAGGAAAAATTAGAGCTTAAGGACATTACTGCGCCGCGATTTAGCGAATTTGGACCGATTCCTTTTAGAATGAAGTTTGAGAATAAAGGTAATGTACATGTAAAAACTTACGGACTTATTAATGTTACTGATATCTTAGGACGAAAAGTAGCTGATATAGTCGTAACAGGAACAAATGTCTTCCCTGAAGCAACCAGAATTGTTCAGGCACAACTTAACAAAACATTCCTTATTGGACCATACACAGCAACAGCAATTATGTATTATGGAACATCCAACGAGGTACTCAATGCTACAACTACATTTTATGTCTTCCCTGTTAGAGTCGCAGGATTAATTATTGCTCTTCTTATTGTCCTCTATCTTCTTCGCAAACGCATCACACGAGCTTTCAAGGTGCTCTTCAGAGGATAAATGAGAAAAACTGCACTAATTGCTTCACTAGGATTTATTGGTGGTTTTTTGCTCCATTCATTATTCTTACCTGATTTCCTTACCAATGGAATTATCTTTCTTCCTCGCACACCTGTGCAGTCAGTTCAAGGAGATAAAGTTAATGATTCTCAACAAACCGATCCTCTTTTAACTAAAATTGCCTTCAATGGATCATCCTTTGCAAGAACTAATGTGACTATTGAGTCTTCGCGCTATATTGCGATTGTCAATATGAGTGAGGATGAAACTATGGATCTTAGATCAGATCTTCCCAACCTACAGACACCTCGACCTTATGGATATAGAGAGGAAATAAAAGCACGACTTGATAAAAAAGGTCAATTTCTTATCTGGAGTGCAAAAAATCCTCAAGTGCGAATGATGGTGACAGTTAGATAATACATACGAAGAATTCAAAAAAAAACCATTAAAATAGATTATTTAACTAATCTGACAATACAATTAAAACACTGCTTAAGAAAGCATTTAAGCTTTTCTACCAATTGAGATGCTTTTAAATTTTTATTTTTATAAATCGAGATTCTTTTTAATTGATTTGAAGTAAAAGTTGATCCTAACCTTCACCTTATTTGGAGTGTAATAATCTTAAAAACAAATGAGGTGAAGGCTCTGAAAAACAAAGCTTTCACCTCTTGCAGTCAGATCAGTCCTAGTTCATAATTGTGACATTTGTAGAAGCGCAAAAACAGCTTTTAAGTTCTTAAGAGCTTTTTGCACTGATTTATTTAGTGATTTGTGAATATCCTTAATGATCAGCAATATCATATTTGTCCTCACGCATTTTACTCTTCCTCTCTTTTAGAGAACTCAAGAGAAATCTTAAGTGTCTATCACATACACCATGAGTATATTCCTCATCATCATCAAGAGCTGGGTATGTATCCTTGGAACACCATGCACAAGCAAAAATAAGCTTGACTTTCTCGCCTGTTGTATACCTGAGCATCGATCCAACCATCATATTATTCTTAGAAAGAGTGATCAAAAAGAGAATACACGGAAGTAATCATTACTTCTCTTGCTGAGAAAAGGACTTTATTTCTTAAAAAATCAAGTCTCTTCTTCTCTTTCTGTTTTCACTTTGTGAAAACAGCTTAGCAAGTATCTCATGGTTAGTCAAATTTTTCACAAGATTGCATAGAGATATATATCTAAATATAAAATTGCATATTGACAAACAAAAAGCTATTTTTGAAAATAAAAATAGCTATCCAATTTACTCTATGGACAACCTATTTAATGTCAATCAAGCTGCATTTATACTCAAGGTACATCCTCTGACTGTACGTCGTTATATTAAAGAAGGACGACTCAAAGCAATCAAAGCAGGGGGCAATGTGAGAATCCGAGAGAAAGATCTAATGGAATTCAACAAAGATTACTCTCCATCACAACGATCAAGCAACTCACCTTTTAAAATCAAACTCAATCCTGCCAAAAATTTTAGCATGGATGACCCTTTCTTAAGACTCAATGGCAGAGGAGCAAGTGTCAAACTGTCCTCTTAATTTAAGATTATTCAATATATTCTATGCCTATTCAGAGCAAAAAAGTTTATTTGGATGCTAGTAGTTTTGTTGCTTTTATTGATCGCGCGCATGTAAAATACGATCAGGCAACCGCGTATTTCCGCTATTTTGGTATTGAAGAATACCAGCTTTTTACCGATCCAATAACTCTAACAGAAGCTTATAACAGACTATATAATGATATTAGTCCCTCTCTTGCAAAGGATTTTCTGCGTGTAATGTCACTTTCCAATATCAACATGATTTATCCTGACGAATCAGATAACAAAGCAGCTCTGAAGGCGATGGTTAATTTTAAGTCAACTGATCTTACTTATCCTAAAGCTATTCTCTCTGTACTTGCAAATCGGCGGGGAGTACCACAGGTATGTACATTTGAGTACTTGCCGCAGCTTTTTGGATTGACAATTTTTTATCTTCCTTTATAAAGGCGAAATTTAGGCTTTAAACCCATTAGCCTAAGATTAATCAGTCGAGTGCTCAAAAAGTTCAGCTACAAAATAGGCATTAGAAGCTTAAGAAAATCTTTGAACTTATTTATTGATGTTATTTAGATAGCAAATATTGTGCGCATTAAAATATATATCAATCTATAAAGCAGTATACTCTACTGCTAACTATAGCATCAGTTTTTGCTCTTACTCCGTTTTATCACCTCTTCGTACACTTGAAGATATCCCTCAATCATTTGATCAACACTAAATTTACTAATTGCATACTCGCGAATAACTCTCCTATCAAGTCTATCAATTTTGGCGACTGCCTCAACCATCTCTTCCTCATCTTTTACCAGAAATCCTGTCTTGCCATCCTCTATAACTTCTGATGCAGAACCAAACGGAAAGGCGATTACCGGTGTGCCCGATGCCATAGACTCAACCATCACTAATCCAAATGGCTCATGCCAGCGAATTGGGAAGAGTGTAGCGATGGCATCAGCTAAGAATTTCGCTTTTTCTTTAGGATCTCTAATTTCTCCTAAAAACTCTATATTCTTCCCCAGCTGCGGCTTGATCTCACTCTCAAAATAAGCTCTATCTCCAGGATCAATAAATGCCGCAATCTTAAGTGGCAATCCTGCCTTTCTAGCAACTCTGATAGCAGTATCCACTCCTTTGGTGGGTGTTATTCTGCCAATCCAGGCAAGATAGCCTCCTTTTCCCTCTCCCAAATAAAACTCATCTGTTTTAATACCATTATAGACTGTCTTAATGTAATTAAGATGAGGCATTCCCTGGCGCTGATTATCCGAGATGCTTACAAAAGCATGATGCGCAAATCTATTTAAAGTATCCCTAATATCATCTATGTAGCCTGAAACCACCTTCTCTTTCTGACGCGTGGATCCATGAAGTGTATGTACAAAAGGAGTAGAAATAAGGTCAAGAAAATACATTGACTGATATTGATTATGATTATGGATAATATCAAATTTTTCCTGTATAACAATTTTCATAAAACCATGAATGTGTCTTAAGATGTTATAGGGGTTTTGTTTGAGTAAGAGATTATTGCCTAGAGCCTGAGTATAGGCATAGGCAAGTCTTGCGCAAGTCTGAGAATCCCCAGTAGCAAAAAGGAGAACATCATGACCTCTCTTGACTAATCCTTCTGTGAGATTGGCAACCACTGCCTCTATCCCACCATACCCTTTGGGAGGCACTGCAATCCAGGGAGTTGAGAGAATTGCAATCTTCATCGTTTCTATGCTAGCATAATTCTAGAAAACGGTAAAGTAAAACAAACTAATGTCAGAACAAAAAAATACACCCTATATCAGTGTTGAAACAAACTTAAAAACTTCTGAACAAAAGACATATAACACATTTATTGAACTTAGAGAGCCTCAAGGTACTCAACTTTTTAACAAAAACGGTTTAGAAATTCTTGCACCATCTTTAACAGATTTTCCAGTCGATAGTGGTAAGCAATTACAAATAGCAGATCGCAGCATTACTACCGCAGAAATACAAGAGACACCTCTTCTTTCAGAAAAAGTTGATCCTAAGGCTCTTTTAAGAGTTGTTGCTTTTGGTATCAAAGCAGAAGAGATGTTAGTTAAAATGACGGATAACGTTTGGGCAAACTTAAACTTCCACTCTCGAGCTCCTATTAGTGATGAAGCACCACATCCTGCACAATATAACTCACTCACTCTGGATATTCATGGAAGAGATGCTAGGGATTTTAAAAACTGGACGCGTCCACCAGCAATGCATGGCATCTGGAACTCAGGAAAGATAGAAGATGAAGATAAAGCTTGGGAGATAGTAAAAGATTCATTTGACGATAAAGGAGAAATCATACCAGCAACAAAAGAAGAGATACAAACATATAAACAAGATCCTATGAAACGCGTGTTTACAGGTTTACATCCATCAGATCCTGCTGAGTTTACAGACTGGCGATCCCATCCGACAGGATTTTATGATTGGCATGGAAGAAGAAAATATACAACAGATGAAATAGATCAATTATTCAAAATTTACCAGGGCAGAGAATTTGCAGATATGATCAATAAAATTCAAAATATTAGCCTCTTTGCTGATGAAAATCCTCAAGAAGCTTTTTTTGAGGAAAACGAAACAGATATTGAACTCTGGCGGTTTGGAGGATATCAATTAGTGACCCAAAGAACTCCGCTTGTTGATAACAAGGAAGGTATTCACATGGTACTCAAGATTCGTCCAGAACCTCATACTCCTTGGGATAATGTTCAGCAAACTCTTGAAGCATTTGCAATTGGAATTGGCGTTGCTAGGATTTTGAAAAATACAAAAGGCTTAGGCGAGATAGGAGATGTTTATCTTGATATGAACGCTAACTGGAGCATGACCAAAAAGGGTCCATTCGCAGATGAACAATTACCTTTGGAAGAGCTTAAATTTGAAATTCAACGAGATACTAGAGCGCACCTCCATATACAACTTGAAAAAATGCAAGCTCAATGGGAGATTCCACCAGCTCCTGGTACCTTTAAAAATCATCAACCTCCACCTCTACAAACAATAGAGGAAATAAAAAAGCAATTAAACGATACTGAACATGGACTCAAGAAATGGATATTGCTTAATTGTAGAGGCAGAATCTTTATGCAAGAGTCAAAAGAGCCTGTTCATAGCGATCAATCATTATCTGAATAGTGAAGTTTTTCTCAACATGTAATCTGCATTGGCGTCTATCGAGATTTTCTACTTTTTTAATAGCATCAACCATTTCTTCCTCTGTATTAACGACGAATCCGGTCAAACCATCTTTCACCACTTCCGGAACCGCTCCTCTATTGAAGGCTACAACAGGCGTACCACAGCTCATTGCTTCAATCATTACCATCCCAAAGGGCTCCTCCCAGTTTATTGGGAAGATAAATGCCTTTGCTTCCTGGTATAGTTTGAGTTTCTGATGAAAAGGTATTTCTCCAAAATATTGAATTTGCTTTCCATCGATATCGGACTTAAGCTTTTCAAAATAGTCTTGATCTCTAATCTTTCCAGCAAGCACAAGAGGCATACCAAGTTTTTTGGCTACACGAATTGCAGCTGCTTGATTTTTGTGTCTTCCAATTGTCCCCATCATCAAAAGGTAGTCTTTGGGAGTAGGATTAAATGAGTATTTATCAACATCCACACCGTTATAGACGGTAGCTAAATAATTAAGATCGGGATAATCTCTTCTTTGTGCGTTACTAATGGTAATTATACGCGTATTATACTCTCTAAAAAGCTGTGCAAGCTCTGGAAAAAGATTAAGATGCATCACATTTACAAATGGCTTATTTAAGAGTTTGGCAACTGGCAAAAACAATCCTTCTCCTCGCATATTATTTAAGATAAGATCATATTCATCTTTATAAGTAATTACTTGATTGGCTGCTTGTGAAAGATAGACGATTTCTTTGCGAAGTGTTCGTGATGACTCTATCTGAGAGAGATCCTCTTCCCCAGAGAGATAACTACCTGCAACAACATCTCCACCCCCCACCTCAATAACACGCACTTTCAAACCCTCAAAAGCAGCAGCACTGCCTTTGGCTGCAACCAGATATACGCTATGTCCTCTCTCTGATAGTCCAATGGCTTGGTGATAAGCAATCCATTCAGTACCTCCTTGGCCCGGAGGAGGTACTGGAAGAGCAACAGAACCAAGAATCATTATTCGCATATAATAAAAAGTATTGTACACTAATTAGTAAGAAATACTAGATGAGCGACTTTGCTCTTTTTTGCGAAATTGCTGGTACATTCGCTCAAATTTATGTGCGATCTTCTCCCAGGTAAAGCGTTCTTTAATTGTCTGTCTAGCTCTCTCACCCATTTTTGCTCTCAGTAAATCATCTGAGAGAAGTTTATTAACCTTCTCTGCAATTTCTCGAGCATTACGTGGTCGTACAAAAAAGCCATTAACTCCCTCTTTAACAGCCAGTGGAATACCTCCTTTTCTAGTAACCACAACAGGTGTTTTGGTAGCCATTGCTTCAAGCACTACCAGACCTAGAGGTTCATCCCATACGCTTGGCACTACACAAACATCAGCTCTGTAGTAGAGCTTTATAAGGCTACTATCACTGATATGACCAAAGAATTTAACGTTACTTAACTTAAGATCTTTGACTAGTCTTTCAAGATTTTCCCTTTCAGGACCATCACCAACAATGCCAACAAGAGCATCAATTTTGCGCGCAGCTTGTATTAAATACTTGACCCCTTTATACTTGGTAAGCTTCCCTGAAAAAAGGACTAACTTTTTACCTTTCAGATCATATTTTTTATCTATATCACTTGTATCCATCTTCTCAGGAAAAAGCGAAAAATCTATACCGCCTGGTATCACTCTTGTTTTCTTGGAAAACTCGTCTCCAAAAACTCTTCTCATCCACTCTTTAGTCCAATTGCTATTGGGAACAATTCGCGCAGCTCTTCTTAAAGCCTCAGCTGTAAGTTGAGGATAACGTTTATCCTCCTGAAGAGTTGGAAGTTCTGAACCATGGGCCGTGACAATGAAATTCAATCCATAAGCAGCTTTAATAAAACGAGCAATCCAGGTAAGAGGCATTAAATGATGCACATGAATAATATCAGGCTTGAAATCATCCACAGCCTGAGCAACAGCCTGAAAGTAGGCAAGGTAATTCCTTGTCAGATCTTTTCCTGAGACTTTGGTATAAAGTTGACAGTCTGGCCACTCAGGATGTCCTGTAAAAGCAATCTTTACAGGAAGTTTGACTGGATACACTTTAACACCTTTAAGCTTTCTCTCATCTGGTGCAACGATTGCAACTTTGTGCCATTTGGCAATCTGTTGTGCTAGCTCTCTAGCATATGTTCCTGATCCTGAGCCATAAAAAGGAAATGTCTGAAGATAAAGTATTCTCATATTTTGTATTCGCGCAATTATAGCACAGGCTTACTTAAGTTTTTCAACTCGCACTTTTTCCTTAAGGACAAGGTACAAAAAATGAGGAAGTACCATTTGACGCTTTGCCCGCCATGGCTGATGGATAAGTCTATATAGCCACTCAAGTCCAATACTACGTATGAAAAAAGGAGCACGTTTTACCCTACCGCTGAGGTAATCAAATGCTCCCCCTACACCCATCGCTGCCTTGATAGGAAGTATTGGTAAATACTTTGCAATCCATTCTTCTTGCTTAGGAAAACCAAAAGCGACAAAAAGAATATCAACTCCTTCCTTGGGAAAAGTCTTAACATCCCAATCCTCACCACTAAATTTAACTATTAATCCTGGATACTTTTGTTTCAAGCACTTAGCTGTCTTCTCTGCTACTCCATATCTTCCTCCCAAAAAGCCCACTGTTACAGCATTTTCTGCAGCTTTGGCACAGAGATTATCCATGAAATCAACCCCTGTTATCCTTTCTTTAAATGGTCTGCCCAATATACTGCCTGCTAGAAAAAGCCCTATACCATCGCACAAAGCCAAATCAGCCTGATTTATAATTTTTTTATAACTAGGATGAGAAAGAGCATACATTACAATTTCAGGATTGGGAGTGACAATCATGCATTTTTTTTTGCCTTTTTCAATTCTATCTATAACAAACTCTAGGGCATTTTCTAATGTTGTATTGGAAATACCAATTCCAAAAATATTATTTTTCACAATTATCTCCATTTGTTTTATAGGATTTTTGTATCTTAATTTTATTATCTTGTAATCAATTCATTGATCACTCTAATTATTCATTTACTTTTGCTAAGGATTAATATTAATTTTCTTTTGTCGTTTTAAAACATTTTAATAATATAGTTTTAAGTTATAAGTCTGAATTAAGTTTTTTCCTTTATTTTAGATTCTATCTTTTTTGTGAAAATAGGAAAATTATTCTCATAACTATAAGTTAAATATTTTCTGCATTTCATATTTAAACGTGCAAATTGAACAAATGGAATCTATTTCCTCGCAATACTTCGCTTGTACAACTCAATATTCTCCATAGCAACACCCGTTCCCTTAACCACACAAAGCAACGCATCCTCTGCCACATGACAGGGCACACCTGTGACTTGTGTCATGAGCTTGTCAAGATTTTTAAGAAGAGATGTCCCACCACTCATCACAATACCTTTATCAATAATATCACTTGCAAGTTCAGGCGGACATTGTTCGAGAACTTGCTTGGGACCTGAGATAATCTCCATCAAAACAGGCTTTATAGCCTCATTTACTTGAGCCTCATCAAGTTCAATGCTTCGGGGAAGACCTGTGATATTATCTCTGCCTCTTATCTCCATTTTCTTTAGATCTTTTGCAGATTTATTTTCAACGACTGCATTTCCTAGTTCGATCTTAATCTGCTCGGCTGTTGTCTCACCAATTAAAAGGTTGAATTTCTTCTTGACATAAATAGCAATCGCCTCATCGATCTTATTACCAGCTACTCTCACTGAACTGTGGACTACGACTCCTCCCAGAGAAATCACCGCTGATTCTGTTGAACCCCCACCAATATTGACGATCATATGTCCAGCAGGCTGTGCAATTGGGATCTTAGCACCGATAGCAGCAGCCAAAGGCTCATCTATAAGATACGCTACCTTAGCACCAGCTGACATAGCTGCATCCAAAACCGCACGTCTTTCAACCTGTGTTACACCCGATGGGATACACACCATCACCTCAGGTTTGAAAAAACGTGACTGCCCACAAGCTTTGTCAATGAAATAAGAGAGCATAGCCTCAGTAATCGTGTAATCTGCTATCACCCCATCCTTAAGGGGCCTCATAGCAACTACATTGCCTGGAGTACGACCCAACATCTCTTTAGCCTCTTTGCCAACAGCAACTACTCTATTTTCTTCTGCTGTGACAGCAACGACTGTTGGTTCATTCAGGACAATACCCTCACCGACAAGATATACAAGCGTGTTGGCGGTACCAAGATCAATACCTATGCGTTTGGAGGTGGGAATATTAAACATAAAATTCATACTCAGAAAATGTATCAAAATATCTGCTTTCTATATCAATTTTGCTTTCAGGCTTGTATAAGCCCATTATAAAGACGCTATATTTTGCTTGCAAGTATTATTTTGCAGAGAGTATAATTGAGAATAAATAATTTAGAGACCGTAACCAACTTTTATGCGTAAACAACTTCTTGTTTCTCTTTTAATACTGCTTTTTATTTTGACCGGAACTTTTCTTGTTGTCCTCTATGGTAAAGGATATCGATTAAATATTGGCGAAGGAAAACCGAAGGTTTCTAAAACAGGTCTTCTGGTTGCAACCAGTATTCCAGATGGGGCTCAAGTTTTAATCAACGGCAATCTAACAACAGCAACTGACAGCACCATCGATCTCACACCAGGAATGTATGATATTGAGATCAAAAAAGATGGTTATTTTCCTTGGAAAAAAAGAGTTGAGATCAAAGAAGAGATTGTGACAAAAGCAGACGCACTGCTTTATCCAATTGCTCCAAAACTGGAGAGTATCACCACAACAGGAGTACAGAATCCTGTTCTTGATCCATCAGGCACAAAAATTGCCTTTACTGTGGCATCTCAATCCGCAAGACGCAATGGTGTTTATGTATATGACATGACAGCGCGCACTGTCCTCTCACTTCAGTCTGCAGCTAAACAGCTCACCAACGATACATTAGCTCCTTTCTCAGAAGCCCTGCTTGCTTGGACACCTGATGGCGAACAAGTAATCGCCACTATCAACACCCCCGCAGGACCCATTACTTATCTTCTCAATATAAATCAGTTCAATGAAAACCCACGCAATGTCACGGCAACACTCCCCACTCTTAAGGAGCAGTGGGAGATTGAGAAAGCAGAAAAAGACGAAGCTCAAGTTGTCGGATTAGGATCTAAACTAAGAAAAATGATCTCTGATAATTTTCATATTCTCTCCTGGTCACCTGATGATACGAAAATCCTTTATATTGCATCTAGATCTGCCAATTTGCCTCTAATCATTAAACCTCGACTTGTGGGAATTGATACTTTACGAGAAGTTAGAAAAATCGAGAAAGGCGGAGTATACGTCTACGATCTTAAAGAAGACAGAAATACCAAGATACTAGATTCAGTGCCTGATGCTTGTAGTGAGAATATTACAACGTGCGAGTTGCCGCTTCGCTGGTTCCCAGACTCCAAGCATCTTATCCATGTTCATGACTCAGAAATTCACATGCTTGAGATAGATGGCACAAACGACACAATCATCTATGCTGGACCATTTATCGATAGCTTTGTTTTTCCCTGGCCAACGACTGAAAAAATTGTGATACTTACTGATCTTAACAACCGCCAAATCCTCCCCAACCTCTACACCATAAGCTTGAAATAATCTCACAGTTGCAGTCTTAATGAATACCAAGTATACCTGTATTATTGCTCCTATTCCTCTAACTTAATTTTTATTTTTATTCCTTTAGCGTCTTTGTGGAGTTGCGATTACAAATAGTCTCTTCCAAGTGGTTCCTGGAGGCCAACAGGTTTGCAGGATGAGTTGTTGGACTCCTGTGCGCTGACTATTCACAAGCAGCTCAACATCCTCTGCGTCTTTAATCTCTGTACGGTCTACTACATAGTTATATCTTCTCCCTTCAAAAAAAATGACTACCTCATCTCCTTTTTGAAGCTCCTTAAGAAGGTAGAATACTGCATTATATCTGCCGACATTCCAAAAATTATCTGTAGAATGAGCAAAAATATAAGTGTTCCCTTCAAACCCTGGAAAAACAGTTCCTTTTGCATGAGCAACACCTGTTTGAAGAAGTGGCAAAAATTCCTCTTCGTTTGTTGGATCAACATTCGGATATACCTTTGATGTCGCGCCGATTTTAGGAATAACAATACTAAATTGCGTATCTGGAGGTACAAGTACTTGCTGCTTGGCTCCTATGAGTGCCTCGCCAAAACCTGGAGCTGTCGTCTCTACGGAAGAAGGAGAAGGCCTAACCTCGACAGTATATTTGATATCTCTCATTTTAATAATTTGGTATTTGATTTCATAAGCAAGGGCTGGTCCAAAAGTCGCACCCACGCCGTAGAGACTGAAAAGCACAAGAAAATTACCAATACTGCGCAGGATTACAAATCGTATTTTCTCTCGTCTACTCATGTAGTGATCAGCAGAAACTGGGGAAGGAGGGTAATTAGCAGTCTGAGTCTTTAAAATTGTTTCCGAATTGGAATTCTCCTTAGTATTAAGAAATAGAGATTTAGGAGAAGATGTTTTCTTGCTTTCTATTTCTCTTCGAGATCCTAAATGAGAAAAAACCTCATTTTTGTATTCACCATCATATGCACTACGGCCGTGTTCTCGCTCACGTTTCTTTTGTAGGAAATGCTTACCCTCCGTATAACTCATGAGGATATTGTACTCTAAATCAAAATCCCGTTAAACTCCTTTAATTTTTTGTCAGATTATAAAACAATCTAAGCTTAATAGGTTTGAAGACTCTAATTCAAAAAATTTGCCACTCTTTACGTTTTCTTGTAAAAGATAAAATTTATTCTCTCTAAATGTTATTCTTTGTACCCCTGGAGGGAATTGCACCCCCGACCAACCCCTTAGGACGGGGCTGCTCTATCTACTGAGCTACAGGGGCAATATATCAAAATACTACCTTAGGTATAAAAAAGATACAGAAAATTTGCATCTTTACTGGCTCTATTCTATACTCATTTGCTCCTAAAGTAAAATGCATTTTGCACTATTGGCAGCAAAAGAAAAGACAACTAAGGTTTAAAATATCAGAAGTTGCTATTATGAAAATGGAGAATTCTAAACAAGTAGAAGATATCTCCTTCCTATCTAATTAAGGCTTTTACTTGACGGAGTGTAGCGCAGGTGGTAGCGCGCAGCGTTCGGGACGCTGAGGTCGGCGGTTCGAATCCGCCCACTCCGACCATCTATCTTATTTCAATTTCTCTAAGTCCTGAGGCACAAAAGTAAAAAAAATATGACTCAAATACAGGTATACTTGTATACTTGTTAAGTATACCTGTTAATTTTAACTTAACTTATAATGTAAAACTAAGTTATATCTCCTTGATAAAGTTTTGCTCTCGATTGCATATCATTTTTTGCTTGAAGCGCTAGATCTAATGGTCTTAGCAATTGTGCGATATGCTCCCATAACTTACCTTTTTCACTCTCCTTTATCACCTGTCTTATTAAGACTTTAAATTGATCATTCTTCTCTATCCAAGAAAGTTCGTAAACGCGAACCATCTCTCTGCTTACTCCTATTAAAACTGCTATCTGCGCTGTTGTATATCCTTTCTCAAGAAGCATAAATACCATAAGTCGTTTGGCAATCATGATTTGCTCCTCCTTCGTAAAAAACTCCTTATAAAACACCTGAGACTTGTCTTTAGTGTTCAAAGAGGAAAGAAGATTATAAATGTTCTCTAAAAGCTCTTTTGCAAGAAGAGGCTGAATAGGAAGTCTTGATGCTCTTGGCATATTGCCAGTATACAGGTATACCTGTATACTTGTCAAGATGTAAGATGTATATAGACAAATACTCATGGTTAATCGTTTTATCTCTCAAGATAGTTCAAATCAGCTTGGTTCTAATAACAATGCTATACTTTCAGCATGAGACTTCTCTCACTTGCTCCATCTTGTACCGAGATACTTTATGCATTAGGTCTTGGTGATCAAATTGTTGGGACCACTGCTTACTGCGATTATCCACCTGATGCACAAAGAAAGCCTAAAGTAGGATCGTGGATAATTACTCAACCTGAAAAAATAAAAGCACTCAAGCCAGATCTTATCTTTACCTCTTATTTTCTCCCGAGGCAACTTCTTGAATGGTCTGGACCAGGAGAAATAATCCACGTTATACCTCGTACACTTGATGATATCAGAGAAAGTTTTAAAATCATCGGTAGAGTCACCAAACAATATCGTAGAGCTTTAGAACTTGTTAAACGATTTAATAATCAACTCGAGCAAATTCTCCTCTCTCAACCGACTACACGACCCAAAGTTTACATGGAAGAATGGCCATCACCCCCAATGGTAAGCGGCAACTGGATACCTGAAATAGTTGAAATCGCAGGAGGTATTCCTGTTATAGCCAAAAAGGGACTACCTAGCTGTGAATTTGATTTTGAGGAGTTAAAAAAAGAGGATCCTGATGTAATGATTTTTCACTGGTGTGGTTTTGGGGATCGCTGGAATAAATCTCTCATAATAAATCGAAATGGTTGGAAAGATATCAAAGCAGTTCAAGAAAATACCTTGTTTGTCATCAACGATTCTTTGCTTAATCGTCCCTCACCGAGATTAGTTCTTGGTGCACAAAAACTCCAACAGATTCTTGCAAATCTCTAGCATTTTGGTATAAGTAAACTAACAGTATGAAAAAAGAACCAAAATTAATTATTTTTCTTCTGCGCTTAAGTCTTGCTTGGATTTTTCTCTACTCAAGTATAAGCAAAATAATGGAGAATGAATGGACTTCAGCTAATTTTCTCAAAGGAGCTTCAACCTTAAAACCGCTTTTTGACTGGTTTGCCAGCCCTCAAAATATCCTCTGGGTTGATTTTCTCAATATCTATGGTCAACTGGCTTTAGGTATTGCGCTTCTTTTAGGAATTTTTTTACCTCTTGCAGCAATCGGTGGTGTAGCAATGATGTCACTTTATTATCTCGCACAGCTTCACTTCCCTTACGTAGGACGTGGAACACTTTTTCTACTTATCGATGATCATGTCATTTACTCATTATGTCTGCTATTTCTTTGGAAGGTTGATGCGGGTAGATACTTAGGTCTTAAAACACAAGTTGCTCAACTATTAGGAAACAGATTGAAAAACCTCAACTAAATGAAACTAGCGTTTACTTGAAGATCTTAAATCTTCTCTTCAGCTCTCTCGTAACTGTGAATCTCCTCTGGAGTAAACCAAAGCATTTTTTCAAAATTTGCTTCCTCTATGGAGCCTGAGATATGTATGAGATTACATACTCCCCTCTTCTCAACATTGGCATATGCTGCTGAGTCAGTTGAAAAATCACCTCTAATTGTACCAGCAGGAGCTGCTACAGGCATCGTTGGTCCTGCTAGACGAATCACATTGTCAACCGCATGACGCCCTTCAAGAAGAATTGCGATTACAGGCCCTGACTGCATATAATCCAAAAGCCAGCCGACTACTAATTTGCCCAATTCTTTGGGATCATCGGTACCAAAATCTTTTTTTGCGTTCTTGCCATATTTCTGATAGGTATCAAGGGTTTTTCTGCCGAGTCTTTCAATGGTTGCTTCTTTTTCAGTTCCGTAATGCTTGTGGAAGTGTTCGCGACTCGGTCTTGTCATTTTCATCGCCACAATTTTGAGTCCGCATCTCTCAAAACGATGGAGAATTTCTCCCACAACACCTCTTTTAACTGCATCTGGTTTCATTAAAACTACTGTTTGTTCCATATTATTTTAATATGCTATTAAATAACAATTTTTAGATGAGTACAAGCATTTTGCTGCTTACTCAACCTTTTAGAATTGTACCACTTCTTCAAGAGCTTGTCTATCTTCAAAATTGCCAATAAGCGCAAGATTAAGACCACGATTGGTAAAATATTTTTTCCCTACTTCCTCAATGTCGTCTTTAGTTACTGCATCCACTTTTGCAAGCACATCATCGGGATTAAGTACCTCTTTTTCTAAAAGTTCTTGATGGGCATAGAAGGTACACACAGAACGTGAATCTTCAAGCTCAAGCACTAAGTGACCTTTAATATACTCTTTGGCTTTTTTAAGTTCTGCATCAGTGATATTCATTTTACCCTCTGCAACTTTTCTATACTCTTGCATCATGACCTCAACTGCCTCTTTTACTCTCTTGGGATCAATACCAGCAAGAGAGACAAGACTTCCACAGTCCATATACTCATCCGAGTGCGATTTAACGTAATAAGCAAGACCTCTTTTTTCCCTTACTTCGCTAAAAAGTCGTGAAGACATTCCCCCACCCAAGATTGAGGCTAATACAGAAAGGGGATATTTCTCAGGATTGTTAATAGACACTGTCCTCACCCCAAGAGCAATATGTATTTGCTCAGTCTTTTTCAATCGGATAAGAATCTGGGGTTTTTCTTGTTTTTCGATAACAGGCTCTGGCTTTTTCGTCTCAAATTTCTTCATCTTTCCAAAATAATCTTCTACTAACTCGACAATTTTCGGCTCCTCTATTCCACCTGCGACGACAACGGTCATATTATGGGGACTATATAAAGATGAAAGATACTCTATAAAATCATCTCGTGTAATAGAGCGAATAACATCCTTCTCTCCAGCAATATCCCAACCCATTGGCGTATCATCGTAAAGTAGCTGTTCATATACGTCGCTGATCTTGCGCATTGGCATATCCTCATAGAGATTAATCTCCTCAATAATTACTCCTTTTTCTTTCTCTATTTCTGCGGGATCAAGTTTGCTATTCTGAAGCATATCGGAGAGTACATCTAAGGTTATTTCAACATTATTTTTGCCTGCTTTTACATAGTAACCTGTATATTCTTTACTGGTAAAAGCGTTAAACTCCCCACCAATCCCATCAATAAGGCTTGAGATGTCCATCGCTGTTGGACGCTTTTTAGTACCCTTAAATGCCATGTGTTCTAAGAAATGAGAAATCCCATTATTTTTCTTATTTTCATATCTGGATCCAGCACCCACCATAACCAGCGCTGTAGCAGATTCAAAAGAGGGCATGGGGATTGTTAGAACTCTTAGACCATTAGAAAGTATGTTTTTCTTGTACTTCATAATCTCATCTCAATTGCGTTTGAAAACAGTTGAAATTTGCTTATTCAACTCAAACTTTAAATGATTTTGTCCTGCTATTTTAGCACTATCTTCTTCAGTTGCCAACCCTATTAATCACTGAAGAGTATATTTTTATCTCAGTGATAGTTAACAATTTATCACTATCAAAGTAGTGATTAATATAAATTATTATATCAAAAATAATTTATTCTAAAGTCTTTCTATCTGTCAAGTATACTTCGCAGCAGTGTAGATAAAAGTAGCAAGTTGATGGGCAATATGCAGGGATTAGTAATTAAAGATTAGATTATTTGCTAGCTCTTCGTGAACTTCTTTTAACTCTTTGAAAAATTGTTTGACCCGCTAGCGATTCTCTCTTTAAGAATTCTTGAGGAATTTTTTCCAATCTTTTTTCTGCTCTAGCAAATCTGCAAGTTCTTCACTTCGCGATTTTAGCCGTTTCTTGTAGAAAGATACTCATGCTAGTACGATACTACATTTTTTCAGGAGTTTGTATGCCCAGAAGCCAGAGACCATCTTTAATTGTCTCACCAACTTTCTTTGTCAAAAGAAGTCTAAATTCCCGAATATTTCCCGATGCTGTGAGAATTGGATGCTTTTGATAAAAGAGGTTAAAATGTTGCGCAAGCTCAAAAAGATAGGTACAGATATCGCTTGGACTATACTTCTCCGAAGCTTCTTTCTTTACATCAACCCAACGAATAAGATCAATTAGAAGCTGTCTTTCTTCTTTAGATAATGGATGCTGACACTCCACTTTTTTAAGAAGAGCTTTTTCTCCTTGTAAACCTGACTTCTCTAAAACACTTCTTGTCCTAACGTAGGTATATTGAAGATAAGGCCCAGAATTACCTTCAAATGAGATTGATTCCTCAAAATTAAACTCAATATCTTTTCCTATACTACTTCGCAAAAGAGCATACTTTACAGCGCCCACTCCTACCATCTCTGCTATCTCATCTTGTATCAAAGATGCCACCTTAGAATGAGAGGTTTCACCTCTTGTCTGTTTTTTTACTTCATCAATCTTTGCTTTCGCACGCGCAACAGCCTCATCCAAAAGCCACTCTCCTGTAATAATGTTACCCTTCCTACTACTCATTTTCCCCTCAGGGAGTCTCACCATACCATGACCTATATGCAGAGTTTTTTCTGCAAGCTCAGGTTTGATAAGAGAAAGAACTTTCAAAAGGACGCGGAAGTACTCATTTACTTCATTCGCAGTGACAATGATAGAAAGATCATAAGGAAAATCTTGATATTTACGTTGAGCAAGACCTAGCTCTTTTGCCTCGTAGGTAGGAAGACCAAGTGAGTTAATAAAAACGCGATTATGCAGACCATATTTTTCACCTTTAAAAATAATAGCTTTCTCACTTTCCTCAAAAATACCTTTATTAAGATACTCTCTAACTAATGCGAGACCTAGTGGGCCTGCTTCACTCTCAAAATAATATTTCCAAAACTTAGTTCCTAATCGTTTATAAATAGTTTCAAAATACTCCAAACTCCACGATCTGCCTTTGTAATAAAGTTGTTTGATCTCAGGATATCTTTCACTCTCAGCAGCTGATTCTACTATAGCGTATATTTTTTTATTAAGCTCTATAATCTCTTTTTTTGCAGCTTCATCTTCTTCATATGATCGCGCACCAAAAGCGTAGGCTTCACCCAAAAATTTTGCTTTTTCTTTTAATGTTTTTTTATCAATATCATTTAGATCTATATTTTTCTCTTTAAGCTTAATGATAAGACCATAAATAGCCTTCGCCACATGCAAACCCACATCGCCTTGATAGTTTACTCTTCTGACTTCTGCTCCTTGCGATTCAATAAGTCGTGCTAGAGCTTCCCCAACGATATTGCTATAGAGATGACCTATGTGAAATTCTTTGAAAGGATTGGGATCTGTGAACTCGATCATGATTTTTTTCCCATTAAACTTTTCTGATTTTTCCTCTAAGACAGGTTCTACTAATTGAGCGCAAAGATAAGTATTTTTCAAAGTGAAGTTAATAAATCCAGGTTTGGCAATATCTATTCTTTCAAGCATCTCAGACTTTCTTTTTGTCAACTCATCAACCAGAAGAGATGCTGACTCAAGTGGAGACTTTTTAAGCTTCTTTGCGAGCGCAAAAGCGACATTGGTTGCGTAATCTCCAAAAGAAGGATCTTGTGTAGGAGTCACAGATACTTTGATGTCTGAAACTTGAATCTGTTCAAGGGCATTCTTAATTAATGCTGAAAGTTGAGAAATCATATCTACATTATACACCAGACTTATACAAAAGTTTGTACACAACTTGATATTACGTACCCCAATCTTCTCATCAAACAGTTAATATTGATTTTGAACTCTTTTTCTCAGTTATCAATTGATGACTGCAAATCTTACCTAAAGATTAGCTCTTGCATTTTTTGCTAATACTTGCTAGCCTCATAAGTAGGAGCTATTGCTAGCGTTTATGTAAAGTATATTTTTTACCTATAAACGCTATAACTTAACAATTTTTATGTCACCACATTCTGATCAAGAATATAAAAAGCTACTAACAGACGTTATACAAAGGCAAATTATGCTTCTTGGACCAACAATTGCTGTTACAAAAGCCAGACAAGTTCCAGGTATTACTGTAGCAGACGATGGAACAGTGGTCAGCTTTACAGGTGATCCCCAACAGCTTACGCAACAGCTGATTGAACAGTTTGTCGAACTCTCAGGACTTATTGTCAGAAAAACCATGGAGCCTCTCCTTGCGAATTATCCTGCTCTTGCTAATGTAGTTTCAATAAATAATTCTTCCAACCAAAACTTTTCTCAGACTACACCACCTGTAAATTACCAATCGACACAAGATAATATTCAAAAACAAGTAGCAAAACCAGTATCCAACACTGTACATTAAGAATCAGAAGGCAGATGAGATTCTAACAAATCTTCTCTGCTACTAAAAAAGACAATTTTACTTACTGGATAAAAATGATCAATCAATTTAACAGTAAGACTTTATCTTCTGATTCTTTTAGTGAGAGAGGTAAGCTACTGGCAAATTAACAAAAAAAATCATTATGGATACAGAAAAATTAATAATCATTTTAATCCAAGCAGGATCGTTTATATCAGCCTTTGCCGCTATTGCCGCTGGTGTGATGATGGCATCAGTACGCAAGAAATTCGGGACAGGTATTCTAGCCTCGGGATTTAAATCAATCTCTGTGGGAGTATTTTTTATAGCTGGAGGAATTTTAGCAGATGCTGTTCAATCCTATATTTCACTCAACTTTCCCACTCTCATAATGGGAATTGTAGGTGTGTTAATTATAAAAGAAATACTTTTTGTAGTTGGAACATACATTATTGTCATCGGAAGCAAGAAAACAGGCGACAAGCTTGAATCTCTCACCAAATAAACCTCTCTTTTTGAAAGTTCTATTTCTTTGAAAGTAAAAATTAGATATACAATTTTATGTACTTTTAAATAATTGCATATCTACAGCCTGCAATTTGCCAGTAGCAAATATTCTTCAAATCCGCTAATACTTTATCACCAGGATAATCTGGACTAATCTATTTATAACTTAAAACTTTCTTAAACTCTTGCAGTTATAAAACACCCAAGTTTTGTCCATGATGCATAAAAATAGCTTGCCAAAATTTTTTTGCTTTTAACTTTGTAAATAGAGGATTGAAATTTTTCAACTCAAATCAAATATTTAAGTCTATTATGTTCTATCCGCAAAAATTGCTATCTTACTATTAGATATTTTCCAAAAAAATGGTTTTCTAAAAATAAGTTTTGCTGTATATAGACAGATTATTTCGACAAGTAGAAGTTAAACCATATAAAAAGTAGTTTTTAAACAGTAACTTCTTTTCTTTTATAAAGGTAAGTTAGATTATCTTTGAGAGCAAGCAATAGTTAATCTAAAAATATTTTCCTTTTATTTAAGCACTCACAATTACTCAGTATTAAGACAATTTGCCCTATAGTTATAACAGTGAAAAAACCTTATGTATTCTGATATGCTTTGATCGTTATTGATAAGATATTAAAACTATAGGAAAGAATAGCAGTACTATAGGAGGAACTACTCAATGCTATAAGTTTTACCATCACTTTTTATTGTAATATCAGCATCTTTGTCTGTACGATAGACACGAATTTCTCTCTCAGATAAAAGACTTAAAGTATAAGATGCAGGATGCTTATACTTATTATTGCTACCCACCGAGATTGTAGCTACTTCTGGATCAATCAATTTTAAAATCTCCCTTGTCAAACCTGTATGCGAACCGTGATGAGGGACTTGTAACACCTCAATATCAGGAATCTTTTTTTTAACGCTGAGATTTAGTGCATCTTGTAGTTGAGTTGCCTGCGTATCACCCGTAAGTAGAAAATCAAAATTTTTGTAGGAGAGAAGTATGATTAGAGAAGCAAACTCCCCTTTTTCCTTGATCATGCCATTATTCGATGTCTGCTTAAGTAACTCTGTTGAGGGACTCAATACACGGAGTAAAACACCATCTGACGTTCGCAAAACATAAGAATCATCTATGACAGTACGTCTCAGACCTTCTTTTAGGATAGCTTTTGTCAAAACTTTATAGTAGCCTTCGGTATTATTGACTAAGTCCTCGCTAACAAACTGTTTTACTTTATAAGAGTCAAAGATCTCAATAAGCCCATTGAGATGATCTGCATGAGGGTGGCTAAGAATTACAAGTTCTATTGTTCTATCCCAAAAGGGCATAAACTTGAATAGACAGTTTAATACCTTTCTATCCGGCCCACCATCAAAAATAATATCCTGTCCTTTTGGTGTTCGAATATAAATAGCATCTCCCTGACCCACATTACAAACGTTGATATGCAGTTTACCATCACCCACCTCGACCAGATAGTAAATAAAAAGCAAGATAAAAAAGATTATTGGGAAAAGAATAAAAAGGACAAATCTCATAAGTTTGATCAGATTAAAAGCTAGGTGATGCGATCAATACAATTTTTCCTACTTTATGATTGAATTGTTTTGTGCTTTTTAGCAATCAAAAACGCAATAAGAAGAATATAATAACCAAGAATAATTGGCCAGGGAAGGAACTTGATCGAAAGAATAGGTGTTATGGGAGCAAAAATCCTCACTACTGTCTCAAAATAGAATAAAAATGGTAGACCCACAAGCGCTACAAAGCTTCCTATAGGTGGTAAAACAATCCCTAACAAAGATGACACTCCTCCGATGATCATTAAAGGGGGGATTGTCCAAAGTACCAATACATTGACCACAATAGAAAGTAAACCATAATTGTGAAAATACACCAAAAGAAGCGGAACTGTTGCCAGCTGTGCCGCAATCGTAGCTGCTAGATCATCTTGAATAAGAAATGGCAAACTCTTACTTGATCCTTTTTCCTCTCGCGTTGAAATAGTCAGATGTGGACGAAGGAAGATCATTCCTGCCGTTGCTGCAAATGAAAGCTGAAAACCAATATCTTCTATCAGATCAGGTTTTAACAAAAGCATTAGAGATGCTGTCACAAACAACGTCACAAAAGCAGTATTTTGACGGCCTAAAAGGTAGGCTGAAAAAGTAATCACAGCCATAATACTAGCTCTCAAAATTGATGGTTCAAGACCAGCAATTATTGTATAAAAACCTATTCCCAAAATACTCAGTTTGATAGCAATTGATCTATTCAAGTAGTGGTTAAGAACTGTCATTAGAAATCCAGCAACTAGGGCTACATTCATACCTGATGCAGCGACCACATGCATAAGCCCAGTTGTTTGAAGATCGTCAACTAATTCATCAGGCAATGACTTCTGACCCAAAACTATTCCTAAGAGAAGAGAACTTGCTGTTGGAGGCAAACTGGCGCTGAAAGTCTCTCTTATGCGCTCTCTTATCCAAGTGGCTGAAAGAAATAAAAGATTCGTATCATTTTGCACTAGTTGAATCTGAGGAAATGACATAATTGCTATTACCTTTCCATTATCGAGAACAGAATGATCAACTGTTCCTGTGACTTGGAGCTTTTGACCATAAAGATATCGAGGATATTTTGTCGTCCGTACTAAAATAGACTCTCCATTTGGCGCTTTGATCGAGAATTGCTGAGTATGATTCTTTTCTTTGGGTGTTGTTACTAGTCGAGTTGTGAATGAAATCTCCTCTCCATCTGATAGACGCGAATGATTCCCATAAAAAACAACTCTGAGAAAAACAATTAATAACAAAATGCTATACAATATTAGGAGTCTAGAAGTCATAGTCATGATTATAAAGAAAGTTGATTTTTTATTTTCTCAAAGAGCTTTTCTGAAATCACTTTTTTGGTAATTAACTCTTCAATCGTCGAATATGGACGATTATCAATGATCTTTTTTGCGGTTATTTGACCAATTCCTGGAAGCTTATCTAACTCACTCTCCGTTGCATTATTTATGCTTATAAAGCCTTGTGTATAAGATGAAAAGCTGACATTTACCCCCTTAGTGCTTTCATCAGATGAGGTATTAACCATCACTTCTTCTCCATCAAAAGGAAAATAAAGCTTCATTCCATCAGTAAGAAATGCTGCTAGATTAATTGTTTTGGCGATCCACAGATTATCTGCCTCATCAACTAGACCTCCAGCTTTTTTTAGCGCATCGCTGACTCTATCTCCTTTGGAGAGCTCATAAACTCCCGGATTTTTAACAGCTCCCTGAATATCTACTACCAGCTTCTCACCTGAGGCAGACTCATTCTCATCCTTTTCAATAATAATTGTTTCTTTATTGTTCTGACTTGCTATATAAAGAAATCCACCATAAGCAATTAATACTATTCCCAAAAAACTAAGAATAATTACAAATTTACGCTCTTTAATCAAAGAAAAAAAAGACTCATCCATCCTATTTTAGAGTATAAATAATTTATTAGAGTGTAAAGCAACAAGTATACCTGTATACTTGTTAAAATTTGGGGTTAGCCAGTCACAAAGTTAATTATTTTACCTGGTATGTAGATAGTTTTTTGGATTGTTTTTCCTTCTAAGTGGCGCTTTATACTCTCCTGTTGTTTTGCGAGATTAATAATTTCCCCCTCTGTGATTTTTTTGACTGAAGGAAAAGAAAGAGTACCACGCAGCTTACCATTGACTTGAACTGCAATTACTGTTTTTTCCTCTTTTATAGCAGATGTATCAAATTTAGGCCATGAAGAGGTATGAATTGACTCAAATAGCTGAGAATCTAAAGTAGTAGTTCTTTTCGCATTTCCTTTGAGACTTGCCAACTGCGTCTTCATTTTTAATCTTTGATAAAGCTCTTCTGTCATATGAGGAGCAAAAGGAGCCAATAATTTCAAAAGCACCTCCAACTCCTGATTCATTATCTCTCCTTTTTTCTTGCTCAAAAAATTATAATAAGTCATTATCTTGGCAATTGCCGTGTTATAGTGAAATTTCTCAACGTCTTCGGTCACTTCCTTTATAGTTTTGTGCATCTTGGATATATCAGATTGATTCCAATCGTCCTTCTTTTGGGATGTTGCAGCTTGTCGCTCAATTTGGGACATAACAAGCGTCCAGACACGTTTGAGGAAGCGATGAATACCTTCGATACCACTATCACGAAAATCCCCTCCTTGGCTAAACGGTCCAATAAACATAAGATAGGTCCTTAGCGTATCAGCACCAAATTTCTTAATATATTGGTCTGGGATCACTACATTTCCTTTACTTTTGCTCATCTTCGCACCATCCTTGATGATGAGCCCATGAGCAAAAAAGCGCGGGAATGGCTCATCGTCTCCGGTCACATATCCCAAATCGTATAATACTTTGTATAAAAATCGTGTATACAACAGATGAAGGACTGCATGTTCAGCACCACCAGTATAGAGAGTCACTGGAAGCCATTTGACTCGCTTCTTGGCTTTTGACACTTCCTCTGTCAGACTGACAATCTCCTCACGTGTTCTTGCTGGATGAAGCTCTGTCATTACCTCCTCTCTCTCAAATGCAAGAGATGGAAAAGGAAGATGCTCTAAATCAGTAGCAAGATAACGCAAAAAGTACCAACTGGAGTCAAGAAATGTATCTGAGACATCGGTTTCTCTTCTGGCTTGCGATCCACACTCAGGACAAACTGTTTCATAAAACTCTGGATGATTTGCTAAAGGAGCAGCTTGAGTGCCTAAAGGTTTATAATCCTCAATCCTTGGCAGAAGCACTGGAAGATTTTCCTCAGGATACCATCCAGCAGAATTCCATCCTTCATAATTTGAAATAACTTCAACTTGTAGTTTTTCCCTTTGTTTCTTATGCTGAGTAAACCACGATTTACCCTCCGTAGCACATTTTTCACAATAAATCATCGGTATCGGCGGTCCCCAGTAGCGCTGACGAGATATAATCCAATCTCGAAGGTGATAATGTACCTCTTTTTTGCCAAATCCTTTTCTTTCAATATCCTCAATTATCTGTGGAATACTCTCTGGAACTTTTAATCCATTCCATTCTTTTGAGTTAATAATTATCCCCTCACCAGTATAAGCTTGTTTGGTAATATCTCCTCCTGATACAACCTCAATTATAGGAAGATCATATTTCTTAGCAAACTCAAAATCTCGCTGATCATGAGCTGGAACAGCCATGATAGCACCAGTTCCATAACTCATTAACACGTAATCAGCAATCCAGATAGGAATTTTTTGCTTGGTTGCGGGATTGATCGCATAAATCCCAGAGAAAACTCCTGTTTTTTCCTTTCCTTCTGCGATTCTCTCCTGCTCTGTTTTCTTCTTGGCTGAGAGAATATACTCTTGGATAGCTGCTTTATTAGTAATTGATGCTGCATCAAGAAGCTCATTAACAAGTGGATGTTCAGGAGAGATTACCAAAAACGTCGCTCCATAAAGAGTATCCGGTCTTGTTGTGAAGACCTCAATGGAGTTAGTCTTCAACCCTTTATTTTCTACCTCAAACCTAATTCTTACTCCTTCGCTTTTGCCAATCCAACTTTTTTGAGCGATCTTAACTTTTTCAGTCCAGTCAATTCTTTGCAACCCCTCAAGAAGACGTTCAGCATATGAAGTGATACGAAAAAACCACTGCTCAAGCTCTTTTTTCTCAACTTGGGTACCACAGCGTTCACAGACACGAATAGTGATTTCTTCACCTTCTTTAGATACTGTTTTTGTGATTACCTGTTCATCAGCCAAGACTGTTTTGCAAGATGGACAGAAATTAACAGGAGACTTTTGTCTATAGGCAAGACCTGCTTTGAAAAGCTGGGTAAAAATCCACTGCGTCCATCTGTAGTATTCCGGTTTCCAAGTTTCAACTTTGTTCTCCCAAGCAAAAGAACTTCCCGTTGATCTCATCTGTCGATAAAAATTCTCTTCGCTCTTCTTCGACTGATCCATAGGATGCACTCCTACTTTCAACGCATAGTTCTCAGAGTGGATCCCAAACCCATCAAGACCAATTGGTTCAAAAACATCAAATCCCTGCATCCTTTTAAACCGTCCATAAATATCTCCACCTGTTTGAGCATACATATTGCCAACATGCAGACCTTCAGCCGAAGGATATGGGAACATCATGAGGTTATAAAACGGTTTGTTAGCAGTATCCAAATCCGGCTGATATATCCTTTTGGATTGCCAAATAGATTGCCAATAAGGCTCAATCGTTTGAGGATCGTATTTTATTGTTTTTTTCTGTTGCATATCTTGCTTCATAGTTTGGAGTATAACATAGACAAACTTCAGTAGCTAGTATAAAGTATTAAGTATTTTATAAAAAAAATGTGTTGATGTTGTTTGATATAGCTAGATATATTTTTGATTAATCCTAAAGATTTTTTTAGAAAATAAGTAGAACTGACATTAAACAAATTTGAAGAATTAAAACTGCAAACTGAAGAATATTTATTGTATAGTAAAGAGTATGAGTCAATTTATAAAACAAGCAGTCTTTCTTCTTGCCTCTTTTGCTGCAGTCTTTTTTTGGCAGTTATCGCCTCTTGCTGAATTTACAGTACCCGCACTTGGATTTTTAGTCTTTCTTTATCTTATTCTCTCAAAACAAAAATCATCCTTACCCAAAAGATATCAGCAATCCGAAATCTCGCAGGAACAATCTATAAAAGATAGTATAAAAACATTAAATAAGGATGGAGTCAACATTTTTATACTTAATACTATTGTTTTTCTTTTAATCTTCTCTACTGGTTCTCTTAACTCTCCTCTTTTTTTTCTGCTATATTTTATCTCGTTTGCTATTGCTTTTGTTCTGCTCCCTCAGATGGTATTTGTTTTTATCTTAGGATCTATCTTGATCTTTCTTCCTGATGCGCTAATTTTAAATGAAACCTCTCCTGAAACAAAATTGCTGGTAGAAAATCTGATTAAATTAGCCTCTTTAGGACTAATCTCCCCTCTTGCCTATTTTTTTGGCAAAGAGTATCAAGAGAGAATCATCCATCAGGAACAAGATAAAGAAGTTGCCGAAATCATCAGCAACGAAGCGGCGAATGTTCTCAACAATGAGGAAGATAGATTGAGTGAGGAAGACAAGGAACAATTGGTGGATATCATAGAAGAGAGTGAAAAACTCAAAGAATAAACATTATTGTTCTATTGCTTGGTGCCTTTAAACTCTTTTGAGTATAAGAAGAGAGTGAAGCCAACAATGTAATATGTTAACCATGAAAAGCACTATTATCCTTACATTAAGCATTTTTATTCTGTTATTCTTATATGGTCAAAAGCTACTCGCTTTGGATCGTGTACTAGCTTTCACAATGATTGGTGACAACTGGAAGATTGACTTTGCCAATCTCAATATGGGAGGTGGAGCCCCATCAGGATCAGGCAAAAAACTAACCTTTACCACAGGTCAGACTGCTCCCGGACTTTATACAGGCACTAATTATAAAGTACGCGCTGGCTTTCAGTATGTGTATACGCTTATACCTTTTCGCTTTACTATCTCTCAAACTCAAATTGACTTTGGCACTCTCACACCCACTAATCCTGTTAGTAGAACCAATATACTCACAGTCTCTAATGGATCTGCCAATGGCTATCAAGTAACTGCTTTTGAAAATCATCAACTTCTCAACCCTGGCAATGGAATGCTGATACCTGATACTACCTGTGACAATGGTCTTTGTACAGAAACCACATCTGCACAATGGACAAATACTCTCACCTATGGATTTGGTTATCGCTGCGACAATGTTACCGGAAGCGATTGTGCAACAGGATTTACAAATGGCAATTACTACAAACAGTTTGCAGACTCATCCTTGAACGAATCACCTCAATCAGTAATGTCAGGAACCAACGTTGGACGCAACAAACAAGTTCAGATTACTTATAAAGTCAATATCTCAGGTACTCAGCCTGCAGGAACCTATACCAATGTCATAACCTATGTGGCTACGCCCACCTTTTAATGAAGGACGAATATGAATATCTGGAAAAAAGTAGTTTTATTAAGTGGAATTGTTTATTTCTTATTCATCATTCTTACTTCAGATGTAAAGGCTGCTAGTTTTGATTTGGCTATCAATCCCTCCATTTTTCAGATAGAGCTTAATCCTCCTGCCCTTGTTGAAGCGAAGGAATCATTGACAATAGAAAATCTCAGTGATAATCCGCTAACACTCTCCTTGCAGTTCAAACCTTTTAGACCAAAAGATGAGTCTGGCATGGTTGAATACTTGCGAAAGGAAGATTCTCTTGAGGGTGCCGATCCTCTTATTTTTCAAAGAATCAATCTTCTTGAAAAGAATAATCCTGTTCAAGAAATTACTCTCGCACCTAAACAAAGAAAAAGACTTGATCTTAGGATAACAATCCCCAAAGATGAACCTCCATCTGACTATTATTTTGCGCTTCTTTTTATAAGCAAAGAGGATGAAGAGTCTTCAGATAGATTGCAAAGTTCTTATTCAAATTATGTTGGTGGAATAGGAGTGAGCGTACTTCTCTCAATCGGTCCTAAGAAAGAAACAACTGGAAAAATCGAAGAATTTTCAACGACTTTTTTTCATGAAAAAAGTCCTGTACCCTTCACCGTGCGTATCAGAAATACCAGCCAACATTTTATCTACCCCAAAGGACAGATAACTATTAAAAATATGTTTGGCCAAACAGTTGGAATTATTGATCTTCTGCCTGTTAATATTCTCTCCAATTCTATTCGCGCTCTACCAAGTAAAGAAGACTTTATCTTTGCTGCACAAAAAGAGAGCTTAACTGCTTCTCAAGAACAGTCAAAATCATTCTCTAAAGAAGAAATGGAACTCATAAAGCAGTATGAAAAACTAATAACTAATGATAAGAATCAATCGCAAACCAAGATCACTCCCAAAGCTTTCTGGAACGGAGGATTTTTGCTTGGACCTTATTCTGCTACTCTCACTCTGGCCTTGAGTGACGAAGGTCCTCTTCTCACCCGAACGATTCATTTCTTTGCATTGCCACTTTATCTAATTATTACTCTTTTTATTGTAATTGCTATTGTGGTGTTTATCCGTCAAAGGTTGAACAAGCTTAGAACAAAAACATCCGATACATAATGACATCAAGATGCACGGAATACTAAAAATATTAAAAAAATATTAAATCTTTTGTCTTATCCCAGAGATCCTCTCCAAATCGATGGCTATTTAACTATTTAAACTTTCAAGCTAAGATCAATATCTTCCATTCTGAGAAAATAAAACCCAACCTCTCTCTATAAGACTCTCTACTCTCCGCTACTACTTTAATCATTTATTAGTAGTAGATCAAAAGCTAGCAAATGATTAAAATTAACATCAAAGAAAATCATATATGGCCAAGTATACTTGGCAGAATATTAAACTTTAATCTAATGACTCAACATTTGGACTATTCAATGATCCGATTTACGCCTTTATTTTTTACTTTTTGCCTATTGACAAGTTCAAAAAAATAATTTCATACTATAAAAAGATGAGAAGGTACATTGTTATTTTTGTCTACTGTAGCATGGTGGCTCTTGGAGCCACAATTTTTTCAGTGTCAAAGGTACACGCAGCAACGCTTATTGGAGCAAAAGATACTGTTACAACTTCACGACCATCACCATCAACCCCTCTCTCTGCTAATGCTGCATCAGGAGCATATCAGGTGAGTGTATATGACAATGGCTCGCGCTTTTTGGCATCAGATTCTGCCAAGCTCATAAGATCAACTACCCTTATAGACTCTGCTATTACTATTGCCTCTCAATCAGCAGCACTGACAACAGTTTACTTCTCAGACTCATTAGGAGCAGCTGGACAGAATGGAACAGATGTACTTTTCTTCCCTGTTACAGCTATGCATACAATTCAGTTCACTGTACCCAATACCATTCCCACTAATGGAGATATCGTTATCACCTTCCCAACACTTGCTTCCAATGATGCCGATAACGATGCTTCTCCATCTGCTACCACCTTCCAATTCAATAATCTAGTCTCAGGAACAGGTGGTAGAGACAATATTGATGTCTATGACGACTCAACAGATATCTCAGCAAATGTGACCATTACTGAGACAGAACCCTCACCCGGAAATCCTGGAATTATCAGTATCAATTTAGATTCTGGGACAATTGCTGCTAATTCTGTTGTCAAGATTTATCTTGGCTGCACAGCCTCTACATCTGCCTCCTGCACTACGCAAGCACCACGCATCATCAATCCTACCAAATCAGCAGCAACAGGAACAGCTGATATCTGGAAAATAAGTATCGTAACGAAAGATAGTAGTGGTATTGAGCTTGATAGCGCAACAGTAGCTATCGGAACAGTTGAGACTGTTGAGGTACGAGCAACAGTTGATTCTACTCTTACCTTCTCTATTTCGGGTGTCTCCAACGGATCAGCAGTGAATTCAGGAAACACTACTGGTTGTACGGCAACAGAAACAACTAATGCAGGAATCACACCGACAGCTACCCTCGTTAATTTAGGTGTACTTGCAAATACTCCCACTACTACCAACACTAAAATAGGCAACATCGCAGCACAGCTTATCAGTATTTCCACCAATGCTGCCAATGGATACACTCTGACAGCCACCTCTTCAGGGAAACTCCAAAACTATCAATCTGGATTTGCCATAGCCAGCAACACAACACCGCAGGAATTTCCAAGTGGCAGCCATTTCTTTGGCATCAATGCTTGCGGTCTAGATGTCAGTACTTCGACATGGGGATCAGCTAGCTGCAATTCTTATATTACTGGTTCTACCTCTCCCTGCAAATACGGATGGCCAACACCAACAACAGCAGTCACACTAGCATCTGACTCAACAGGTCCTGTAGGCAATACAATTACATCAGGAAATGGACTGGTCACTGTCAGATACGCAGCTGGTATTGATGCTAGTGTACCAGCAGGTGAGTATCAAACAGCTATAACTTACGTCGCTACGCCAACATTCTAAAAGGAGCAGTATGTATAAGGAATTAAGTCTAATAAAACTAAAAGATAAAAAAAATTTTCTTTTGATAGCTGCTACATTTGGTTTGCTATTATTTACCCTCTCAAGGCAAGCTAGCGCTCAAGAGATACTGCGCACATTCACAGTCTCTCCACCTGTAATTGAGACCACGATTAAACCTGGTGGCTATATGGAAGGGAAAATGAAGATTTTTAATGAAAGTACTACTCCGCTTACCTTCGATGCCTCTTTACAAGACTTTATTGTTGACAATGATGAGGGAAGGCCAACAATTCTACAAGAAGATACACTCAGTAATAAATACTCAGCTAGTTCATGGATAGCAGTCTATCCTCATACTTTCACAGTACAACCCAAAGAAAGATTTGAGGTAAGCTACTACATTAACGTACCCAAAAATGCACGTCCCGGAGGACGCTATGCCACAGTAGTCTTCAAACCTCGATCTTCTCTCTCTGTTGCAGGTACAGGAACTGCTGTTCAAACACAAATCGGAAGCCTTTTCTACATCAGTGTAGATGGACCAATCACAGAAAAAGCAGAAGTCACCAAGTTTGACGCTAAAAGATTTGTCGAGAATGGCCCTATCACTATCTTTACGAGTATTAAAAACTTAAGCGATCTCCATATTAGACCAAAAGGATATATTAAAGTAATTAATATGCTAGGCAAACAATCCTACGTAACACCTCTTACAGAGTACAATATCTTTCCAGAGGCACAACGTAACTACGAAAATACCTTTGGTAAAAAATTCATGTTTGGTCGCTATAAAGCAGAACTTATAGCAAGTTATGGAAAAAACAATAATCTTCCCCTAACAGCAACAATCTATTTCTGGGTCTTTCCCTGGAAAATCGTCCTTATCCTCATCGTCATAATCATTACAGCAGTACTTGGTTATCTTTATATGAAAAAGAATAAAAAAACTACTGGACATCTTAAAGAGACTACTGATACTCGAACTTCTTCTGGGAATCAAGCTCACTAGTATCTGGTATTTCGTATAAGTGTAACTAAAATCAGATCATTTACCTAAATTACTTCTTCAAAAACTCACATTCATTATAATTTCGATCTCTAAACTTACTGAGCCTTTTCTAAGCAGCAGATATACTCACTGATTGATTAGATGAGACGAAGTTATCTATCAATAAGCTTGAATATAGCTGAAGTCTTTTTTAGGAATAGCAAAAAGAAAAGACTTCAATTCGACTTGACAGCAAAAGGCTATCTGACAGAATCACAAAACCAGCTTTTAGAAAGAGATGTAGGTTATTACACTGAAGACGACTTCCAGACTGCAGCAGAAAAGTAAGTACTCGTCCATAAACTTCTCAATGGTATGCTCAAAACCGCAAAAGCCAAACTTTAATTCCAGACACTAAGCCATTATTACTAGCTCAATGGAACCTAAAAGTGTTGGCAACAAAACTCAAGCCTAAAAGTAGCAGATAAAATTACCTACTGCCAATAATTTTTTGGACTATTATTTCAACCTATTCAAACAATATTAGATAGTAAGTTACAGACTGATCCTAGTAGTAGAGGTATAAAAAGATTTACAAGATAAAATATATGTTGTAGCGCTTTTTCTATCTAGACTAAAGACAAAATCCTTCTTCTAGTATCCAAACATCCACGCATGATGTAATTTTCTCTCACGTGGTCGGAATATACCATATAACTTAGAATTATAAATAAAGGTAAATTTCTCAGGCCAAATTTTGAGGACAAAAAAGGTAATCAGAGGTATTAGAGGGAACAAAAGCCACAATGGTCCCAAACCAAGCCCTGTAAACAGCTCTACAAGCCATTTCCAGAGTCTTTTTATCAAGACAATGATTTGCTGCCACCAGGACAATGCAACAAGCCTAACGCTATCTGATGGGTTCTCAGAAGGCTTTTTATTATACACTGCAGTCGCAAATAATTCATACACACCTGCTTTAAGATTGGTAAGTGTGTGCTCGTAGTATCCATTTTGATCTGCTGTGATAGTAAAAATCATACCATTATCCATATGAATAGTAACAGTAGCACCAGGCATCGTATATCCAAAAACCACAGCATTGCCTCCTGCAGCTATCTCTGATCTGAGAAGACCGATTGTTGGAGGAAGAAATATCCCATCACGTCTTATATCTTGCGTAGCTCCACTCACCTTAAAACATGTCTTGGAGTCACCAATACGTTTAAAATCAATATGTTCAAGACAATACTCTTTGATTGTTTTGCGAATGAGAACATCTAGTAAAGAGAAATTACCATCTCCATCAGCTACTGTCGCGCGTGCAAATACTCCATCAATAGTAAGGACAATTGATGCAAAGGGGGATGCAAATCCAGAAATACTCAAACCATGCTCTCCTACTCTTGCCAAAACCTGAGTAGTAGATGAATTTTTAAGACCAAGAATTCTTGCAAAATAATCTTTGCTTAAAAGCATTGAGAGAAGAAATAAAAAAGATGTAATACAACCGATGATAAATAACTTAGATTTCATATCTTTCATCTTTAACTTTTAACTTAGAGGTTTCACCTCTAAAGAGGGAAACCTCTGAATTTCAAAAAGTCTTACCTCTAAAACAAACTAATATCCCTATAGTATATACACCAAAATATCTCATAGTTAGAAAGAGAACGTTATCAAATTTTTACTTTAGAATCTCAAATTTTCTACCTGTTATTTTGAAACCACTTCTTTTTGTTATCCTAAACCAATTAAGCATATTCTACTTATTATCTCAATTTTTCTGTACTCTCTGTTTTTTTTATTTGTCATCTCGAACACAGGAGAGATCCCCTCACACCATTTAGAAAGAGCTGTGAAGATTTCTCCTCACGCCGTTCGTCGCGAAATGACAAAAAAGCAACTGTGGAAATTACAGTTTAAAACTCATCAAAATGACATTTTAAAGTCCGTCGCAATGACGAATGCAAGCTCTCGCAATGACAATCAAAGTCCTAGTCTAAATGACAGACTTAAAAACCGTCAAAGTAGAATTGGCATTCCTAATTTCATTGTATATTCTCAGATTGAACAAATACAACTTAGAAAAAAAATAAAGATATATCAAAACGACAATATCCAAGGAACTTCGAAGTAAAAAATATTGAAAAGAGGAAATTACAATTTTTCACTCATCCCAATAAGACACTTCTCTTGCAGCAATGAAAAATAATGTAAGATCTTTTAGTAGTGAGAATAGCGCGTAAAAACAAATAAAAGATTGCCAAATCAATCTAAATTGATAAGCAAAAAAACTTATCAATCGATAATCGTGTTTGACAATTGCAAATTTACTTAAAAATGACAAATCTTATTTTTAGCTCAAATTTATTAAATCTGCTTCATCATAAGCTGCAATTCTAAAGAATATTATTTACTGTGAAAAAATAAAAATTCATCATTACCCATTTTCATACTCGACGAAATAAAAAAAAAAAAATTCCAAAAAAAAATAAAAAAAAATAAAACCCAAAAAAAAAATAAAAAAATATAAAAAGAAAAAAAATAACACCCCAAAAATATATCAAAATATGTCAACACGAAAGAAAGTAGAATATGTAATATTTTGATATATTATATATCTGTACCGATAACGACACCATTTATTGTTCCTGCGAAAAAAATAAGAAAGTTAATGCTATTTTTATTAAAAACAGCACTTTTTCACAAAAATTATTATATTTTTTCCATTCACAATTGATGTATCATAAAATATCAAAAGATATCAACACTATTTTACTCTAGGATATTGACAATTAAGCTTAACAATTCCTAAGCTATTAATAGATGTATTTTTATTAGAAGTATGATGAATAATCCGTATAATCTGTATAATCTTGAGGCTAAAAACCAAAATAAAACACCAGTTTTTCACAGCTCAATTAATGAGTCTGTGAAAAGTGATTGCTATTCTCCATCTAGCTTGTCTAGAGTTAATTGCATAGCTCTCTCTATATCATCTCTTCCCTTTTCTTTGTCATATCTACCGCTTCTAGAGATCCCTCTCACCACTCAGAAAGAGTCTGTGAAGATTTATTCTCACTTCGTTCGTCAAAATGACAGTTTAAAACAAAATCGCACTAACAAATTTATAAGACTGCGAAACAACAGTCTTAGACCCGTACGAAAGGAAGGTGATATTTATGAAAACTCATAAAGTAGGACAAGATCTAGTTTTCACAGCTTCAAAAAAGTTTCCAAGAAGTCTTGTGTCCCAAAGCAGAAAGAGTTGGATAACACTCAGAACTGATCTAACACTCAACCAAGAGATAAGTACACACGATTTTATCAAACATACCAGGACAAAAACTGGATTTTCAACAAACTATCGGTTTATTTGGCTTTCAACAGCGTTGATAATTAGTTACTTCATTAGTCAATCATTCTTAATTTTCATGACTCAATAAACAGATCTAAAATCTCGGTTGTTGGTTTTAGTCCTTCAGGCAGAAACAAATAATTACTAAGAGCCAACTAGAACTAGTTTGCCCTTAATCAAGGCTCAAATTAATTTAAATGCCATATCAATTATCAATTGTCGCAATATTTGTTAGCACATATTAACTATGGACTTACTTGCCCGGTTCAAAAAATACTTAGAAGCACAAAAGAATCCGCCATCACGACTGACGGTTAAGAATTATCTTTCTGATATTCGCCAGTTCATCTCATGGTACGAAACAACTAGCCAACAAGAATTTTCTCCCAAACAAATAACTAGTCACATAATTGATAGTTATCTTAACTTCAGAAGAGTAACAAACAATGCCTCTATCAAATCAACAGAAAGATATCTCTCATCACTGCGCAAGTTTTTTGGATTTCTTCATGAGAAAAAATATATCCACTCTAATCCACTCCATGACCAAAAAACATCAAGCAATGAACGCGATCCCTGGAAGCTCAAAGCCTTCAGAGATTATCTCTATGTCTATAACGCATCCCATCTAACTATAAAGAACTATATCAATGACGTCCGACAATTTTTGACATGGGTGGCTCGATCTGAAGGGTTACAACCTCTTAATCAGGAGACTAATGTTTTTCACCTCTTCAAAAATAATACTAATATTAATATATTTTCCTTGATTAATAGGGAGCGCTTACAAAATTATCGCAATTATCTCATCTCACAGCTCAGATCACATGGTCTTTCCCTGGATGAGAGCAGCGAATCAAAAAGCAACAATGAAGTAATACAATCAAAGGGTGAAAACTCTCCACAAAATCCAACAACAGCAACTGCAAATGATTTGAAGAGCAAACAAGGATTATCAGTTATCTCTATCAACCGCAAACTCTCATCTCTTCGCAAATTTCTCTCGTGGGCACAAGATGAAGGACTGATAGATATTGATCTCTCTTCCCTCTCCAATATCAGACGCAGCCAAGAGGTGAAACCTCTAAAAGATCTTAACCAAAAGCAGAATTACCTTCCTGAAGATATTCACAAATTAGATATATCAAAAGATATCATAGATGATATAAAGATATCAGCACAAACTTCACCATTTTCATCTCAGACATCCAGCAAGAATGAAATCCAACTAGATGAAGTTGCCCAAAAAGGACAAAAACATAACTATTCCTCTATCCCTCCTGTTCGGATGATACAAAAGTTAGTAAAAGTTGTGACGTTGGGCATAGACTTGACGATTATAGCTAGTATTGCCAAATTACTTGAACAGATAACATACATCAAATGGTTAGCCTCAGGTAAGCAGATATTTAAAACAAGTGCCAAAAAACAATTGGGCATTACTGTCAATAAAAACATCAAATCCGAGATAGCGGATGCTGATCAAGAAAAGCAAGTATCTAGTATTTCATATCTAGTATCTAGCAAAGCGCAAAGCTTGGTAAATGACCTTAATACTAAGTCTCGCTTCCACCCCTCCCATCCAGCCTTTGCTACCCTGCCGTTCCCTTACAGAGCCTTAGGACATATACGTCATACTAGACCACAATGGTACATAAAGTATCATCAGTACCCCATCGTCCACTATTTCCATTTCGCAGCCCTTATCATCTTTATGAGTGTGATTGGATTTGGACTGTACCGATCTTTCTTTGAGCAGCCACAAAAGGACAAAACTCTTGCCGCTCCTCCAACAGCACCTCCTAGAATACTCTCATTTCAAGGAAGACTAACAGACAGTACAGACAATCCGATTACCTCAGCTACACCGCTGAGATTTGCGATTTATAATGATCTCACTGCCTCAGGCTCAGCGCTACTTTGGCAAGAGGTGCAAACAATTACACCAGACACAGATGGGGTCTTCTCTGTATTGCTGGGAACAAATACTAGTATCCCATCTAGTGTTTTTACTGATAACTCAAGCCTTTACTTGGGTGTTACAGTACAAACAGACCCCGAGCTCACACCTAGACAACAAATTGCAACAGTGGCATTTGCAGCCAACTCAGAGACACTACAAGGACTTTATCCCATCACAGCAGCAGGCGCTGGCACATCCAATGTAGTTCTTGCGCTTGACTCATCCGGTGATCTGACAATCGGAGGATCAGCAACACCTACATTTTCAGCAACTGGCGGCGAATTTACCCTCTCAGGTAATGTTCTTTCTCTAACAACGACTGCGGGATCAAATACCAACATCAATATTAGCCCAGATGGTCGAGGTGGAGTAAATATTACCAAACCATTACAAAATACATCACTCAATAATAACATAACAACAGCTGCTGGAGCAGTAGAAGTAGATGATCTGTTCGCAGTTTTAGCTACTTCAAGTGGCCAATCAGCCTTTACTATCAATCAAAACGGCACAGGACCGATCATTAGCGCATCAAGTAGTGGAGTTGCTAAATTCACTGTTGGCAATGATGGTACAGGATATTTTGCTGGCAATTTAGGAATTGGTACAACAGCACCAACAGCCAGATTTGAGATCGTAAGTGATGGAACAGAAATTTCACTAAGAAACGCTGCTACGTCACAAATTCTAACACTAGGTAACGATGCTGGTTTTGGTTATGGATGGATCAATGGGCCTAGTGGTCTCAGACTCCGTACAGGAGGAAGCGATAGAATCACTCTCAGCACATCAGGCAACGTCGGCATCGGCAATACGACAGCTAGCAATTTCAAACTCGAAGTGACAGGCAGTGTTGGTCCATCCGCTGACCTCACCTATGATCTAGGATCAGCAACTCTTAGATGGAACAAACTCTATGTAGGTGAAGTCGTCGGCGGCTCAACAGGCACACAAGGATACTGGCAGAGAAACGGTGGCGCTCTCTCACCTAGCAACATAACTGATGATCTACTACTAGGTGCTACCAGTACCTCAAGTGCAAAATTCGGCTTTATCAACGTCGCAGGCGGCACACCCACAGCTACTATCAGTAGCAACTTTTCACTCCAAGTACCAACAGGTGCCTCTCCTGCTATTAAAATCAATGCTCTCAATGGAGGATCTATCAACTTCCAAACAGCTACCGTAGGACAAGGTGATGCTGGACTCACTTCGCGACTATTTATAAGCAATACCGGTAACGTCGGCATCGGAACAACGAATCCAAGTACGGGGGAACTCTATGTGCTTCGCAGAAGCTATGGATCTGGAATTAATATTGAAAATAATGGATTCACAACAGCTGCAATTCAAGTGACAAGTAGTGGATCCGTGAACTCAGCATGGTGGTATGATGGAAGATTCCAAGCCTGGGTCGGTTCACAAGCTGCTCCATCATTTAGTTTCTATACAGATAATGATACAGGCTTTTATAGTGGTGGGGCTAATGCAATTGCTTGGAGTCTTGGGGGTACAATTGCAGGTAAGATCGATGCTAGTGGCAACGTCGGCATCGGAGCAGCAGCACCAGTCCACAAACTAGAACTAGCCTCCCACACAACAGCAACTGGTGGCATAGGATTTGGCACTGA
>FWPU01001384.1_pt1 | contig 58827 bp, 50 predicted proteins | sample 2228361 | NCBI WGS metagenome assembly FWPU01 (sample SAMEA103939777, study PRJEB20133) | metagenome
CCGCCAGTCCTTGCTCCCGGAGCCGAATAAAAAAAAAGAAAAAGGGTTCCAGCCCGCTTCGAGTTGGAACCCCCATCCGGCGTGACCTCCAAAACCCGCGGCCACGCCCCGAGACGACGGCGCTACTTCTTGCCTTTCTTGGCTCCCTTTTTCGGAGCTGTCTTCTTCGCGCGCTTCTTGGCCGCAGGCTTCTTGGCTGCCTTCTTCTTCGCCGTTGCCATGGTTCCTACCTCCTCTCTTTTGGGGGTTGCAGGTGGTTTCGGTACCTCCCGGCCTTTCTCCTGTTCCGGCTATACCAAGATCTCGAAAAACCGCGGTCTGAAGCCCATGTATTTTGCGTTTTCTCACATTTATACACACAAGATGTAGTATGTCAAGAAAAAAATGCACATTTCTCTTTTTCTTTGGTATTTTTTCTCACGCGGCCTTCAGAATTTCGTTTGCACCACCTGGGAAGGCAGGCCGGCACAAACAGGCACGGGTGTGCGAAGGGCTCCTTGAGATGATCTCCCCAAGCGGGGGGAAGGCTGAGAGGAGGTACCCTGCCGCAAGAAGCAGGAGCCGGCCGAAGGCCGCCGCCGTCAGGTCTGTCGCCCTAGAAAACGGCCAACCGCCTCCTTCTGGAATCGAGCCTGTAGATCCCGCAGGATCTCGCGGCCTCGAGGGCTTCGGCATACTCTTCAGCAGTGATCCGCCTGGACAGGCCGGGATACTGCCAGGCTCTGCCGCAGGGTCGATACTGGTCCATCACATTCACGTACGTTTCCCGGGACAGATGACAGGCGATCCAGCACATGACCTCTTTCGTGCCGGCCAGACCGCCCGGCAGCGCCAGATGACGGACGAGGAGCCCCCGGAAAGCGACCCCCGATCGATCGAGGGCCAGATCGCCCACCTGCCGGTGCATTTCCCTGAGCGCAGAGCGCACCACGTCCGGGTAATCCGGAGCGGAAGCCAGCGCCTCGGCCACATCCGAGCGGGCGAACTTGTAATCCGGCATGTAGATGTCCACGATCCCGTCCAGAAGCCCGAGGGTCTCCGCAAGGTCGTAGCCGCCCGTGTTGTACACGATCGGAAGGCGCAGCCCCGCATCCGCGGCCAGGCACAGAGCCTCCAGAACCTGCGCCACCACGTGGCTCGGCGAGACGAGATTGATGTTGTGGCACCCCTGTCTCTGCACCTCGAGCAGGATCTCCGCCAGGCCCTCTGCGCCGATCTCCTGGCCCACGCCTTCCTGACTGATCTCGTAGTTCTGGCAGAAGCAGCACTGCAGGTTGCAATGGGTGAAAAACACGGTCCCGGATCCATGGGTGCCGACGAGAGGATCTTCCTCGCCGAAATGAGGGCCGTAGCTGGAGACCACGGCCCGTCTCCCGGTTCTGCAGAATCCTCTCTCGTCCGAGAGGCGATCGACGCCGCATCGCCTGGGGCAAAGATTGCAGGCCTTCAGGCGCGCCAGGGCCTCCTCGGCCCGGCTCCGCAATTTGCCTTCTGCCCGGGCATGGAGATAGGCGGGCAGCCGCCTGTTGACACTGGCCACGGCGTCCTCCCTTGCCGCCCGGAATCCGTCAGGAACCCGAAAAGCGGAAAACGTCCTTCCATCTCCGAAGGGTGGAAAAGAGGCTCACCGGGTCTGGATCCGGACCCAGGTGCGGTGCGCGGTCGCGCACGGCCCGGACCACCCGTGGATCCAGGCATCGAAGAAAAAGGTTGGTCTCTCTTTCCGTCCTGAGCGATCCGGGTACAGTGGGCACGCCGAGGCTGCTGAGCCGCTGCGCCTCCTCCAGGCATTCCCGCAGCCGCGGGTTGTCCCTTTCCACCTCTGCGCAGAAGGCTCGGCACTCCAGGGTGTACTCATGGCCCGGATAAAGTTTCGTCTCTTCCGGAAGCGCCAGAATCCTGTCGTACAGCGAATGAAAAAGCTCTTGGGCCGTCCCCTCAAACAGCCGGCCGCACCCTCCGAGGAACAAGGTGTCGCCGCAGAAGAGGCACCCTTCGCAAAGGTAGGCCATGTGCCCGCGGGTGTGGCCCGGAACGTGAAGGGCGGTGATCACGATCCCGTTGAGCCGGATCTCCTCGCCGTGCCGCAGCCCACGGGAGGCTCCGGGAACCCGGCCCACGTCAAGGTGGGAGCAATAGACAGGCACAGCGCGGGCTTGAAGAAGTTCCTCGACGCCCGCCACGTGATCCCCGTGATGGTGGGTCACCAGAAGGGCTTCGAGCTTCAGACGGCGCTCCCGGAGAAACTCGCTCACCCGGTCCGCCTCGGCCGGGTCCACGACCGCTGCGCTTTGCGGTTCGGCCCCCCAGGCCAGCACATAGGCATAGTTGTCCTTCAACTGAGGCAGCACGTGCACGGCCAGGGTCATGGATCGTCAGAGACTCCTGCCGGGAAAAAGGAGAAAGGGCGGCTTGTCCTTCCCTTTGCCTCTTTCGCCTCTCTGGGAACGGGCTTTCCACCCGGATGCCCTACAGAACCTCCACATTCACCTTCACGCCGCTTCTCTCCCTCAGTGCGGAGAGCCAATCCCGGTAGACCTCATCCTCTTTTCTCTTGCGATACTCTTCCAGAAGGGCATTCTTCTGTGCCAGCATCTCCTCCTGGGCGGGGACGGTTCGCTCCTTGAGGCGAATCACGTAGAACTTCTGATTCACTTCGAACACCCTGTCGGCCCACGGATTCTCTTCGGTCAGGGAAAAAGCCGCCGCCGCGACCTCCTCGGATCTGCCCATGCGAGGCACGAACCCCGAAAGGCGGGAGAAGAGTCCGGTTTCCTGGATCGCCTTGCCGGAAGACGAAGCGATCTTCTCCAAGGCCTCTCCGCCACGGAGCTTCTGCAAGGCTTCCTCTGCGGCCTTCTGGGCAAGATCCCGGCTGCCCGACTCCCGGAGCTTCGCCTCCACCTGTTCCCGAACCGCTTCAAAGGCGGGAATCTCCGGCCCCCTCCGTTCCCGGACCTCCAGCACATAAAAGCCCCTTTCGCCCTTTACCACCGCGCTTCGTTCGCCCTTCTCCATGGCAAAGGCGGCCTGCAGGACAGCCGGCTCCCGGCCGACATCGGGAAGCGGGTCGTCCGGGCCCAAAGGCCCGGAGCTGGCGATCGGAACTGTCTCTCCGTCCAGGAGGATCCCTTCCATCTTGCCCGATTTCTTGACCTCCCAGAGAAACTCCTCGGCCTTGCGCCTCGCCAGCTGCCGCGCCTTCTCCTGAGCGATTGTCTCGCGGATCTTGTCCTTGACTTCGTCAAGCGTGTCCTGCCTGGCAGACCTGACGTCTTCCGCCTTCAGAATGTGAAGGCCGAAGGGTGAGGATACAATGTCGCTGACCTCGCCTGCCTTGAGGGCGAAGGCCGCGGATTCGACCTCCGGGACCAGTTCGCCTCTCTTGACGTATCCCAGATCCCCTCCCCGGATGGCCGTGGCGTCCTCGGAATGGGCTCGGGCCAAGGCGGCGAAGTCCTCCCCCTTGCGCGCTCGTTCCAGAAGGTTCTGAAGGACGCGCCTTTTCTGCTCGACGACTTGCTGCTCGGCTTGCGGATCCAGTTTGAGCAGGATGTGCCGGAGCCTGACTTCCTCGGGGTGGGAAAATTCGTCGAGGTGAAGATCGTAGTATTCCTCGATATCGCCGGTATACACTTCCACCCGCGCCGCGTATGCGTCGCCCGAGAACCGGGCGTAGGCGATCTCCACTGTTTCGCTCGTTCGGAACAGCTCCTCGTTCCGGGTGAAAAACTCCCGCAAGGACTCTTCGTCCACCCGCACCGCGTCCCGGTAAGACTGGGGATCGAAGACGAGAAACTGCAGGTTCGCCTTCTCCTGCTCCAGGAGATAGTGGTGCCAGAGCTCCAGCTCGGACACTTTCACCGTGCCCCGCACGAACCGATGGAGCCGTTCTAGAAGCATCTGTTCCCTTTGGTCGTTTTCGAACGCATCCGGCGTCAACTGGTTACGGCTCAGCACCCGCAGGTAGACATTCCTGTCAAAGACCCCGTCCCGCTGGAAGTACGGGAGAGAGCGGATCCGGGCCTGGAGTTCGTCATCCGAGACCTGAAGCCCGAGTCTGACCGCTTCCTGCTGTTCCAGGGCCCTGGTGATGAGGCTGTCCAGGGCCGTCTCCCGGAGCCGCATTTGCTTGATCATTTCCGGGGTGAGCTGATCATCGTACATTTGCTGATAGAACCGGAGCGCGTTCTCGTAGGCAGCCTCCCACTGCCCCCTCGTGATCCTTCTGTCGCCCACCTGGGCGACCACAAAACCCGGGTCCCCTTCTTGAAGGGTCGGCAGAATCCCGAACCCGATCACAAACGAAAGGGCGACTCCGACCAGCATGGCTTTGATCAGCCAAGAGCCCGCGTTGCGGCGCATGTAACTCAGCATCGGTCCCCTGCTCCTTGCTGTGGCTTGCTTTCCCCGCCCGGAGGGACAAGGCCTTGGGCTTTCGTCCGGGCGCAGAACGGAAAAAGGGAAACAGCTTCGAAGAGTTTCCCTTCGTGAATGGTAGAAGACGACCCGCCAAAAAGCAACCGAGGCCAGGCAGCGCCGAGAAGGCCGGCCCCGGTCCGGCGCTCCCCTCCTTCTGACTTTCCTTTTGACAAGATTCAGACGTCCTTATAAGATCCTCCAAAAAATTGTAAGAATCCACCTGTTTCTGCGAGCCTTTTCGGGGCCACGCCGCATGGTTTTCGACTGGTTCTTCGGACTTCTTTCAACGGACCTGGCCATCGACCTGGGAACCGCCACCACCCTCGTGTATGTCAAGGGCCGGGGCATCGTCCTTTGCGAACCTTCGGTGGTGGCCATCCGGGAAGAACCCGGCGGAGAGCGGCGTCTGGTGGCCGTCGGCCGCGAGGCGAAAAAAATGATCGGCCGGACGCCCGATCCGGTCACGGCCATCCGCCCCATCCGCAAGGGCGTCATCTCGGATTTCGAAATCACCGAGGAGATGCTGCGCCAGTTCATTCTCCGGGTCCACCGCAGGAGCACTCTGGTGCGGCCCCGCATCATCATCTGCGTCCCTTACGGCGCAACGGACGTGGAGCGGAGGGCCATCCGCGAATCCGCCCTCAGCGCCGGCGCCAGGGAAGTTTACCTGATCGAAGAACCCCTGGCGGCCGCCATTGGAGCCGGGCTGCCCATCTCAGAGCCCGGAGGGAATCTCATTTTGGACATCGGCGGCGGAACGACGGAAGTGGCGGTGATCTCGCTGTCCGGGATCGTCTACACACACCACGTCCGGGTGGCGGGAGACTCCCTCACGGACGACATCCTTCAGTACGTGCGGCGCAAGCACAACCTTCTGATCGGGGAGAACACGGCCGAGGAAATCAAGGTCGCCCTGGGCTCCGCCTGGCCCACGGAAGATGAGCGGACCCTGGAGGTCCGAGGGCGGGATCTCCTGGCCGGGCTGCCCCGGAAGATCACCTTGCGGTCCGGCGAGGTCCGAGAGGCGATTCAGGAGTCTCTCAGGACGATCGTGGAGGCCGTCAAGATCACCCTCGAACGGACACCTCCCGAACTCGCGGTCGACATCATCGAGCGGGGGATCGTCATGACCGGAGGCGGCGCCCTGTTGGCCCATCTGGACACGCTGCTCAAGAAGGAGACGGGACTGCCGGCCCACGTGGCGAGGGACCCGATCGCATGCGTGGCTCTCGGGTCCGGCATGGCTCTGCAGGAACTCTCTCTGCTCAAGCGAGTGGCCCTGGCCGAGTGACGAAATCGGAGGAGCGTGCGACGCCAAGCCGGGCCGCACGGGCGGCCTGAGACTGCCTCGCGGGGGCTCTCCCCCTGGGGGTTGGAGGAAATGCGGAAGTGCTCGCTCTCCTGCGACGCCACAGGACCCTGTTGTTCTCTGTTTTGATGCTCGTTGTCGCCCTGACCCTCCTGGCGGGCCGGCGGGGCGCAGAGAACAGAGGCGGATTTCTCCCGGCCCTCCTGCTCGAGGCCTTGGGCCCGTTCCAGAAGGCCGTCAGCGAAGTCGTAACCTTTACGACGGGCGTCTGGGGGCATTACGTGAACCTCGTCGGTGTCAAAGAAGAAAACGAGATCCTGCGGGAAATCATCGACGAACTCAGAAGGGACAGAATCCAGCTGCTGGAGGCCCAGCAGGAGAACGAGCGGCTTCGCTCCCTGCTCGACTTTCGGGAACGGATGGAACAGCCCCTGCTCCCGGCCCGGGTCATCGCCTGGGACGGAAGCGGATGGTTCCAAACGCTTGTCCTGGACAGGGGGAACAGCGACGGCGTTTCGGAGGGCCTGGCCGTTGTCGCTGTCCCGGGTGTGGTGGGCCAGATCATGGAATGCTCGGCTCACTTCTCGCGGGTTCTCCTCATCACGGACCCCAACAGCAGTGTCGCGGCGATCGTGCAGAACTCGAGATCCCCGGGGATCGTGGAGGGAGACGGGCAGGACCGCTGCGTTCTCAAGTACCTCCCGCCCTCCGAAAAGGTCCAGGAGGGGGACGTCCTGGTCTCGAGCGGCCTTGATCGCATCTATCCGAAGGGAATCCCGGTCGGAACGATCTCCCGGATCCGCCGGGAGGAAAGCCGGATGTTTCAGGACATCGAAGTGACGCCCTTTGTGAACTTCCGCAAACTCGAAGAAGTGATGGTTCTCTTGGCCCCTCCGGCCGAGGTCCCGGAGGAACCCGGCGCCCCATGAACGAACTCCTTCTGCTCTTGCTTGCAGCGGCAGGCTGCCTCGTGCAGAGCACGCTGATCAGGGGGAGCCCTCTGGGCCTTTTCACGCCCGACACGGCCCTGGTCCTGGTGCTCTTCGCGAGCCTGGCCCTGCCTTTCTTCCGGGGCCTCGTGGCCAGTTTCTGCCTCGGCCTGGTCGCGGACCTCGCCTCGGGGTTTCCGGAAGGCGTCAACGCTCTGCTTGCCATGGTCGTCTTCTTGCTGGGAAAAGGAATTCAGGCGAGAATGTTCTTCCGGGGGCCGGTGGCGGCAGGGGTTCTTCTGGCTCTGGCTTTCGGACTCAAGCCTCTGCTCTTCGCCTGTCTGCTTCCGTCTCTGCGCGGTCCGTGGCTCCTCAAGCCGGCCGTCTGGACCGCGTGGGGGGGAGAATTCGCGGCCACCCTGGTCTGGGCGCCGCTTGTGTTCCTTCTCTTGCCGAAGGAACTCGCCGGCGAGCCCGGTGCCCTTTCCGGCAGGGAGAGCACGCAAGAATGACGTCGAGACTCCGCGATCATTCCATCGAGCCCTTCCGCAAGGCTTTCCTCGTCTGCCTCCTGAGCTTCATGACCGCCTTTGCCGTTCTGCTGACCTCCCTCGCCTACCTCCAGCTCTGGAGAGGAGACCGGTTCCGGCTTTTGTCGGAAAACAACAGAGTCCGGCTCGAGAAGATCCGGGCTCCCCGGGGGAAAATCCTCAGCGCCGACGGTGCGGTCCTCGGCGATACCCGCCCCTGTTTCGATGTGCTCGCGGTTCCGGAGGAGATTCGCGACTACGCCTCTCTCCAGACTAGACTCGCGATGGTCTCCCCCCTGTCTGAAGACGCCCTGGCCCAGCAAATCGAATCGCTCAAAAAGCAGGTCCCCTTCCGGCCCGCCCTGCTCTGGCGGGACGCCGCATGGGAGGCCGTGGCATTTCTGGAGGCCAACCGCATCCGCATCCCGGGCATTTTCGTCCAGGTCAACCAGGCCCGCAAGTATCTGCCAGGCGGGATTCTTCCGCCCGTCATCGGGCACCTGGGCGAAATCAGCCGGGCGGAACTGGAAAGCGGATCCTTCGGCGACTACCAGATCGGAGACTGGATCGGCAAGACGGGCATTGAAAAACAGTGGGAACGGTATCTTCGAGGACGGGATGGCGGGCTCCAGGTGGAGGTTGACGCTTTCGGCCGCCACATTCGCTCCCTGAGCAAGAAGGAGCCTGTTCCCGGCAAGAATCTGGTCCTGTGCCTGGACAGCAGGCTGCAACAGTCTGCCCGGGACGGGCTTGAGGACAGGGCGGGCGCTGTCCTCGCCATGGATCCCAGGGACGGCAGCATCCTGTGCTATCTGAGCCAGCCCACTTTCGACCCCAACGACTTCATACGCGGCATTAGCCCGGAGACGTGGAAGGCTCTTCGGGACCATCCTCTCCACCCGCTGACGGACAGGGCCATGCAGGGACTCTATCCTCTCGGCAGCGTCTTCAAGATCGTCATGGCCGTGGCTGCCCTCGAGGAAGGCGTCGTCAGGCCGGGCGAAAAGATTCTCTGCACAGGCTCCCACCGGGTGGGGGTCCGGGAGTTCCGCTGCTGGAGGACCGAAGGCCACGGCTGGATGGACGTCCACCAGGCTCTTGTGGAATCCTGCGACGTGTTCTTCTACCAAATGGGACAGAGACTGGGCATCCAACGCATCTATGAGTACGCCACCCGCTTCGGGTTCGGCCAGCGCACGGGAGTCGGGGTGGAAGGCGAGAAACAGGGCCTCGTGCCGAATCCGGAATGGAAGAAGAAGCGAACAGGTGCGCCCTGGTACGAGGGCGAGACGGTTTCCGTCTCCATCGGACAAGGGGCTCTGCAGGTCACGCCCCTGCAGGTTTTGGGGATGATCTCGGCCGTGGCAAACGGGGGCACCCTCTGGGTGCCGAGACTCGTGGACAGGGTGGAATACCCGGACGGACGGCTCTATCTTCGAAGTGAACCGCAGATCCGATCGGGCCTGCACCTTTCCGACGCCACGCTGACAGCGGTCCGCAGCGCCCTGCGCGACGTGGTGGAGAGCAGCAGGGGAACCGGAAAGCGGGCGCGCCTGCAGTGCGCTGAAGTGGCGGGAAAGACCGGCACAGCCCAGGTGGTCTATCAGGCTGATCCGAAAGGAGCCCACAGGATCCTGACGAAGAAGTACTGGGACCATGCCTGGTTCGCCTGCTACGCTCCGGTCGAGGCTCCGGAGATCGCGGTGGTCGTGCTCGTGGAGAACGGAGGCCACGGCGGGGAGGCCGCCGCACCCGTTGCCCGAAGAGTCTTGCAAACCTACTTCGAGATCACGGGCCGCGCCCCGGCCCAAGAGCAGCGCATGGCCTCGTACGAGGAGGCTCCCGGGGGCTGAGGAAGCCCGGAAGGGGGCTTCCCGGCCCGGGGCAAGCAGGAGAATTCGATCTTGCCGAATCTCAAAAAGAACCGATTCAACCGTTTCGACTGGTTCGCCCTCGCTCTGTTGTTTTTGATCGGCCTGATGGGAATTCTCACCCTGTTCAGCGCGTCGCAGGGCATTCCCAGTTCCGAAGACGGCATTCAGGTGCACGGGAAGCAGGGATTGTGGTGGGCCCTGGGCTTTCTCGGACTGGCCGCGGCGCTCCTGCTCGACTACCGCCACCTCGAACACTACGCGTACCCGATTTACGGCATCACGGTGGCCCTGCTCGTGTACGTGCTCCTGTTCGGCCGCGCAATCGCCGGCGCCCGCAGATGGATCGATCTGGGCCTTGTCCAGTTTCAGCCGTCCGAACTCGTGAAGCTCACCCTCTTGCTGACCCTGGCCAAATACTTCCAGGACCACCAGGAAGACCGTCCGTATGGGCTCGTGCAGCTGTGGCGGCCTCTGCTGATTTTCCTGATCCCCTTCGTGCTCGTCCTGCTGGAGCCGGACCTCGGGACGGCCATCATTCTCTTGCTGGTCTCCTTCTCTCTTCTTCTGTTCCTGGGCCTGCGGAGAAGGTCCCTTGTGGTTCTGTGTCTTGTCGGCGTCGCCAGTCTTCCGGCGGGCTGGTGCTTTCTCAAAGACTATCAGAAAGACAGAATCCTCACCTATCTGGACCCTTCACGAGATCCCCTCGGCAGCGGATACCACATCCTGCAGTCCAAGATCGCCATCGGATCTGGAGGCTTTTGGGGCAAGGGCTTTCTGCACGGCACCCAGTCGAGGCTCCGTTTTCTCCCCGAACAGCACACGGACTTCATCTTCTCCGTCTTCGCCGAGGAGTGGGGATTTCTCGGCTGCGCCCTGCTGCTTCTGGCTTATCTCACGGTCATTCTGTGGGCCTTTCACCTCTCCACGCGATCCAAAGACCTGTTCGGCATGATCGTGTCCCTTGGCGTGACGTTCCTCCTGTTCTGGCATGTGGTCATCAACATCGCCATGGGCACGGGCCTGCTGCCCGTCGTAGGAATCCCGCTGCCCCTGTTCAGCTACGGAGGGTCCTTCCTGCTCGTGGTCTTGCTCTCCGTGGGCGTTCTGGTCAATATCTACCTGAGGAGGTTCGTCTTTTGAGCAAGGTCCGTTCCCCCGGTGACCGCAGTCTCAGGCAGCGCGTGCTGGAAGCGGTTCGCGAAAGCCTGCGGACCCAGGAAGCGTTCTTCGCCGCCCATACGGACGAGGTCCTCAAGGCCTTCGCGCTCCTGCGGGAGGCGGTCCGCAGAGGGGGCAAGATCCTTATCGCGGGCAACGGCGGAAGCGCGGCGGACGCTCAGCACCTGGCTGCCGAGCTCGTCAATCGCTATCTGTGCGATCGCCCGCCCGTGGCGGCCGTGGCGCTCACGACGGACACGTCTGTCCTCACCTCGATCGCCAACGATGCGGACTTCCGCCAGGTCTTCTCGCGCCAGGTCGAGGCCCTGGGCAAGCCCGGGGATCTCCTGCTGGCAATCACCACGAGCGGCAATTCCCCGAACATCCTTGAGGCCGTCCGCACGGCCCGGCGGATCGGGATGTCCACCCTGGCGCTCACCGGCGGGCAGGGAGGGGCCGTGCGCAGGCTGGCGGACTTCACGCTGCGGGTATCCGCGTCCCGCCGGACGCCCAGGATTCAGGAGACGCTCCTGCTGCTCGAGCACATCCTTTGCGAACTTCTGGAAGCTGCCCTGTTCCCGCGCGCCTGCAAGGGTCAACCCCGACGAAACCGAAGCCCCCGGAGAACCCATGGCCGAAAAAACCCTTGACCCCGCCCGGCTGCGAAGAATCCCTCTGGATCACCGGCCTTCGAAGGTCTCCCTGGAGGACTTCGCCTCCCCCGTGCGTGCGGGAATGACCCTTCAGGAGTTCCTGGAGGGCCTTCCCCGCATTCTGGGCGCCCGAACCCTGCTCGAAGTCGCCCGCTCGATCGCCCTGGCGCGCCGGAACCGCAGGGAAGTGATTCTCGCCATGGGGGCCCACGTGATCAAGGTGGGCCTGAACCCGGTCCTTGCCTGCCTGATGGACGAGGGCGTCCTGACCTGCCTGTCCATGAACGGAGCCGGCGTGATCCATGACGTGGAGATCGCGCTGCGAGGCCGCACCTCGGAAGACGTGGGCCCCGCCCTCGACCATGGCATGTTCGGCGTGGCCGAGGACGCAGCCGAATTCATCCATCAGTCGGTCGCTGCCGGCGCCCGGGAGGGGGAAGGATTCGGAGAAGCGGTCTCCAAGCGCCTGGCGGCTCTCCGGCCGCCTCACGCCGAGTCCAGTCTCCTTTGCAGAGCGGCCGAGCGGAACATCCCGGTCACCGTTCACGTGGCGATCGGAACAGATATCATCCACATGCATCCGAGCGCTGACGGGGCGTCTGCAGGAAAGTGCTCCCTGCAGGATTTCCACGTGCTGACTTCCAGGGTCGCCCGCCTCGAGCATGGCGTTTTCGTGAACCTGGGATCTGCCGTGATCCTGCCGGAGGTGTTCCTCAAGGCCTTGAATCTCGCTCGGAACCTCGGGCACAGGGTTGAAACGTTCACCACGGTCAACATGGATTTTATCCGCCACTACAGGCCCACGGTGAACGTGGTGGAAAGGCCGGTTCGCCTGGGAGGGAAAGGGTACCAGCTCATCGGCCACCACGAAATCAACCTGCCCCTTCTCGCTGCGGCTGTGCTCGAAATCCTCCATTTCGAAAAGGCCGAGTCTTGACCGCCTCGACGCGCCGAGATCCGATCGTCACGCTCACCACGGACTTCGGGCTCCGGGACCCTTTCGTGGCTGCCATGAAGGCCGTGATCCTTTCCATCGAGAAGCGGGCCCGCCTGGTGGATCTCTCCCACGAGCTGCCGCCCCATCGCGTTCTGCCGGCCGCTCTGTTTCTGAGGGAAGCCTGTCTGCGGTTCCCGGCAGGGACGATCCATCTCGCAGTCGTGGATCCCGGGGTCGGAGGATCGAGGAGGCCCCTGGTGGCCCGGGCGGGCGGGCAATTCTACGTGGGACCTGACAACGGGATCTTTGGCCTCGTTTTCCGCCGGGCTCCTTTCGAAGGGGCCTGGCAGATCGAGAATCCCAGATACCGGCTGCCAGAGATCAGCCGAACCTTTCACGGCCGGGACCTCTTTGCTCCGGCCGCAGCCTATCTGGCAAGGGGCGTTCCTCCGAAGGCCTTCGGCCCCAGGATCCTCGATCCGGCAACCCTGGAGCTGCCCCGCCCCAGGGTCTTGCCGGACCGGATCGCCGGAGAAGTCATCGGGATCGACCGGTTCGGCAATTGCGCGACGAACGTGGAGGAGGACTGCGCGAGGCAATGGGCTGGAGGCGCGCCCTTCACGGTCCGCGCCGCTTCCCGAAAGATACCGGCCTTGTCCGAGTCCTACGACTCCGTGCCCGCCGGGCGCTTGCTCGCCCTCTTCAACAGTTCCGGGTTGCTGGAAATCGCCTGCAACCAGGCAAGCGCGCAGGAGGCGCTCGGGCTCAAGGAGGGTGATCCCGTGGTTCTCCTCAAACCCCGCAACCCCTGCAGGAAAGGGAAATCGTGAGCCCCGGCCGATTTGGAGAGGGCCCGCTCTTTGGTTCGCCCGGCGTGGAGCGGCTCCGCCTGCGGGAGCCGCCCTTCGATCCGCACTTCCAGGTCCCTCCAGAAATCCCGAGGCCCCCTCGGTCCAGTCCCTGGCTCAACGTTGTTCTGTTTTTCGCCACGGTGTTGACGACCATGGCGGCGGGAGCGCTGCAAAGCCAGGGCGACCAGGCCTTCTCGTCCCTGCACAACTTTCTTCAAGGACTGCCGTTCTCCACGGCCCTTCTGGGCATTCTCTTGGCCCACGAAATGGGGCACTACTTTGTCTCCTGGCATCACCGGGTGCCGGCCAGCCTTCCGTACTTCATCCCCATGCCCACGTTCATCGGCACCATGGGCGCCGTCATCCGGATGCGGACCGTGGTGCGGGACCGCAGGATTCTGTTCGATATCGGGATCGCAGGCCCCCTGGCCGGCATGTGTGTGGCCCTGCCCGCCACGGTCATCGGTCTGCTCCACTCCGAAACCGTGAACCTGGCGACAGCAGGCGGCGGGATCGAACTCGGGGATTCCCTGTTGTTTTCGGTCTTGACCCGATGGGTCGTGGGCGAGGTCCCGGACGGCATGACGGTCAGCCTCCATCCGGTGGCTTTCGCAGGCTGGCTCGGTTTTTTCGTGACCTCCCTGAACCTGCTGCCCATGGGCCAGCTCGACGGAGGTCACGTTACGTACGGGATCTTCGGTCCCGGGCACGCTCTGCTGTCCCGGTTGACCTTCCTGAGCCTGCTCGTGTGGGGCGTGCACGGAGCCTTCCTGGAGCGGGATCCCCTCCAGTGGATCTGGGCCGCCTTTTTTGTCTGGACCGGATTCCGAATCGCTTTTTCCAGGCAGCAGACAAGGGGATTTCAGAGACTGGTGGCCGTCGCGCTCCTTGTGGCGGGCATGAGCCGCAATTTCGTGCCGGGCACGCTCCTCTGGGTGTTCTGGGCCGTTCTCATGACCTTTCTGCGGCTGGATCATCCCCCGACAAGGGACTTCTTCGTGCCCCTTGACCGGAAAAGGAAGGTTCTCGGCTGGGCCGCTCTGCTCCTGTTCCTGGTCACCTTCATCCCAAGGCCCTTCCTGCTGATCCCCTTTCACGCTCCATAAGGAGCCTCAGGGAAAAGGCCGAGGAGCTTCACGCCGTCGCCTTGGCCGCGCCTTTCCTGGCCGAGGCCTTTGACTTCGCAGCGGCTGCCTTTTCCAAATTCTCCACGGCCGCTCTGAGGCTCTTGAGTTCACCGGCAAGGGCATCGACATCCGCCTTCGTCGCGATCCTCAGCCGGGTGAGGCCTTTTCCAAGCCTGTCGTCCAAGCTCTGCCGGACCAGCCTGCCGATCTGCTCGATTTCCCCCGCCCTCAAACCCTTCAGTTTTTCGAGGCGCGCTCGAACGACTTCCTCCACCTGCTGCTTCATCTTCCGGTTGTACTCCTCAAGATCCTTGCGGGTCGGCAAGTTCAGCTTTTCTATGACCTTCCGGGTGTTCTCCTCCACACTGCCCGGAAGCTGCCCGAAAAACTGCACCGTCTCCAGGGCCAGCTCCTCGAGGTGCTTCCTCTGATTCTCGGGGACATACTTTTCGGCCAGCTCTACGAACCTCTTGACGAGCTTTTCGCCCTCTTCCTCGATCCGCCCGAGGGAGCGCTTCGAATGTTCCAGACGCTGCCTGAAAACCTCGGCCAGTGAGCTCTTGCTCTCTCTTGTCTCCTCTTCAGACATTTTCATCGCCTCCGTTTGCACTTCGTGAACGAAACAACCCCGTGCAAAAAAATAACGCAGCGCGTTATTTCTGTCAAGCCTGCCCCGCAGCCGCCCGCAACAAGAGACCACGGCCCGGCCAGGGAACAGAAAGCCGCCGGAAAGGAGCAGACGGAACGGAGCAGCGGAACGGAGCAGCGCTTTGCAAAAGGGTGCGAGTGTGTTATGTGGATACGAAAAAAACAACGGGGTTCCACGCAGGGAGATCTACGAACATGCTCATCCGGGAAGAAAAAAGGAAGTCCTTCCGCGCCGCCCTTTTTGTCGTCCTCCTTGCCGGCATCCTCGGGAATCTTTTCGGGTCCTTCCTCGGATCTCTCCTGCCGGACGGACTGATCCACGACCTGGTCTCCCGTCCTTACGGGTACGGTCTCAGCGCACCTCTCTCCGTGGACTTGTGGCTGTTTTCCTTTTCCTTCTCGTTTCAGTTTCGCCTGAACAGCTTCAGCCTGCTGTTCATGCTTCTCGGTCTGTTGCTGTATCACAAGGCGTAACGCCCCTGGCAAAACGGAATTTCGTGTCATGGTCACCCTTTCTTGGCTCAGACGGCTCCTCGGGTTGGCGGTGTTCGCGGCCGCTCAGGCCCTCCCGGCAGCGGGATCAGCGGATTTCTACGTTCACTTTCTTTTGGACCGGTCAGGCAGCATGTGGGCCCCTCTGGGCAACGCACCCAGGATCCTTCAGGCCGCCGAAGCCATCCGCCAGGCCGCAGCAGAGCTTCCCGCCGACGCGATCCTGGGGCTGCGGGTGTATCCGCCCTACGACTGGGCTCCCGGCGACGACCCCGGTCTGCGGATTCCCCTGGAGGAAGGGACCAGGGAGCGAGTGCCCGGGGAACTGAGACTCCTCAATCCCAAGGGGAGCGCGGCACTCGCGGAAAACTTGGACAGAGCCCTTCAAGATTTCCCGCCCGGCGACCACGTCCGAATGCTTTTTCTGATCTGCGACTCGGCGGACATCCGAGGAGAACCCTTCTGCGGAGAGAGCCGGTACCTGGACAGAGCCGGAGAAATCGAGTTTCATATCCTGGCCCTGGGCGTGCAGGATCCTGCCGACAGGGAGGAGCTAGCCTGTCTGGCCGAACAGCTTTCCGGAGAGCTTGTCCACGTGTCGCCCGAGGTCTCCCTTTCATCGGCCGTGCTCGGCAGGATCCGGTCCGCAGTTCAGAACGAAACAGAGCGAAAGCGCAAGCTCGCCGAGGAGAAGGCCCGAAAACAGGAGCTTTCCGAAAGAACAAGAGTCCGGCTCCATTTCCGGAACACCCTCGACCCTTATTTCGCAGAGTCGGTCGAAGTCGTCGAGTGCGTGCTGGACGGCCGGTCCATCCCCTTGCCGGCATCACCGAGCCTCGGGCCGGCCGAATCGGTCGAACTGCTGGACACGCCGGTCCCGGCCGGAGATCACAGCCTGTCGGTGCGCTACCGCAAGGGAACCGGCCCGGACGCCCCTCTGAGCCGATTAGGGACTTCGTCCTTTCAGGTGGCGGAAGGCGAGACGCGCCTCATCCAGTGCGTTCCCAAGGCCGCCCTCTTCCGCTGGGACTGCCGCTGCGAGGAGTCCCGGCCGTAGTCTGGCAGGCCCGCGACAAGCGGCCCGTCCCGGGCTTCGGTTCGGCTTGCCCCGCCCTCCATCGGACCGCCGGGGCATGGTCAGGATCATGAACCCAGACGCTGCGCGCGACTTTCAGCCCACGGCCCCATCGAGCGACGGCCCGCCGATCGTGGCGGGCATCGGGCAGTGTTCTCTGGATTTTCTCTGCACCGTCGACGAATACCCGAAAGAAGACGTCAAGTGCGAGTGCCGCGACTTTCGCATGGAGGGAGGCGGCCCGGTGGCCACGGCTCTCGTGGCCCTGGCGCGCTGGGGAGTTTCGGCCCGGTTCTGCGGGGTCGTGTGCTCGGATGACTTCGGCCGCCGGATCCTCGCCGGCCTGGCCCGGGAGGGCGTCGACACCCGCGGGGTCGCGGTCCGGTCCGCCGGGGTGAGCCAGTTCGCCTTTATCTGCGCGGCGCCCCGTTCGGGTTCCCGAACCATCTTCTGGCGCCGGCCGGAGGCCTCCCCGCTGCAACCTGAGGAGATTCCACCGGATTTTCTCCGCGACGCCAGCGTGCTTCATCTCGACGGGCTCTTTGCCGAGGCGTCCCTTCATGCGGCCCGCAAGGCGCGTGAGCTTGGCATCCCAGTGGTCCTGGACGCCGGATCGGTTCGTCCCGGGATGATGCCCCTCCTTACGCTTACGGACCACCTGATCTGCGCCGAGAACTTCGCCCGCCAATTCGATCCCCGGGCGTCTGTCGGCGAAATTCTTGAAAGGCTCAAGGCCCTCGGGCCTGCGGTTGTCACCGTAACCCTCGGGAGCAGAGGCTCGGTGAGCCTGTGGAACGATGTCCCGCGGCATCTGCCAGCGCTGAAGGTGGATGTCCTGGACACGACCGGAGCCGGCGACATTTTCCACGGCGGATATATCCGCGGGCTCCTGGCTGGCTTGCCGCCCGACGAGTGTCTCCGCTGGGCCACGGCCGCCGCCGCCCTGAGCTGCCGCGCTCTGGGAGGCCGCTCGGGGATTCCCTCTGTGCAGGAGGTGGCCGAAGCCCTCGGCCGGCTCGGCCCTTTGCGGCCCCTGTCCCCGCGTCATGAGCTGTTGCCCTGGCACGCCGCATCCGATATCCTTTCTGGCAGCTAAAAACCTGCAGGCCGGTCGAGGGAAGATCTGCGGTCTGCCAGAAGAGAGAAGGCCTGTTCGGAATCCGGGCCATGCGCAACACCTTGCCAGGGGGGAAGGGAAAAGATGCCTGTCGCACGTGTCACTGAGGTGATCGGGATTTCGCCCATCGGATGGAAAGAAGCTCTGGACGAGGCCCTGGACCGGGCAAACAAGACGCTCCGGAACATTACCCACATCCAGATCCTCTCCCAGGAGGCCACGGTGGACAACGGCAAAATCCGGGACTATCGGGTCACATGCAACATCACGTTCATCCTCGAAGGCTGACGGACCCCGGTCGGGCCACAGCTCCGATCCCGGCGGGAGGGCATGGGGACATGGACATTTCCGTGATTCTGCTGGCGGCGGGCAAGGGCACCCGGATGAAATCCGAGACCGTGAAGGTGCTGCATCCGATCGCGGGCCGTCCGATGCTCGCATACAGCCTGGAGCTGGCCTGTGAACTCGATCCCCGGGAGATTCTCGTGGTGGTCGGTTTCCAGGCCGATCGAGTCCGGCAGGCTTTCCCCGAAACCGACTCTCGGGTGATCTGGGTCCTGCAGCCCGAGCAGAAAGGCACCGCCGACGCAGTCCGGTGCGCCCTGCCCCATCTCAAGCAGGACCTGGGCACCGTACTCATTCACTACGGAGACGTGCCCCTGCTCGGCAAAGAGACTCTGCTGGCTCTTCTGGATGAGCACAGGAGGGGCGCCTCCCAGCTTACGTTTCTCACGGCCCGCCTCGAGAACCCCGCAGGATATGGAAGGATCGTCCGCGACAGCGCGGGCACGTTCCTCCGCATCGTGGAGGAGGCGGACGCCGCTCCGGAGGAAAAAGCCCTTCGGGAAGTGAACACCGGCATCACCTGCGTCGAAATCCTCTTTCTCCGGGAGGCCCTCGGTCGGCTGCGAGACGACAACGCGCAGAAGGAGTTCTACCTGACCGACCTGGCGGCCTATGCGGTATCCCGGGGCCTTCGGGTCGGATCCCTCGTCACCGAGGACGCCTTCCGCGCCCTGGGCATCAACACGCGCAAGGACCTCTCCGAAGCGGAGAGGTGCATCCGCCGGTCGATCTGCGACACGTGGATGCTCGCAGGGGTCACGATCGAGGATCCGCGGCACACATACATCGACGCCGCCGTCACCCTGGAGCCCGACGTGCGCATCGGCCCCAACTGCCACCTCAGGGGCCGCACCCGCGTGGGCAGGGGCTCGGTGATCGACACCGGCGCCGTGATCACGGACTCGACCATTGGAAACGAGGTGCTGATTCGTCCCTACTCGGTGATTCAGGAAAGCGAAATCCACGACCGGGCCGTGGTGGGCCCCATGGCCCATCTCAGGCCCGGGACCGTGCTCGAGCGGGGCGTCAGGGTGGGCAACTTCGTCGAAGTGAAGAAAAGCCGGCTCGGGGAGCGCTCGAAGGCTTCTCATCTGACCTACCTGGGCGACAGCGACATCGGCAAAGACGTGAACGTGGGCTGCGGCACCATCACCTGCAACTACGACGGCGTGGCCAAGCACCGCACGATCATCGAAGACGAGGCGTTCATCGGCAGCGACACACAGCTCGTGGCTCCGGTGAGGATCGGCAGGGGCGCCTACGTCGGATCCGGCTCGACCATCACCCGGGACGTTCCGCCGGAGTCCCTGGCCGTGAGCCGGGCACGCCAGAAGGTGATCGAAGGCTGGGCGGCGAGCAAGGGAAAAAAGAGCAAGAAGAGCTGAAAGGGATCCCTTCATGTGCGGAATCGTCGGTTATGTGGGCCACCGGAACTCGGCCTCTCTTCTGCTCGAGGGGCTGAGAAAACTCGAGTACAGGGGCTACGACTCGGCCGGGATCGCCCTCATGGGAGATGACGAGCGCATCGAAATCCGCAGGACCGAGGGGAAGCTCAGCCGCCTCTTCGAGGAGGTTCAGGCCCACCCCTGCGACGGGACGATCGGGATCGGGCACACCAGATGGGCGACTCACGGCCGGCCTTCGGAAATCAACGCCCATCCCCACCGGTCGGGCTCGGTGGTCGTGGTCCACAACGGGATCATCGAAAACTATCTGGAGCTGCGCGAACAGCTTCAGGCCAGGGGGAGGACGTTTCTTTCCGAAACCGATACCGAGATCATCGCCCACCTCATCGACCTGCACCTTCAGGACTCCGCCTCGTTGGCGGAGGCCGTGCGCAAGGCCCTGAAGCTCGTCAGGGGCTCTTACGCCATCGCTGTGCTCTGCGAGAAAGAGCCCCGGCTGCTCGTCGGCGCCAAGAAGGCCAGTCCCCTGGTCGTGGGCGTGGCGCCGACAGAGCGCTTTCTCGCCTCCGACGTGCCAGCCCTGCTCGATCACACCCGCGATATGATCTTCCTCGAGGACGAGGAAATGGTCCTCCTCAGGGCAGAGGGGCACGAGATCACGGACCTTTCTGGAAGACCGGTGCACCGGGAGCCCACGTACATCTCGTGGACCTCGATGATGGCGGAAAAAGGCGGCTACAAGCACTTCATGCTCAAGGAAATCCACGAGCAGCCCCGCGTCGTGACCGATACGATCCGGGGCCGGATCGGCGGACGAAAGACCGAAATCCAGCTCGGAGACATCGGCATCGACGACGCCGCGCTGCGCAAAACGAAGAAAATCCACCTCGTGGCGTGCGGAACTTCCTGGCACGCGGCTCTCATCGGCAAGTTCATGATCGAGGCGCTGGCCCGCATCCCCACCGAGGTGGATCTGGGCAGCGAGTTCCGCTACCGGGATCCGATCCTGGGCCGCCACACGCTCTTTATCTCGATCTCCCAGTCCGGCGAGACGGCCGACACGCTCGCCGCCCACGAAGAAGCCAAACGGAAAGGCTGCCTGACGCTGGCCATCTGCAACGTGGTGGGCTCCAGCCTGGCCCGGAAATCCCAGGGAGTCTTCTACACCCACGCAGGCCCGGAGATCAGCGTGGCCTCGACAAAGGCCTTCACGACCCAGCTGACAGCCCTGTATCTGCTCAGTCTCCACCTGGCCCGAGTGTTTGGGCGGATCCGGGAGTCGGTCCTCGAGCGGCACATTCAAGATCTGCGCAAGCTCCCCCTTCTGCTCGAGGATGTGCTGGCCCGGGAGAAGGCGATCGAGACGGTTGCCCGCAAGTATGCACCCTTTGAAGACTTCCTGTATCTGGGCCGCGGCATCCATTACCCGGTGGCCCTGGAAGGGGCCTTGAAACTCAAGGAAATCTCCTACATTCATGCCGAGGGGTACCCGGCGGGGGAGATGAAGCACGGGCCCATCGCTCTGATCGACGAGCATTGCCCGACCGTGGTGCTTCTTCCGCGCAACGATCTCTACGACAAGGTTTTCAACAACCTCGAAGAAGTCAAGGCAAGAAACGGAAGCGTCATCGCCCTGGTGAACTACGGAGACACCGAGGCGGAGAAGCACGCCGACGATCTGATCCACGTGCCCGAGAGCAATCCGTTTCTTTCCCCCATCCTGATGGCTGTCCCTTTGCAGCTTCTGGCCTACCACATCGCGGTCATCAAGGGGACGGATGTGGACCAGCCCCGGAATCTCGCCAAGAGTGTGACCGTCGAATGAAGACAGGCGTCCCCGGATGAACCTCGAACGGGATCTGAATCCCCAGCAGCGGGAAGCCGTCTTCCACGAGGGCGGCCCCTTGCTCGTCCTGGCCGGAGCCGGAAGCGGCAAGACCCGGGTGCTCACCTACCGGATCGCCAGGCTGGTGGAGCGGACGGGGCTGGCGCCCTTCCGGATCCTGGCCATCACCTTCACGAACAAGGCGGCCGACGAGATGAGGGGACGGATCCATCAGCTCGTGGGCGAAGCCAGCAGGGACATGTGGACCGGCACGTTCCATTCGATCTGCGCCCGCCTTCTGCGACAGCACGGCGACCGGGTGGGTCTCGACCGCAGGTTCGTGATCTACGACGAGACGGACCAGCTCCGGCTCGTGAAGAACTGCATCCGCACCCTGGGCCTCTCGGACAGCCGGGTGCGGCCGGCGGCGGTCCTGGCCATGATCGACCGGGCAAAGAACCAGGGTCTCGAGCCTCCGGCGGGGCTCCTCGCGCCGACAGGCTCCAGACGGGAGGAGATCGAGGCTGTCCTTCGTGCCTACCGGGACTCTCTCCGGCAGGCCGGCGCCCTGGACTTCGGGGACCTCATCCTGTTCGCCCACCGGCTCCTGCAAGAACATCCTGCGCTGCTCGCCCGGCTGAGAGACCGCTTCCGGGCGATCCTGGTCGATGAATACCAGGACACCAACCGGGCCCAGCATCTTTTCCTGAAAACCCTGGTGCCGCCCGGCGGCGACCTCTGCGTCGTGGGAGACGACGATCAGTCGATCTACCGGTGGCGGGGCGCCGAGGTCGAGAACCTTCTCCGGTTTCGGGAGGACTTCCCGGGCGCCCGAATCCTGGTCCTCGAGCAGAACTACCGGTCGACGGCCAACATCCTGCGAGCGGCCGAGTCTGTGGCCAGGGGCAACTCCGAAAGGCACCCCAAGAAGCTCTGGACGGCCAACGAAGCCGGGGAGAAGGTCTCTTATCTCGAAGCGGGCACACCGGACGACGAAGCGAGGGCCGTCGCAAGAGAGATCCGCTCCCTCGTTTCGGACCGCGGTTTTTCTTTCCGGGACGTGGCCGTGCTGTTCCGCACCAACGCGCAGTCCAGGGCCTTTGAGGAGAGCTTTCTTCTCTTTCAGATCCCTTATGCTCTGGTGGGAACGACAAGATTCTACGAAAGGACGGAAATCAAGGATCTTACGGCCTATCTGCGGTTTCTCTACAACCCCAGGGATTCCGTGAGCCTGCAGAGAATCCTGAACCGGCCGGCCCGGGGCATCGGAAAGGCGACCGAGGAAGCGCTGGTCCGGCTCGCAGCCGAGCGGGGGGTGTCTGTCTGGGAAGCGATGGAGCAGGCCGCCTCGGAGCCGGGTCTCCTCCCGGCAGCCGCAGCCAGGAGAATCCGGGAAGTCGCCGGAACGCTCCTTGCCCTTCGGGAACGTGTGAGCACGGCGCAGTCCCTGCCCGCGCTCCTGGAAGAGGTGCTCGACCGGTCCGGCTACCGGGCCTTCCTGGAGAGCCTGCCGGATAAGGAGCGGCGGATCGAAAACGTGGAAGAACTTCTCCGCACCGCCGCTGCCTTCGAGGAAACCGCTGAGGACACCGCCCTTTCGGAGATGCTGGGCGCCTTTCTGGAAAAGGTCGCGCTGGTCAGCGAGGCGGACCGGTACTCGGAAAAGGCGAACGCGGTGACCCTGATGACCCTGCACTGCGCCAAGGGGCTGGAGTTCGACATCGTGTTTCTCGTGGGCCTGGAAGAGGGCCTCCTGCCGCACCAGCGTTCGTCTCTCGACGCGGCGGGCCTTGCGGAGGAGCGGAGGCTCTGTTACGTGGGCATGACCCGGGCCCGCAAAAAGCTCTATCTGAGCCGCGCCAGAACCCGCATCCGATACGGCGAGAGGCAGGAGGCGCTCCCGAGTCCTTTTCTGCTGGACATCCCGGCCGAGCTGCTCGAGACCGAACAGGAACAAACCGAAACCTGGCCGGCGGCCGAAGCCCGGCCGGCCGGCGAGCTCAGGCGCGGCCGGCGGCGGCCTGCCGCGGCCCCCGAAAGCGGCGTCAGCCTGGACTTTTCGGAAAGCCAGATCGACCTGCCGGCCCTGCCCGGCCTGCCGGCCTCTGGACGCAAGTCGACGTACCGAGTCGGTGACCGGATCGAACACGAGGACCTGGGCAGGGGAATCGTGCGCAAGGTCGAAGGCAAGGGCGAGTCGGAGAAAATCACCGTCCAGTTCGAACACGGGGGCATCCGGAAACTCATGGCCCGGGTCTCCCCGATCCGGAAGATCGACAGGTAGCCGCCAGCCTTTCCAAGGGATCGAGAAGCCCCGCCTCCTCGAGCGTCTTTCCGAAGACGACCTTCTCGGCGGTCGAGACAAGGATCTTCCTGCCGTCCGAGCGCCGGAACATGCGGTAGTTGAGAAAGAGCCGGACCGGGCTCATCTCCGGAGCCGGATGGTCTGTGAGAAAGGGGTTCTCCATCCACACGTCGATCCGGACCTCGATCGAATCCGACTGGTGCGCGTTGCCGAGATAGGCGCTCTCCCGATGGCAGAGGGTTCTCAGATCGATCATCTCCTCCGGAAGGGGCAGAAGCGTTTTCTCCCTCAGACATCTCCTTTCGGCGATATCGAGAATCATCGGGTAATTGGCGAAGTACAGGAGTCCCACCCCGTTCAAATCCCGGTCCGGCTCGATCGTATACTCGATTTTCGCGGTTTCGGGGGTCAGGCAGGTATATCCGTCCGGCGGGGCACGGAAGCGGTCATCCGCCTCGGCCTGTTTGATTTTTCCGTAGCTGTCCGGAACCTCCGCGAGCCGCGGGATGTCGTCCATGCCCTTCTGGGCAGGCCTGGACTTCTTGAGCCACGAAGCCCCTTGAAGCATCTTGACGAAGATATTCGAAGTCCTCACGTAAGGAATGCCCAGTTCCAGAGCCTGCCTGCCGTTGAGCAGAGGAACCTTCCTGTCCTCAGGCCATCCGGCGGGATAGAAAAAGTGATAGCCGTCCAGGATGGAGTTCCCGAAGGACTTCAAGGTGCTCACGACCGTGAACCGGTCGTTCTCGCCGAATGCGGCCAGGGGCGTTTCCCGGGGGAAGCGGGTTTCCACGTAAAAGAACGTTGCGTAGAGGCGCTCCCCGGTCTCGTCGCAGAGCTTGCGGCTCGGAATCCCCGTGAAATCGGAAATGTGATTCCAGCGCAGCTCGCCCACGAGCTTCATGAGGGGGGACTCGGCCAGATGGTTTCTTCCGGTCATGGCCATGCCGATCTCCAGATCGGTGTACAGGGCGCCGTCCGCGCCCAGGCGCGTACCGCCCCTCAAGTTCCCCTTTTTCTGCCCCCGGTCCGGGGCGTCGCCGCCCTGCCTGCCTCCGGCCTGCGGTGCCAGCAATTGGGAAACGAGCCCTGCGCACGACCGCAGCGTGCTCAGCCGGTCCACTTCGAGGTCGGGCACCGTGATCCGGAACGCGGTCTCCAGATCGTTGCGGAACTCCAGGTATTGCCAGGAGTCAGCTCCGAGGTCCTCCATGATGTGCGCATCCGGGTCCGCCGACCGCAGATCCATGTCGAGAATCTTCCCCAGAATCGACCGAATCCGTTGCTCGACTTGCTGCGCATCCATCCGCTGTCTCCTCGCCGAAAGCCGGCGCTCCGGGGTCTTCACGCCCACGCAACCCCCCGTCAATTTGCCGCAAGAGGCCTCCCATTTCAACCTGTCTTCCTACCGACAGGAGTGAGGACAACAAACGCTCCAAATTGACAAGCTCTCAGCCAGAACTTATAGTGAGGGCCGCCTGACCCCAAGAACCGGAGAAGGACAATGAGTGCAGACTGGCTCTCCAGCGTGGAACCCATGGTTTACAAGAGCCGGATCAAGGTGCCCTACACGTGGTCCGTGGGCGAGACCGGAAGCCGCTTCTTCGTGGAACTGCGCGACAACAAGCGGCTTTTCGGAAGGAGGTGCGCCGAATGCCGCACCGTGTACGTGCCGCCCCGCAAGATGTGCGGCCGCTGCTTCCGGGACACGGACGACTGGGTTGAGGTGGGTCCGGAAGGGATCTTGCAGACGTTTACCGTTGTGAGGTATTCGCACGAACTCCAGCCCGTGGCCGCTCCGTTCGCCTATGGAATCATCCTGCTCGACCGCGCCTCCACCGGACTCGTTCACCTGATCGGAGACGCAGACCTGGACTCCCTGCGCGCAGGGATCCGGCTTGCGCCCGTCTTCCGGGAGCAACGGTCCGGGACCATTCTCGACATCGCCTACTTCCGGCCCGTCGGGGCCCGCTGATCGATCTGCGGAACGGCCGGGAAGAATCAGGGGGGATCTCATGACCGAGCGAGTCGCCATCGTCGGCGTCGGCCAGACCCGACAGGAACGAAACAAGGTCTATGACACGTTTGCGGACATGGTGTACGAAGCCACCACCCGCGCCCTGGAGGACGCCGGGCTCACCATCGACCGGATCGATAACGTGGTGTCGGCGTCAAACGACTTCTGGGACGGCCGCACGATTTCCTCCATGGCCATCAATGATGCCTGCGGCTCTTACGACAAGAACATCTCCTGCGTGGAGGGAGACGGAACCTTTGCAGCCTTTTACGGCTTGACGCGGATCCTGTCCGGCGCTTACGACACGACCCTCGTCGTGGCGCACAGCAAGGGATCGGAAAGCGTATCTTCCCATATCACGAACGCCATGTTCGATCCCCTGTACGCGCGGGCCCTCGGGCTGGACGCCATCAGCGCGGCAGCCCTTCAGGCCAGGCGCTACATGGATCGATACGGCATCACCGAGGAACAATGCGCTCTGGTATCGGTCAAGAACCACGGGAACGCCTTCCGAAACCCTTATGCGCAGCTTCCCCTGCGGCTGACCGTCCAGGACGTGCTGCAGAGCCGGAAGCTCTCGGATCCGATCAAGCTCCTTGACGCCTCGCCGATTTCGGACGGCGCCTGCGCCATCATCCTTGCCCGGGAATCCGCGGCCCGCAGGACCGCCAAGCCTCCGGTCTGGATCCGGGGCGTCGGGTACTGCGCGGACGCCTACCATCTGGGCGACCGGGACCTGGCCGAATGCGCGGCCCTGGTCCAGGCCTCGCGCAAGGCGTACGAGATGGCCGGCCTGCGGGATCCCCGCAGGGAGCTCGACGTGGTGGAACTCTACGACGCCTTCAGCTACCAGGAGCTGCTCTGGACCGAAGGGCTCGGGCTTTGCGGGCCCGGAGAGGGAGGAAAGCTCGTCGAGTCCGGGGCCACGCAGCTTGCGGGCGACATTCCCGTGAACCCGTCCGGCGGGCTCCTTTCGGCCCATGCTGTGATCGCCGCAGGCCTCATCCGGATCGCAGAGTGCGTGCTGCAGCTCAGAGGCGAAGCCGGCGAGCGGCAGGTTCCGGGAGCGCGGACCGCTCTGGCACACGGGGTGAACGGGCCCTGCGGCCAATCCCACTGTGTCTGGGTGTTGGGCGCATGAGCCGGACAGCGAAGGCTCACCGGTCTCACCGCGTAGGGTCTCTGTTCCAGTCGTTCTTTTCTCTCAAGAGGTGCTGAAGATGCCGAACCGAGTCGCCATTGTGGGAACCGGGCAGACCCATCACTGCACCAGGCGTCTGGACGTGAACGGGGTCGAACTGATTTACGAGGCCGTGTGCCGGGCCCTCGAGGACGCCGACCTGAAGATGAAAGACATCGACGGGGTCATCATCGGCAACATGGATCATTTCGAGGGGATCAACTACGTGGACTGCTGGAGCATCGACGGCTCCGGAGGATTCGGCAAGCCCACCATGAAACTCACGACCGGCGGCACGACCGGCAGCACCCTGGCCATCGGGGGCTACCACATGGTCGCGTCCGGCATGTTCGACAAGCTCATGGTCATCGGGTGGGAGAAGAACTCCGAGTCCGACACCACCGGAGCCATCACCACGGCTTTCGACCCCGTCTGGGACCGCCTGGTCTTTGCGGGCGCCATCTCGGGTCTGGCCGTCGAGGCCTCGGTGTACATGGCGACTTTCGGGGTGACCGAAAGGGACGCCGCCCGCGTGACCGTGCGGGACCGCCGGCACGCATGCCTGAACCCCTACGCCCATCTGCGCAAGGAAGTCACCATCGAGGAGGTCATGAACTCGCCCAGGCTTTCGGACCCCTTGAAGCTCCTCGACCTGTGCCCGCGAACGGACGGCGCCTGCGCCGTGATCTTTGCCTCGGAACACGTGGCGGAGAAAATCTGCCCCAAGCCCGCGTGGGTGCTCGGCACGGCCAACCGGCACCTTTATACCTATCTCGGGGACACGGACTTTGTGAACCTGCCCTCTCTCCGAAGGGCCGCCCAGGAACTGTACAGCAAGACCGGAATCCGGGAGCCCCTAAAGCAGATCGACGTGATGGAGCTGTATCTTCCTTACTCGTTTGCGGGATTGAGTTGGATCGAGGCTCTGGGGTTGTGCAAGCCGGGCGAGGCGCCCCGGCTTCTCTGGGACGGCGTAACGGATCTGGGAGGCGAGCTGCCCATCAACCCCTCGGGCGGCGTGATCAGCTGCAACCCCATCGGCGCCACGGGTCTGATCCGTTGCGCCGAGGCGGCCCTGCAGATCATGGGCAAGGCCGAAAGACGGCAGGTGCCGGATGTGAAGATCGCCTTGAGCACCGGTTTCGGCGGCTGCTTCTGGTCGGACATTCTTTTGTACGGAGCCCGGAAGCCCCAGTAAGGTTGCCCGGGCAGCCTGCGGTCACGGCCGTAGAACACGAAGGAGCGTTCGAAAGTCTCCGATTCAAGGGGGAGACACGCCGGGAGGAATTTCGAAATGGCGGAGGAAAAACAGGAACTGCTCGTCATGCATTCCGGGGACAAGGAACAGCCTTTCCGGTACGCGGTGGGCCGCTACGGGAGCAAGTTCTTCATGGAGCTTCGCGATCACAAGAAGCTCCTCGGGATCCGCTGTCCCAGGTGCAAGAAGGTCTATGTGCCTCCGAGGCAGGTCTGCGGCCCCTGCTTCGAAAGGATGACGGAGCTCGTCGAAGTCGGCCCGGAGGGGACCCTCGTGGGCTTTACGATCCTGCGGTTTCATTTCGTGGACCCGGAGACCGGACAGCCCAAGCCGGTTCCGTACGGCTACGGGTTCATCCGGCTCGACGGGGCAGACAACGCCTTTCAGCATTTCATAGAGATTCGCGACGAAAGCAAGATCAAGATCGGAGCCCGGATGCGGGCGGTCTTCAACGAACAGCGCAACGGCAACCTGGCCGACATCCGCCATTTCGAAGTCCTTGGTTGAGAGATTCCGCGGGGCCTTGCCTTGAAACGAGACGGAATCCATCTCGTCGCCCAGAACAAGAAGGCCCGTCACGACTTCGAGATTCTCTCCACCCACGAGGCCGGTCTGGTCCTGACCGGAACCGAAATCAAGTCGATTCGGGAGGGGCGGATCCAGCTCAAGGACGGTTACGGAAAGATCGAAAAGGGCGAGGCCTTTCTCCACGACGTGTATATCGCGCCCTATCCCAACGCAGGCCCCTTTTTCAACCACGAGCCCATGCGCCCCCGCAAGCTCCTGCTCCACAAGAGGGAAATCCTCCGGCTTGTCGGCAAGGTCCAGGAAAAGGGGCTCGCGTTCGTGCCCCTCAGGGTCTATCTCAAAGGGGGGCGGGCCAAAGTCGAGATGGCCCTGGCCCGAGGCCGCAGGAAATACGAAAAGCGTGAGGTGCTGCGCAAACAGGACGCCCAGCGGGAGATCGAGCGGGCCTTGCGGAAAAGGTGAGCCCAACCCCGTAAGGCGCGGAACCCACGTCAAACGGGACAAGCCACCTACGGCTCGCCTTGCTCACCTGCCTGAGCCTGTGCCGCCTTCCTCTTCTCCTCCTCCTCCTTCTGCTGCCGCGCGAAGATCAGGTATCCCTGGATCTGGTCCGCACCGGTCTGGAAGTCTCCTTTGACAAACAATTCGTAATCCACGATGTCCTTGGGGACCAGAGCGATGGGCTTGGCCGGAACCCCTCCCACGGCCGTGTAAGGAGGCACATCCTTCAAGACCAAGGCGCCGGGAGCGACCGCTGCGCCCTCTCCGATCGTGACCGGGCCGATGATCATCGCGTTTGCGCCCACCCGCACGTAATCCTCGAAAATCACGTGGGACTTTTCGATGAACCGCCAGGAGATGAACCGGTGGGTGAGAATCCGGCAGCCGGCCGCAATCCAGACGGCTCTGCCGAGATAGATGTTTTCAGGAAGGCGCTCGTCGAAGTTGATGTTGTCACCCAGGAAAACGCTCTTCGGGTCCTTGAACCGGACGCCCCGCATGGCCTGGAGCCGCACGCGGATCTGGGGCGGCATCAGATAGTGCATGGCTGCGTACTGGAGCAGTTTGTTGTAGATCTTTCTCCGGTCGTGGAGCAGGATGTACCGCAGGCCCCGGGTGGAGGCGTGCTGGATCGTCTTTTCCATGGGAATCAGGTCCCGCGGGCGGAACGAGTCGGGCTTCACTTCCGTTTGCTTCATGTGCAGTCCTCCTGGCGCATGGCAGCGTCCGTGCGAACGTGAGACACCTTACCAGATGGCACCGGCATCGCGCAAAGGCCGGCTTCGCTTCTCCTTTGAATCGGCATGTCTCTTCCTGTATTGTAGAAAAAAAGGAGCGCGCCCAGCCGATGAACCCAGCCCGAAACGCTCCCCCGGAGAACGGGTGGATCGAGGCCAGGATCCAGTTCGCGAACCCGACAGGGGAGTTCGTCTCCATCTTTCTGGCCGAGTGCTGCGAGCAAGGAGGTCTGGGAAGCGTCGAGCAGGAGGAAACAGTCGGTCCAGGCGGCCGTCTGGAGCCCCCTTGCGAGGCCTGCGCCCGATTCGCCGAGGCGCGGATTTTTTTTGCCCCTTTGCAGGACCCGGAAGACATCATCAACCTCATCGAGAAGACCCAGAGAACCCTGCAAGCAGCCTTCCCCGACTCGGCGGCCCGCCTGCTTGAGTTGCGGCGCGTTCCGGACCGGAACTGGGCCCTGGACTCGAAGGGGTCGTTCCCGCCTTTGCGCGTATCGACCTGGATCTGGGTTGTCCCGCCTTGGGAAAGGCCGAAACCGGCGCCGGAGGAGATCCAGATCGTCCTGGAGCCCGGCATGGCTTTCGGGACAGGCCGCCACGCAACGACCCGCCAGTGCCTGGAGTTCCTCGAGGAGCTGCTCCTGGGGCCGACGGCGCAGCCCCGACCGAAGTCGGTTCTCGACGCCGGCTGCGGCTCAGGCATCCTGTCTCTCGCTGCAGCCGCCCTGGGGGCTCGCAGCGTCACGGCCCTGGACAAGGATCCAGAGGCTGTCCGCGTATGCCTCAGGAACCTATCGCTCAACCCGGCCTTGGCAGGCTTTGTATCTGTCGCCGTCGGGACGCCGGCTTGCCTGCGGGGCTCTTCCGACCTGGTGATCGCGAACCTGGACGCGCCGACCCTTTTGAATGAAGCCTCTGCAATCTCGCCTCTCGTCCACTGGCGAGGGCGCCTCGTCATATCCGGCTTTCTCGCCAAAGACGAAGGCCAGGTCGCTTCTCGATTTGAGAAAGAAGGGTTTCGGATCCTTTCGCAGAAACGGGATCCCGAGGAAGACTGGATCGCCTTGCTCCTGTCGAGGCAGGAACCAGGGTGCGACGGGCAGAAGGGAATGGGACAGCCATGACGGGCCGGTCGCCCCGGAGGCTCTTTGTCGAAGCCCTCCCCTGTCAGGGAGAGGTCGTTCCGCTTGGGAGCGCGGAAACCCATTACCTCTGCGACGTCCTCAGGCTGAAGCCGGGTGCTCGCGTGGTCCTGTGCGACGGATCGGGCCGGCAGGCCGAGGGGGTTCTCCAGGGCGTCCGAGAAGGCTGCGCCAGAGTCGTTGTGCAGCGGGAAACCCCGGCCCAGACCGAAGCTCCGGTTTCAGTTCACCTGGGCATCGGATTGCTCAAAGCCCCGAAGATGGACCTGGTCATCCAGAAGGTCTCGGAGCTGGGCGCCGAGGCGATTCATCCCCTGACCACTTCCAGGGCCGTCCCTTCCATCGCGGCCGGGAAGGGGGAAGGGAGGCTGGCCCGGTGGCGAAAAATCGCTCGGGAAGCGTCCAGGCAGAGCGGGAGAACCCGCGTGGCCGAGGTCGCGCCTCCCACGACGCTGGAGCGCGTGCTGGAAAACACGAACCCCTTCGACCTGCGATTTCTTTTTTCGCCCGGCCCCTGGGCAGCCCGGGGCGAACTGGAGCCCCCGGCCGGAGTCGCGCAGCCGCGAAGCATCCTCGTTCTGGTGGGCCCCGAAGGAGGATTCTCTCCGGACGAGGAGAAGCTCGCCCTTTCGAGCGGCTGCCTGCCCGTGGGGCTGGGGCCGCGGACCCTTCGCGCCGAAACCGCAGCGATCCTGGCCGTGGGCCTGGTGCTTTACAGATTCGGGGATCTCCGGCCCCGGGACCCGCAACGGTCGAAAAGCAGTTGAACTTCCCTCTGGAGGAGAAACCTCATGGAAACCGATTCCACGATTTCCTGCCCTGTTTGCGGCCGGCCGGCCCATGCAGGCCGTCCCTGCGGTTTTTGCGGAGCTGACCTGCGGGCCCCTTCTTCGCAATCCTTGGAGCCGTCCTCTGCTCCGCAGGCCGGGGCTGAGCCTCCGGGCCCTTCCGGCCCCAGCCTTCCGACGAGCGGCTTCCCGGCGCCCTGGCAGGCCCCGCCGGCAGCGCAGAGCGCTCTGCTCGCAGGCTTTTGGATCCGTGCCGTGGCGTACATCATGGACTCGGTCCTCGTCGGACTCGCCACAAGGCTTCTCCAGGCCGCCTACTTTCAAGGGGCCAGGCAGGATCCGTTCGCAGAGTCCTACTCTCGGCTCCTGGAATTCGACTGGACGCCTCTGGCCCCGCTTCTGCTCTTCGAGATTGCCATGAACTTCCTCTACTTTACGTTTTTCATCGGCAGGTACGGACAGACGCCGGGCAAGATGGTCTGCGGGCTCAGGGTCGTCACGGTCCACGGCGAGGAGGTTTCATATTTGCAGGCAGCCCTAAGGACGGCAGGCTACTATCTCAACCGCCTGACCCTGGGCCTTGGCTTCCTCTGGGTCGCCATCGACCCGCGCAAACAGGGATTCCATGACAAGATCGCCGGAACTCTCGTGCTTCGCGCTTCCAGAAGAGAGGCGGGAACCTGGCAGCCGCCCCAAACCAGCGGCCTGCCCGGCCAAGGGCGTTTCGGAGGGTCCTTCGGAGGTTGACAGACTCTGCGTTTTCGACTATTAGTTTTTCATACTTCTTCTCTTGCCGAGGTAGCTCAGTCGGTAGAGCAGTGGACTGAAAATCCGCGTGTCGGCGGTTCGATTCCGTCCCTCGGCACCAGGAAAGTCAGGGGTTTAGCGATGACAAGCTAAACCCTTTTTTCATGTTTTTAGTCGCCTTGCTCAACGGTTTGGTCAACACTTGCATAAACAGCCCTTATCCTGCCTTCCAGCCATGCCGTGTAGCGCTCCATCCCGGCCTTCAGGGCGCCATGGTCCAGCCGGAGATAGCAGGCGTCCATCCCTCGGAGGGCATGGCCGAGGATGGCGTTGCGCACGGCCTTGTCTGGTCCAGCGAGGAGCATATAGGCCTTGACCGAGGCGCGGATGTCATGGAACCGGAAGCCGTCCGACTTGTCCATGCCGAACGTTATTCCGGCCCGCTCACAGGCGGTCATTAGGCTTCCGCGGAAATTGTCCCGGATCGATTTCCTCTGGAACATGAAAAACAGGCCGTGATGTACGGCTCCAGGCAGACTGTCTCGAACCTCTCTTAACGTGCCGGTTCATCGGGACGAGCTTCGGCTTGCCTTGCTTTGTTGCGGACGCCCCAAAATGGATAAGTCCTGCTGATCGAACGTCCCGTACTTCGCTTCACCCTTATGGAATCCTGTGGCATACCAGCCCGCCAGCCAGGCACCACTTTTGTCGAAAGGTTTTCGAGGAACAGGCATCTTTGAACACCAAACATCTTTGATTGAAAAAAAGCCTCCTTGTGGGTAGATTCCTTTTGCCCAAAAGAGAACCTACCAAAGCAGGCTAGTGAATTTGCACACTCCTTAACACGCTGGTCCCCGACTTTTCCGTTCGCACGCGTATCGGGGGCGCCAATATGAGCTTCACTTACATGGATTGCGCCAGTGTTCCCCGGCCATCGGAGCGCCTACCTAGGATAGCCGTAGAGTTGGGTCCAGTGAGGAGCCGCGTTTACGAGAACCGGATCTCATTCAGCGTGCTCTGGCTCACCAACCGCGCCGTCGCCGAGGCCTACGGCCTGGGGCCGGAGGGCTTCGAGTACATTCTCTCCACCTTCCCCGTCTTCGCTCGCAAGGGCCCGGGGTTTTGCGCCTACCTCCAAGAGCGGGTGCGGCAATGGATGCGAAAGGTGGAGGGTCCCGAGGTTTACACGATCTCGCCGGTAGAGCTGCACCCCGCCGCTGAAGCCTCGGCCGGGGCCTACGCAGCCCAGCCCAGGCGCCCGCCCATGCCCACCAGGGCCTTCCAGCAGGCCGCCGTGCTCGCCTGGGTCGTCTCGAAGCTCTCCGCTCCGGGTTGCCCGGTGAGCCGCTTTCGCGTGCAGAAGATCCTGTATTTGGTCGAGGGGGCTGCCGGAAGCGGCCTCTTCACCAAGTTCCGTAAACAGGCCGCGGGTCACTACGACCCGGGTCTGCGCCACCATGGTCCCGAGGACATCGCCATGCGGCAAAAAGGCTGGCTCGAAATGCCGGACGATGCCCACTTCTTGCCCGGTCCGAACACCGCCAAGGCCCTGGAGTATGGTCCCCGCTACGTGGACGAGATCCTCGCCGAGCTGGCGATTGAGGAGTTCCGTACCTTTCGGGATGAGACTCTGGAGTGTTGGACTACCGTCCACCTGGCCGCCGTGGAGCTTGCGCGTCAAGGGCAGCCGATCAGCCCGGCACCATCCTGGCTCTCATCCGGTCTGTGCCCGAATGGCAGCTCAAACTCTCGCGGCAGGCGTTTCAAATAGAGCGCATCGCCGACGTCCTGGACGGCCTGCGCGAGCGAGCGATGCTGCCACTGGCAGGAGGCTAAAAGCTGTGATGCTCTATTCCCAACAGGAAATTGAACAGCTCCTTGCCCGAGATGAGGGCCAGTACCTTGAGCGCAAGAGCCTGTGGGATCGCAGTGGTCCTGCTCCTCGCCTGCTGGAGCGCCGGAAGGTTCGCGATTTCGTCGCGGAATGCGTGGCAGCCTTCGCCAACGCCGACGGCGGTAATCTTCTACTCGGTGCCGAGGACGACGGCGAGCCTACTGGGCATCACTATCCCGAAGAGGCCATCGAGGAATTCTTCCGGGTCGCCGAGCGGCGTCTGCGTCCGCCGGTGCCTGTACGTACCCAAAGAATGCACTTTGACGGGCAGGAGATCCTGCTCATTCATGTTCCCCCTGCCGAGCTGGCCGTGCTTGTGGAGGGCAACGGGTTTCCTTATCGCGTCGGGGACAAGGTCGTTTATGAGAGGGAGGAAGCGATCAACGCCCGCAAAGAAGCCTACCGGCGGGTAGGCTTTGAACAGATGATCCGGCGGGAAGCGACTCTGGACGAGCTGGATCTCGAACTAGCTCGGTCCGTTTTGGCCAAGACCGTCCGGGGAGGCCGCACCATCGAGGAAGCGCTCGAGGCGTACGGGTTGATTCACCGTGCCCCTGAGGGCCTGCGGATTACCAACGCGGCACTCCTGCTCTTCGGCAAAGAGCCGCTCGTTCGTTGGCACCCGCACGCGGACGTTCGCTTTTTCAGGGTAGAGGGAAAGGAGCGGCGTCCAGGACAGCGTCGCAACGTTACACAACTCGAACGGATCGAGTTGCCGATCGCCCGGCTAATCCCCGAGGCCCACCGTTACGCCCGCTCGCAGATTCGCAAGTCCGAGAGACTGTACGCCCTCTTCTTCCGCGAGATGCCGGAGTATCCGGAGTTTGCGTGGCAGGAAGCTATTGTGAATGCCATAGCGCATCGCGACTACGGCAACCAAGGCCTCGGAATTGAGGTCTGGTTCTATGAGAATCGTATGGAAGTGCTGAGCCCTGGTCCGGTTGTTCCGCCTGTGACGCTCGAAGCCCTCAGAAGCCGCCGGCCGGTGCACGCGAGCCGCAACCCGCTGATCGTGCGCGTTCTCGTAGAAGCCGGCTATATGCGGGAAGAAGGTGAGGGGATTCCGCGGATGTACGACGAGACCGAGGCGCTTTTCCTCAAACCCCCGGCATTCGAGGAAAGGGACGGTGTCTTTGCTGCGACTTTGTTCAACACTCCGGTTTTCGAGGGCATAGGCCCCGAATGGCAACAAATCGTGGATCAGCTTCCGCTGAAGTCGTCTCAGAGGCGAGTCCTCCTCCTGAGGCCAGAAGGATTCACGAACCAGGACTACCGAGAACTGAACCCAGATCTGGACCGGGATCAGGCCTACCGGGAGATCCAGGAAATGGTCGAGAGGGGAATCCTGCTCGCGCCGGAGAAGTCCGGACGAGGCGCCCGGTACCGACTGGCTCCGGAGGTGATTCAGGCAAAGCAGTGGATCGAGTCCCGCCTGCCGACGCTCCGACGGTTTTTCGTCGAGCACGGGTTTCTCAAGAACGCTGACTACCGGGCGCTGTTCAACGTTCCTCGCTACCGTGCCGTCGCTGAACTCCACCGGCTCGTGGACGACAGCTATCTCGCGATGGAAGGTGAAAGGCGAGGAGCTCGATACAAGCCAGGTCCAAGGCTTAAGCGTGAAATATGAAGTTATGAAGTGGCCTATGGGATTCATATTTCGCATCGCAGATCGTCTTGCACCTCTAACTCACAGTTCTTCAAGGACATTTCGAGCGTCACGCATTTTGAAGGGGTTCAGCAATTCGGGATAATTCGCCATGGATCTATTTCATTCCGCAAGCTTGCAGTTCTCCCCTTTGGAGAATCCAGGAAGGTAACGCCATGCCCCCCAACATCCCTTTAGCCCTCCGGCACCTCATCGAGGAGTACAGAAGTTTTCTCCGCACAAGTTAGCCCTCCGGTACATCCGCCCGGACAAATGGGCGGACCCGAGGGACCAGTACGTCCTCCAAGTCGTGGGGAGCGAACTGAAGGAGAACGAGAAACTGGAGGCGAGATTCCCTCAGCTATTCCTGGTGGCGTCGCTGGCGAACTCGAGGGATGAGCCGTTCGCCCTGAGAGTGCTCTCGCGGAACGACAAGGACTCGAGGGGGGCCAGCACCCGTTGCCAAGCGAGGACCTGAACAGGGAGCGGTTCGTCCACGACATCCTGCTTAGACTGGAGGCGCTTTAGCGGGCGAACGAGCCACTCTGGTCAGGTGATATGTGGATTCCGCACGCTGAAACTGCAATTCATCACCCCCTCGGCCACGACCGAGTAAAGCTCCGCATGCGCCTCGGCCACGGTCCGCGGGATCATCCGTCTGCGGACGTATCGCTTCCCAAAGTCCGCGTCCAGAAGTAGCCGGGCCTCTCTCACGCCGTTCTCTTGCACTGAATCCACCTTGAGGCCATAAGCCCGCGTATCTGGGATGTCTTCTCCGACTCGGCTGCATCGGTCCTGCTGAGTTCGCCCACGGCGCGGGCCAGCTCTACGTCCCCGACTGCGGCCTCGAGCCAACGTTCCAGGCGCCCCCAGTCCAGCAGGGGCAGATCCTCGCACAGAAATCGCAGGACCTCTTCGAAGCTGTACAGGTCGACAGGCACGGGCCCCATCCGCCTGCGGATCCGGTAGCCGGTCAGACGATGCTCGAAGGGCACCTCCCGCCGGATCCTGGCCGCCAGGTCGGGGCCGGGCTCTCCCAAAGGCTTCATCGTCAACCCTTTCCCAGCCTTCCCTTGTCATCGAGTTCCGAGGCCACATGACCCAGCCCCAGGGCCTCCAGAGTCGCGCGCCTCGGCCACCCGGTTTCGGGGTCCCATCCCTCCAGCTCGTAGAAGCGCGTCTTCCATTTCTCGAAGGCCCCACGATCCAGACACCGGTCTTCGATCTCCAGGTACTCCCATCTTCCGTTTCGCACGCCCGGCATGTAACAGCGCGGCTCGTAGGGCTTCGTGTAAATGTAGTCCGCAAAACGGACCATGTCCCTGTGGCGCCCCTGGAGGGTCCAGATCGCATGATCGAGGTTCCAGATCCTGCGGCCGATCTCGATCCCCTCGGCAAAGTCAATGTCCCGGCCCGTCACAGCCTTGAAGAACCTGGGCTCTCCGATGCCCACCATGCCCCGCCTGTCCTCCCGGCTCGGGTTGAGAAAGTCCGGAAAGAGGAAATCGCAGTACAGGACCGACTGCTTCCAGAACCTCGTGTAGTGGCGATGCCAGGCCACGGTTTTCGCCATGTGATCCGAATAGATGTTCTCGGTTCCATAGTTCACCATTTCGAGGTCGCCCGCAAAGGGCTCCATGCGGTCCGCGAAAATCCTGGCCGCCTCCTCGGCCGTGACGAGGGGGTCCTTGCGGGTCAGGATGGCCACCGTGGGCATCCAGTACAGGACGTTGAAGCCGTGCTCGTTGATGTCCCTGTCGCCCAGGATGGATCCGTAACCCCACTCGACCTGGAATCTCGGGTCGTAATGATCCGGAAGGCCCCAGTGGGGATACCGGAGAAGCCCGCTGGCCGTGTCTTCTCGGAGCCGGCCCCACCTTTCGGCCGCCCGGAAAAACCCTTCTGCAATGTCGTCTCCCACTTCCTCCCGAAAGGCGATCCGCCGCAGCAACTCCTCGATGAACGCGACTTCACCGAACGAGTCGAAAGGCAGATCGCAGGGGATAGAGCGGCCCGGGCCGAGCGCACCCATTTTGTAAAGATTCCTGAGGTACGAAATGCCGTTGAACAGCTCGAAGGCGTTGATCCCGTATTTCTGGGCGAGGTCCGTGGCCCGGTACGAGGCCTCGCTTTGGTCTCCCTCCTTGAGAGAGTAGAGCAATGCGGCCATGTCTCCGGCAAGGTACTCGACGATCGGAGCGACCAGCCTGACCTTCAGACCGCCGTGCCGCTTGAGATCCGGGTAAGAGTAGAAGTACGTCTCGGCGCAACCCGACTCGTTGCCCAGGCCCGTGTCGTTTCGGGCCCTGCAACCGGCAGGGCAGCCCACGCACGCCTGGGGCCTGGATTTCGGCCTTCGCTGCCAGAAAACCAGGGGAACCGGCGCGGTCCCGAACGTGGAAAGGCTCCGGAGCGTGATGTCCTTCATCGTGCTGCGCCCGTCGTCGAGTTTGTCGACCCGGCCGAGGTCCAGGCCGTAGTGCTTCTTAGCCCAAAGGCGCGCATCCAGAAGACCCGCAGGATCCGAGACCCGGACGCTTCCAGTGCCGATGACGCTTACGGCCTTGAGGTTTTTCGAACCCCAGACCGCGCCGAACCCTCCCTGCCCTGCGGCATTTCCCGCGTCGTGTATGATGGCCGCCACCCGGGAGAGCCTTTCTCCCGTGGGCCCGATGGCGAGAACCGCCGGCATCTGGGTCGTCCGCCCCCCGTGGGCCCCATCGCCCAGCTCGATCCAGTCCCCGGGCGTCACACGGCCCGTCACTTCCTCCCAGATCGCACGCTGCGTATCCCACGTGTCAAAGCCCCAGAGATTTCGGGCGTCTCGGATCTGGACCTTTCCGTCCCGGATGTCGAGCCAGACCGGCTTCTCGGATTTTCCCTCGATGACGATGCCGTCCCAGCCTGCGTATTTCAGCATGGGTCCGAACCGGCCTCCCAGGTTGCTCCGGGTGAACCACCCAACGGGATACGACTGCACGCCAACGCCCTGCATCTCCACTCGGCTCGCACCGCCCGGCGCCAGAGTGCCGGTAAGGGGCGATGTGAGGATCGTCACGACATTGTCTTCGTGGAACCCGTCGATCTTCTTGTCCCGGACCAGATCCCAGAACAAGGCGGATCCCATCCCGTGTCCGCCCACCCATGCCTCGTAAGCGCGGGTCTCGATGTGCGAGACCTTTCCGTCACTCAGGTTCACGCGCAGAATTTTGCCCGCATAGCCGTTCATGCCCAAGCCCCTCAAAACGCAAGGCCGCCCACGGGGTCCGCCGTTCAGGGGATCATTCTCCCACGTCGTATCCCAGCCTGGCCCATGCCTCGCCCCGTAGGTTCACCTTGTATCCCCTTTCGCCCTTCTGGAGAGGGACTCTTGTGGCGAGCCGGATCGCGCCCACCGGGCAGACCTCCACGCAGGCCTGCTTTCCAGCCGGTCCGCCCGATTCCTTCCAGAAAGGCGCCTCGGCGCACAAATCGCATTTGGCCGCCTTTCCGGACTCGAAATCCCAGATCGCCCGGCTCGGCGGATGAGGACAGGCTTCGACGCACTGCATGCACCCCTGGCACAGGTCGGCCCGGACCCTGCGCACGTTCCCGGTTTCCCGGTCCACCTGAAGGGCATCGACCGGGCAAGCCTTCACGCACTGCGGGTCCACGCACTGTCTGCACGCCTCGAGCGAAAGATCCCGCGGAAATCGCTCAAAAGGATCCTGCATGACCTGAAGCCGGGCCAGGGAGAGCGTCTGTCGGCCCTCGTGGGCCAGAGAGCAGGCGAGCATGCAGCTGAGACACCCCTGGCACTTTTTCGTGTCTACGAGTAGATAGGCGGCACTCGGGGGGAGCGGCAGCCTGGAGGGATCGATGGCTTCCGTGGGCGGAGCCGGCGGCTCCCCGGGCCTTTCGGGTGCGCACCCGGCAGCGGCGACAAAATAGAGGGTGCCAGAGACCTTGAGAAATTCGCGCCTTCCCATCCGACGGAATCCAGCCGTTCCGCTTTCCACCGCGGCCTCCTCTTCGGCTTGGCACAAACGGGGGGGCAAGAACCACCATCCGGTCTCCCGCAACTCTAGGCAGGAGGGTCGGGCCTTGTCAAACCGAACCGTTCCCGAGCGGGGCTGTAAGATTTTTCTTGTAATCTGTACCCGAGCCGTTCTATCTATGGATCGGGATCAACATGCCAAAGAAAAGGAACGGAGGTGTACCCATGAGAGCAGTCCGAGGCTCCGCACCACTCGCCGCAGCCATCCTTGTCGTTCTGGCTCTTTCGCAGTCGGCCGGGGCCGACGTGGCTCCCGGCGACGTGCTCGACCGAAGCAACTGGCAGAAGGCCGAGGGGCTTCTGCCCGATCCGGTCCTCAACTGGATCAAGAAGGGAGACTTCATCCTGGAGATCGGCGACCTCCATTACAACCCTGCGGACTACTTCCCGCCCTTCGCCAAGGAGGCCATGAAGACAAACGTGGGCAAGTTCGAGATCGGCAAGGACGATAGCATCATCGAGGTCTCCACGGGCCAGCCGCCGGAGCACATTGTCGGTCTGCCTTTCCCCAAGATCGACCCGGATGACCCCAAGCTCGCGATCAAGCTCATGCAGAACAACCATTACATGCAGTACCTTCCGGGCAATCTGAGATTCCCCTATCAGGGCATCTTCATCGACCGCCAGGCCGGTTACGAGCGCGAAAACGAAGCCATTTGGATCCAGATGGCTATGGACGGGTATCCTGGCGCTCTCACGCTGCCCAACCCGAGCCGGATCGAAAAATACGCGATCACCGTGATTCTCAAGCCTTACGATGTCGCCGGAACGGCCGTCATGCTCTGGCGCTACCTGGACGCCACCAAGCAGGACATGAGCTATGGATACGTGCCGGCCATCCGCCGGGTCCGCCGCATGAGCCCGGCAAACCGGTCAGACGCCTTCATGGGATCGGACTTCGCCGTTGACGACGCCAACGGGTACGACGGCAAGATCTCGGCTTTCAACTGGAAAGTTCTGAGAAAGCAGGAAGGATTGCTCGCTTTTCTGGATAAGGACCCGGTTCGGATCGTGCCGAACGAGCAGGGCGAGTGGTGCACGACGGCGGAGATCAAGCCCGTCATCTTCGGATACAAGAGGCCGGGGTGGCAGGGCGCCACATGGGCCCCGACGAATCTCGTCTGGGTCAAGAGGCCCGTGTATGTCCTGGAAATGGTCCCGAAAGACCCTTATTACAATTACGGGCCCCAGGAACTCTGGGTCGACACCGAGCTTTACGGCGCAGCGTTCAAAGTGATCCGGGACAAGAGCGGGGCCTACTGGAAGACCTTCTTCATCTCCAGCATGGGCTGCGAGAGCGAAGACAAGAAAATGATGTTCACCTCCCTGGCGACCCAGCAGGTCGTGGACGACCGCGCGGACCACTCGACCGTCGTCGAGGACGCCAGCCCGCGAAACATCTGGTGCTATTACGCCGTCATGGACCCGAATGATTTCTCCCTGAGCGGGTTCCAGAAGTTCTGCAAGTAGAGTTGAGGAGCCAGGCGGCGAACCGCTCGATTTCGGGCGGGACGAGAGAATCGAGAACGGGCTCGAGCCCTTCGAAGAGCCGCGTCCCCGCGGACTCGCGGTCATGGGGGATGGCACGGGCCCCCAGGTACCGCGCCAGAAGGGCCGCAAGGAATCCGTCCCGGTCCACAAAAGGGCACAGGCCGAACTCCCGGCCGAACCGCGCCTGGAATTCCGCGGGCAGATCCAGGAGCCGTCCATAAAGAACGCGCCTCGTCTCTGAGGAGGCCTCCAGAAAATCCTCCCGGATCGTCCGTTCGAGCACGCGCAGAGACCTGAGGTAAGGCAGGAACGCCTCCGGACCCGCAAAACCGGGCTTGGCAGCTCGGATCAAGGCGGTCGTCCTCTCGATCGAGCCCGAATCCTCGACGATCCGCGCGTCGCTCCTGTCCGCGCTGACTTCAAGGCGGACCATCTCCCTGCCCTGCGCGCAAAGGCTTTCCCACTGCATGGCCTCGGCCGCAAGGCCTCTTTCTTCGAGGCGGCTTCGCACCGCGAGGACGAAACTCCTCGCAAAGTCGCAGCCGCCCGCGCCAGGACCAGAGGCCGACCCCGGATGCTCCGCGTGGCTTTCCGCCAGACGAACCGCTTGCCGGAACGCGGCGATCCTGTCAGGAATCGGCTCCGGCTCTCCGGCCGCGGACAGCAGGGCCGGAAGAGCCCCTCGGCCGGGCTCTTCCGGGTGGCCGTCCTCCCACGGCGCCTGGCTGGCCTCGGGGAATAGTTCCCGCCGTGTTCTGCCGACGAGAGATAGCCCCCAGAGGATTTCCACCAAGCGGTTCTCCTGCCGGCAGGGGCCCGCCTGTTCGCCTCCCGGGAAAGGCGCGCCCTGAAGCCACGCGCGTACCCGCTCCCGCCGATGGTTCACGGCCTGCTCGACCAGACGCAGAACGGCCCCTCTCTCCTCCGGTCCCTCCCCCGCCGAATCCTCCTTCCTGCGCCAGAGCAGGTATTGCAGATACACATCGTTGAAGACCGAGAACCGCTGTGGGCCCTTGAGGAGATCGACAAGTCTTTGGAAAAACCGCCTGCAGGAAAGAATCGGCGAGGAAAAGAGCTTCTCGTCCGGAACGGCCACATTGACGGCCCAGTGGGTGAACTCCGGATATCCTTCGACCGAGAGCACTCTTTTCGAAACTGCGTCCAGGCGTCCCTTTGCCGCGAGATCTTCGAACAAGGGCGTGCCCACCGGGGCAAGGACAAAAGGATTCGGATCCGCAAGGAACCTGTTAAACTCCCAGATCAACTGCTCGAGTGTCACGATCTTCTCGAAGAGTTCCGGCCAACGGGTATCGGGATTGGACAGAAGAACGAAGTGTCGGTTCCGAATGCCCAAACGCTCCAGAACGGCCACGACCTCGCGAATCTCGCCCAGGCTGTATCGGCCGGGATGTGCCTTGGCAAGCCTCCTCAGCTCTCTTTCCGAAAAATCGTCGGTCCCGATTTCGAAGGAACCGATCCGATCGCGCCAATCCCCGAGGCAAGCCGCCAGACCGGAGTCGAAGCGCCTTTCTCCCGCCCGTCCGGCTGCCAGAAACGATGGAATGCCCGCCGGCAAGGTTTCGAGGGAGAAAGGGGACCGTGCAGCCGCTCGAAAGAAGAGCTTTGCCCGCCTCCGGTCAAGGAGGAAATCGTCGTCCGTGAGGTGAAGACGATAAGCCTGACGCCTTTCGGTCTCCGTGAAACCCTCGGCGGCGGCAACTGCTTTTATCCTCTTGTTCAGGGCCTCGAGAACTCTTCCGAGGGTCTTCAGCCTGAGCTTCCTGACCCCTGAGCCGTGCACCTTGACGCAGAAGGAACACCGGTAAGGACACCCTCTGAGCGTGTGCAGGGAAAAGCCTTTTCGCAGATGTCTCTTTTCCACGTAGCCAAGGTCGATTCCGCGCCGGAAAACCGAATCGAGATCTTCCACGAGATTCGCTTCGTCGAAGCGGCTCAGAAACAGCGTGCCGCCGCAGCGGACGAGAAGCCCCCTCTCGGACGACAGTCGGCGCACCGGACGTTCCCCAAGGTCCTGGGTGGCGAGTTGACCGGCAAGAGCAGAAAGCACCCGCGCAAAGGCAAAGTCGCCGTCGCCGCGCAGGAAAATGTTCGCCTCCGGAAGATGGACGGCCGCCCTGGCTCCGTAAAGGGTGACCATGGGACCTCCCAGGGCCACCAGGACGTCACGGTCCCGGGCCCGGACCTGCCGCAGAAAGGCCCTGAGCGAGTCGGCGTAAAGGTCCATGGCCGTCACGGCGATGCAGAAAGGCCTTCGGCCCAGAATTCCGTCGAGGGCTGTCCAGTTTTTCTTGCGGACGGCTTCCGGGCAAAGGGCGGGTTCGGCGAAAGCGTCGAGCACCAGGGTGTCCACCGCGACCTGAAAGCCTTTGCGCAGAAGGGCGGGCGCCATGAAGAACGCAGCAGGCGGAACCCCTGTATATTCCCTCTCCCGCGCCTCCGAAAGCGATGCCGGGGTCACGAAGGCCACCAGGGTGCGCCCATTTTTCTTTCGTCTGCGGATCCCAGGCCCACGGCCGCTTTTTTCCGAGGCTTCGCTGCCTGAGGGGCCATGCCCGGCAAGCAACCGGTCCAGGGCCTCTCGCTGAGCCTGTTCAGACGACAAAAGGAACGATTCCGGCACCTTGACGAGAGGCACCGCCCCTGCCCGCTGCGGCCATCGTGCCGCACCGAGGGACAGAGGACCTTCGGATCCGGGGACCACTTCCACCCTGCCCGCGGGCTCGCCCCGGCCGCCCGAAGGGCCAAAGGCGGCAGAGAGGTTTCTTAGCAGCCGCAGGCTCGAGGCCAGCCAGGCGCCGTGGTCCGTCAGGGCGTCATCCGGCCAGGGTCTCGCCAAGAGCCATTGCCCCGGAACCCCGGTTGGGCCCCGCACCGGTTCTTCCCGAAATGCGCGATCCGTGTCCTCTCGGCTCCCTTTCTTGCCGCCGCTGGCCATCGAAGCCCTCTTTCTGGCAGGAACCCTTACCTCTTGCCGTGCCGCCCGCAACGGGCGGTTTCCGGTCCTATACAAATTTTTTCTTGACAGGGCAATCCGGATCCTTCTATACAGGGAAAACCAGGCGAGTGTCGAGTTCCACTTTCTGTTTTTCCCCGCGAGAAACCTTCCCTCAGGAAAGGGTCGATTCCCATGGACGCGAACTGGATGCGCGATCTTGCCGGGATTGTCGGCGAGCCCTGGGTGACCTGCGATGGCGAGCGCCTCGAAGCCTACGCCAAAGACAACAGCTTCGTCCCACCCCGCATGCCCCAATGCGTGGTCCGGCCCGGCGGCACCGACGAAATCGAGGAAACGGTCCGGTGGGCGAACCGGACCCGCACACCCCTGATTCCGGTCAGTTCCGGCGGGCCCCGGGTGCGCGGCGACACCATCCCGAGACTCGGGGGCGCGATCGTGGACCTTCAGAGAATGAACCGAATCGTCCGGATCGACCGGAGAAACCGGGTCGCCGTGATCGAGCCCGGCGTGACCTTCGGCGAGCTCGTTCCCGCCCTTGCTCGAGAAGGCTTGCGCCTGAACGGCCCGCTTCTCGCCCGATCGAACAAGTCCGTCCTGGCCAGCGTGCTCGAACGGGAGCCCGGTCTCATGCCCCGGTACCAGTGGGACATTTCAGACCCCTTATGCTGCCTGGAGGTGGTTTTCGGCACGGGCGACAGATTCCGGACCGGCGAGGCAGCCGGGCCAGGAGGACCCGAGGCCCAGTGGCGAATCGGCGGCGCCCAGAAATTCCCCCTGGGACCCCATCAGGTCGACTATCATCGGCTCGTGCAGGGCGCCCAGGGCACCATGGGGATCGCCACATGGGCCAGCATCAAGTGCGAGCTGCTCCCCAAGGCAAAGAAGCTCTTCTTCCTTCACGCAGAGAGGCTTGAAGACCTCATCCCCTTCGCGTACGAGCTGACCAAGAAAGGGTACGGGGACGAACTGTTCCTTATGAACCGTGTGGAGCTGGCCGCGCTGCTCAAGGGAGCGGGTGTCCTGCCTGAATTCCTGGCGGCCCAGCCCGGACTTCCCTCCTGGGTGCTCACCTTCTGCATCTCCGGAGGCCCCTATTTCCCGCAGGAGCAGCTCGAAGTCCTGGAAAAAGACCTCAAGGATTTGGCCCAATCCTTGGGCCAGGTCTTTTCCCAGACCGCAGGAGACCTTCCGGCCGCCCGGATGCTTTCTCTCCTGGACCGGTGCTCGGACGAGCCTTACTGGAAGTACGGTGTCCTGGGCCAGTTCCGCGAGATTTTCTTCATCGCCCCCTTGGACCGATTCCCCCGGTTCGTCGAAACTGTCCGGTCTCTGGCCGCAGAGACCGGGGTGCCGGAGACCCAGATCGGCGTCTATCTCCAGCCTGTCGTGCAGGGGACTTCCTGCCACTGCGAATTCGACCTTTTCTTCAACAGCGAAGACTCCAAGGAGACCGCCAGGACCAAAGAACTGTTCGAAAGGGCAAGTTCCGCCCTGATCCGTCAGGGCGCGTTTTTCTCCAGGCCCTATCCTGCCTGGGCGGACGAGGTCTACCGCGCCCAGGGGACCTTTGCCGAAACCCTGAAAAAGGTGAAAGCCGTCTTCGATCCCAACGGCATTCTCAACCCGGGCAAGCTCTGCTTCTGAAAAAGGGCCTGAAAAGCGGCAAAACCTGACGAAACAGGAGAAGACCCCATGTCCCTGGAGAGCTATCGGAACGACATGCTCCGATGCGTCCGCTGTTCGGTCTGCAAGTTCATTCCCCTTTCCTCGGTCATCAAAAGCTGGCGGTTCGCCTACGGCTGCCCGGCCAACGCCCGGTACCATTTTCACTCCTATTCGGGCGGGGGAAAGCTCATCGCGGCCCTTTCGCTCCTCGAAGGGAGAATCGGGTTCTCGGAGAGCCTTCTAGACGTGGTGTACAAGTGCACGATGTGCGGCGCCTGCGACGTGGCCTGCCGCCTCGGAACGGACATGGAACCCCTGCAGATCCTTCGGGAGTTGCGGTTCAAGGTCTTCCGGGAATACAGGCAGCTCGAGGCCCACAGGCGGATCATGGACAGCCTTCGCAATTACGACAACGTCTGGATGCAGCCCCGGGCCCGCAGAAAAAACTGGTCGCGGGGCCTGAAGGTGAAGGACCTGTCCACGGGCCGGGAACAAGCCGAAGTTCTCTACTTTGCCGGCTGCACCTACAGCCTGGACCCGGATCTTCAGAAGGTGGCGGAAAAGACGATTGTTCTGCTCCAAAAGGCCGGCGTGGACGTGGGCATCCTCGGGTCCCAGGAGAAATGCTGCGCCAGCCCGGCGTTCCAGATCGGAAACGAGTCGCTTTTCGAGAAATACGCAGTCGAGAACATCGAAACCTTCAACCGCCTCGGCGTGCGCCGCGTCGTCACCTCCTGCGCAGGCTGCTTCGGCCTTTTCAAGTCCCACTACAGCCTGCTCGGCAAGGAGATGAACTTCGAGGTGGTCCACGCCATCGAGTTTCTGGACGAGCTCGTGCGAGAAGGCAGGCTCGAACCCAGGAAGGCCGTGCCCCTTCGGGTGACCTATCACGACCCGTGCCATCTGGGCCGCCTCTCGGAGACCCGCACGCCCTCGGAGGGCAAGGAGGAAAAGGTCCTGGGATGCCTTCCGGTCAAGAGCATTCCGAAAGTCCTGGGCATGAACGGGGTCTTCGCGCCCCCACGGAACGTCATCCGGAGCGTGCCCGGCGTGGAGCTCACCGAAATGGAAAGGGTGCGCGAATACAGTTGGTGCTGCGGATCCGGGGGCGGTGTGAAGTCGGCTTTCCCCGAGTTCGCTCTCTGGTCCGCGGCGGAACGGATCCAGGAAGCGAAAGCCACGGGTGCCGAGGCGCTCGTCACCTGCTGTCCCTGGTGCGAAAAGAACCTGCAAGACGGCGCGGCCACGCAGCCGGGGCCGCCCTTGCCGGTTTACGACGCCGTGGAACTTCTGGCCCAATCGTGCCTGTAAACCAGAAAGACCTTCATCCGGGAGTCGAACCCATGCCGCTCCAAGACAGCCATTACGATCTCTTTGCCGACATCGTGGGTCCCGAGCACATCAGCCGGGATCCCCTCATCCTGGACGGATACACCTTCAACTGGCTTGCCGAGTTTCACCCGGGCGTCGCGCCGGGAAAGTTCATGCGCCACCGGCCCGAAGCCGTGCTGCTTCCCGCAAGCGTCGAGGAGGTGCAGGCCGTGGTCAAGGCCTGCAACCGCCTCGGGGTCAAGTACAAGGCCATCAGCACCGGGTACGGCAGCCACGGGTTCCCCCAGCAGGAAGGTGTCATCCTGCTCGACCTCAAGCGCATGAACCGGATCCTGGAGATCGACGCCCGCAACAAGTACGCGGTCGTGGAGCCTTACGTGGTCTGGGCCCAGCTCGAGGCCGAGGCCATCAAGCGCGGCCTGTTCACGACCCCGGTCCAGGCCGGCTCTCAGGCGTCGGTGCTGGCCAACGTGACCTCGGGCTGGGGCATGAACTGCATGGGGAACCACGGGGGCCACAATGGCCGGAATTGTCTGGCCGTGGAATGGGTGCTGCCGACCGGGGAGCTTCTCAAGCTGGGTCCTCAAGACGGCTGGTTCACCGGAGACGGGCCCGGCCCGAGCTTGAGGGGCATCATGCGCGGCCACTGCGGAGCCCAGGGCGGCATGGGCGTATTCACGAAGGTGGCGATCAAGCTTCACCACTGGCCGGGTCCTCCGGAGCTCCGGACAGAGTCAGGAGGATTTTTCACCGGGTACCGCCTGACCGAGAAGATCGACAACGTCAAAGGCTTCCAGCCGTCTTTCCGGACCTACGAGGACCTGGCCGATTTCCTTCAAAGGCTCGGTCAGGCGGAGATCGGCTACGGCGTCTTCCGGGCCGGAGAGCCGGATCATTTTCTTTCGGTCATGCTCGGCGCCCAGAGCAACCAGTTGGTGCGTCAGTGGCACGAGTCCGGATTCATTCAGGAAATGGTCAAGGCCATGCCGCACCCCGTAAACGTGCTTCTGTTCGCCAGGAGTGCCCGGGAACTTGCGTACCAGGAGAAGGTCTTTTATCGCATTCTGGAGGAATCGGGCGGCTGGCTGCCCGAGGTCACCCAGGAGGGGATCCTCAAGGACATGATGGGAAGCGAAATGCTCGTCACCCTCGTGGCCAACGACACCCACTTCATCCATCACGGCGGCGGATTCGTCATCGCGGCCGGCTACCAGGGAAGCACGGACGCGGTCCTGCGCCACATGGGCTGGCCCATGGAGCGGCTGAAGAAGAAGTACATCGACGAGGGAAAGATCATGGCCGACGGCTTGGACTCGACCTACCACAACTCCTTTGACAACAACGCCTATGTGTACATGGAGCTCGAGTACCATTACGACGCGGCGGATCCGGAGTCCGTGCACGCGGCCCGCAGGCTGATCAGCGAGGAGCGGGATCTTGCCCGGGAAGACAAGGACGGGTTCGAGCCCAACGATATCGCCCTCGTGGTGGGAGACTACACGAAGACCCTTCAGGAGAGGCTCCTGGACATGGGCCCTCACTACGGCAACTTCCACCTTTGGCAAGAGAAGATCAAAAGGGCCCTGGACCCTCTAGACGCCTCGGACCGCAGCAACTATGGAGTGGGCCTCCTGGGCAAAGACCTTGACGTCGGCTCCTAGCCGTTTCAGGTGGACCTGTCTGGCCTTGCACTTCAGCGGGCCTGGGCCCAGACAAAAGGGGCAGGGCTCGTTTCGCCCTGCCCATCCGGTTCCGAAGGAGCCGCTCTGCGGATCCCTCTCAGTCGAGCCAGGAGGTGAGATCCGGCTTTACGGCGATATCCGCCTCCCGTTCTTTCAGGAGCACCGCCTCCACCTTGTCGAACTGGGTCCGCCAGATGTTGTGGAAATCCGAAAACTCTTGCAGATTCGCCTCCCCGAGCCGAGCCGCCATCGCCATGTCGGCGCCGGCTCCCTCCAGGTCGCCCAGCTCGGACCTTGCCGTCCCCCTGCTGAAGTAGGCGATCGCGTAGCGCGGGTTCAGTTCAAGGGCCTGGGAAAAGTCCTCGACCGCTGCCTGCCTGTCTCCTCTGCCCAGCCGGGCCAGTCCCCGAAAATGATAGGCCCTGGGGTCTCTGGGCCTGGATTCAACGGCCATCGAGAAGTCGGCCTCGGCATCCTCCATCCTGCCCATTTTGGCATAAGCGGCTCCGCGGCCCATCCGGGCGGCGTAGGAACTCGGATCCATTCGGATGGCTTCGGAATAGTGGGCGATGCTCTTCTGCAGCTCGCCAAGGGAGTAGTGAAAAAGCCCCTCGTGGATTTCTTCCTGGATTCGATCCTTGGAATGTGCTTTCATGGCCATGGCATAGACTCCCGTGTATGTTGACAGGCCCTCGGGGCCCGTGCTGTTTGTCCTTGCTCCTTGGGATTCAAAACCGCCCGATCAGGATTCAGCGGGAAGTCGGAACCGAAGAGCGCCCAGGAATTTCAAGAAATTTCGATGTTTTCACGATAAAAAGAGGGAAGCAGAAACAAGGGGAAGACACTGCCGATGCTGGATCCTTCCCATTACACCCTCAGCGCCTCGGTCCTGGCCCGTTTTCTGACCGCCAGCCTCGTCGCCTTCTTCTCGGTATGGGGCCTGGCGTCTCGCGCGCGGTCCCGCCTGAACCAGACCTTCTTTCTCATGACGGTGCACGCCTTCTGGTGGAACTTCGGGAGCGGATTTGTCCTGGCCAGCACGGACCCGAGCCGGGCAGACGCCTGGTATCGCTTTGCCTACCTCGGCGTGGCCTTTATCGGCCCCGGCGTGCTTCTTTTCACTTCTTCCGTGGTGGGGAGACTCCGTCAAAACCTCGCCTGGATCTTGGCGGGCTACCTCCTTTCCACGGCCTGGGGCGTCGAAGGCGTGTTCGGCCGCTTTGTGATCCTGGGAACGTGGGAGACCCCCTGGGGCCATTACCCGAGGTACGGAGCCGGCGGCCCCCTGTTCGTGTGCTTCTTCTTGATCTTCATGGCTCTGTCCTTTCGAGAGCTCTATCTGGGCATCCGGTCGGCTCGGTCGGCTTATGCAAAAAAGCGGATCCAACTGACGGCCCTTTCCCTGGTGGTCGCCTTTCCAGGAGCATGGGATTTCCTGCCGGCCTTCGGCATATCCGTCTACCCCGTCGGTTTCGTCTTCTTTCTCTTTTTCATCGTGCTGCTCTGGTGGAGCCATTATCGCTATCAGGTTCTCAATCCGACCGCGGAGAGTCTGGCCGGCAAGGTTCTTGCCACGGTCGGCGATGCGATCATCGTGCTCGATTCCGGAGGGTTCGTCCGCATGGTCAACCCTCGGACCGAGGAAATTCTCGGCTGCAGTTCCGACGAACTTCTGGACAGGCCCGTCGCGGAGCTCCTGATACCGGACCAAGCCGGAGCCCTTCAGAATTTGCTTTCTGACAGTCGGTGGCACCCGCAGGACCGTCGGACCCTGTCCCTGGACTTCCTGGCGCGCGACGGTTCCGTCGTGAACACTTCCTGCACACTGGCCAGCCTGCCGGGCTGGAGGAAGGAGGCCCTGGGGGCGGTTCTCGCCTGCCGGGACATGCGGGAGGTAAGACAAAAGGAAGAGGAGCTGCGGCAAAGCGAGAGGCGCTTTCGCACGCTCATCGAGGACTCTTCGGATCTCATCACGGTCGTCGACGCATCGGGAAACGTGACCTACCAGAGTTTCTCCAACGAGCGGGTTCTCGGGTACGGAAACGACGATGCCTTAGGCAGGAGCCCCTTCCGATTTCTGCACCCGGACGACGCGGAGCGCGTGTCAGGCGAGTTCCAGGCTCTCCTGGCCAACCCCGGCGGCAGTATCGTCTCGGAGTATCGCCTCAAGGACCATGAAGGTTCCTGGAGATGGATCGAATCCATTGCGCGCAATCTGCTGGAAGACCCGGCCGTGCGAGGCATCGTCATCAACAGCCGGGACATCACGGAGCGGAAAACGATCGAGGAGGAGCTTCGCAGGCACCGCGACCAGCTTCAGAAGATCGTCGAGGAACGCACAGCCGTGCTCCAGGGCACTCTGGAACGCCTCCAAGGGGAAATCGAAGAACGCAGGAAGATCGAGGAGCAACTCCGCAAGAGCGAGGAGCGGTTTCGCTCCCTGGTCCTCCACTCCTCTGACATCATCCTGGCCCTCGAACCGGACGGGACGCGGCAGTATATCAGCCCGGCCGTCGAGACCGCTATGGGCTACCGCCCGGAAGAGCTGACCGGCAAGAGTGCAACGGAACTGATTCACCCCGACGATCTGGAACGAGTCTCCGCCGCGTTCCAGGAATGCCTGAACCGCCCCGGCAGCGTCCGGTCCATCGAGTACAGGGTCCGGCACAAGGACGGCTCCTGGAAGACCTTCGAGGCCATCCTGAACAACCTGACCCAAAACCCGGCCGTCGGAGCCGTAATCGCCTGTGCCCGGGACATCACGAAGCGAAAGGAGTACGAAGCGGAAATCCAGCGTCTCAACGAGGGACTCGAGAAAAGGGTGCGGGAGCGGACCGCGGAGCTGGAAAAGGCTTACGAGGAACTCAGGGAACTCGATCGGCTCAAGGACTCGTTCCTTTCCACGGTATCCCACGAATTCCGGACGCCCCTGACCGCCATCCGGTCCTTTTCCGAGATCCTGCTCCGTTATGAGGACGTGGACGAAGAATCGAGAAAGGAATTTCTCGGCATCATCAATTCCGAGAGCGAACGTCTGACCCGCATGATCAACGACGTGCTGGACCTGTCCAGAATCCGGGCAGGCCGCATGAGCTGGCAGGACAGGCCCTTCTGCATGGCCGACCTCATCCGGGAAGTGGCCAGAACCCACAGAGGCTTGGCGCAGGAACATGGCCTCAAGATTTCCATCGGGTTCGCGCCGGATCTTCCCCCGGCCCTCGCGGACCCGGACAAGATCCGCCAGGTCCTTACGAACCTGCTGTCCAATGCGATCAAGTTCTCGAGGCCGGCAGGAGAAATCCGCGTTCGGGCCGATGCCTTTCCAGGCAAACGCTCAGGCGAGACCGGATCGTGGCTTCAGGTGAGCGTGGCAGACGAAGGAATCGGGATCGAGCAGAAGCACTTTCAGATCATCTTCGACCATTTCCGGCAGGTCGTCGAGGACACCCTCACCGACAAGCCAAGGGGGTCGGGCCTGGGCCTGCCCATCTGCCGGGAGATCGTGACCCACTACGGGGGAAACATCTGGGTCGAGAGCCAAAAAGGCAAGGGGAGCACCTTCTTCTTCACCCTGCCCGCGGCAGCCCAGGAGAAAAGGACCGGCCTGGCAGAGGCCATCCCGCCTGCGGCCGAGGACAGAGCCGCCTGAGCCCCTGCAGACACCGGGCAGAGGCTCCGGGAAAACCGATTTCCCGGAGCCCCGTCATCGGCCGGACCTGACGTTCCTGTGCAGGCGACCCATCGATCAGGCGCGGGATCGAGTCCCGTTCGCTCTATCCATCGGGGAAACCCCCTTCAAGAAACGGCCGGTCTCGTGCTGCCTGATCTCGACTCAGATCTTCTCAACTGCCCATGATGGAGCCGAGCTTCATGGCAAGGCCCATGTCTCCGCTGATCTTGACCTTGCCCGTCATGAACGCCATCTGCGGGTTGAGGGTGCCTGCGTTGATGGCGCGCCAGTTCTCGACGGACTGGGTCACCGTGAGTTTCGGGGACGTGGCCTTACCCTTGGCCGTCTGAAATTTTCCGTCCTCGATGGTCATGTAATACTCGCCGCCGCCCTCCCCGGTCAGAACAACTTGAATGACCGCGTTGATCCCCTTGAGCTTGGCCGCCTGATCCGGAGCCGCAGCGGCTTGTTCCGGAAGCCACTTGAGATAGAAATCGTCGGGCGTGATGTCTGCCGGTGGTTTGGGTCTCGCTGCCATGCTTTGATCTCCTCTCTGTTCTGGTGTTGAATCCTCGGCCGCAGCAATGGAAAGAGGTTTTTCTATCCACGAACCACAAACACATTCGACGCAGTCCTCAGAGCGGTCTCCCTGTACCGGCGGAGACACTCAGGACAGACGCTCGGATCCTGGGAGTCGATGGAAGCAGCTTCCGGCTTTCCAAAGGGAACGATTTTTCCACAGTATGCCCTGACGGTTTCGGGCCAGATGAACCCCGCGCAGCAACAGTGGATTTCTGTCTCCCCCATGTCGCAGATATGTGTCATCATCCGCCTTCTCCGGGAAAAGATCTGCTCGGCGGACGCCAAATCCTGCGGCTCGGCGCCCGCGCATCCGCAGGGCCCGAATCTCTGCGGCCAAGGCGCATCCGCCCCCGTGTTCTACTTCGCCGGCAGAGGTCTTCCCACGTAGTCGGACCACCCGACGCCGCCAATCGCCTTCAGCAGGGTGCCGCAGGACGGGCACGGGACGGCACAGTTTTCGTCGCAGGCGCTGCAGTCACCTTCAGGCGATTTCGCGTAGAAGCCTCCCTCGAACTGCGAGATGAACTCGAAGGTCACGTTGTCCTGCAGGGGCCATGGGAGGTCCCACAGAGCCTTTTCCATGCGGCCGGGAAGCCCCTCCCAGTGCAGGCACAGGTAGTGACTCTCGTTCTCAGCCGTGATGATCTCCTCGGTGGGGTGCTCGGCATGAAATTCGGGGTCAAAAGTCCATCCAAAGTACTGAATCTCGATCTCGGGGCGGTAGAAATCGTACACCACGCCCTCGTTGTACACTCTCAAGTTGCCCGGGGTGCACTCGGCCCACCCTCCCTGGCATTCGTACACGGGTCCCGACGGCTTGTGGAGCACGACGGAAAGGTCCAGATTGCCGGATTCGTCCCACTGCTTGTAGTCGAGCCAGTTCCACCAGATGTCGGTAAAGAGGCATTCGCCGTAGAAGCCGTCGTGGTATCCCTTGGCATTCACGATGTCGTACTCGACCCGCTCGACACCGTCATCGGTCACGAAAGTCCCATTGACCCGTGCGCTGCTCATGTGCATGTGGTAGGTCATCCAGGAGGGGCCGAAAAGCCCCAGCACGTAGGGCCATGGCCAATCCTCCCAGGGAACCCAGCCCGGCGCCCCCAGCCGTTCATACGTCAAGTCCCAGGTAATCGTTTTGCCGTTCTCCGAAACACTGCCGGCCGTCCGATAGGTGTCTGCAAGGACGTCCCCCTCGGGATCGGCAGGATCCAGCACGTCGATGAACCCGCCCGGGTTCTGCAACTCGTATACCCCCGGACCTTCACTGAAGGTCGTGGACCCGTAGAAATTTCCGGGAACGCTCAGGGGAAAGTGCTCGCTCCATACGCGGAACGGCTGCCGCACGGCAGGGTTCGGGATGACCATGGCCATGGCGTTGGAATAATTGGCCTGGCTTGCAAACAGCGGGTTGTCTCCCTGGGCAAGGCCGAAAGACACAACCCCGGCAATATCGTTCGTCTCGTCCACGAAGTTGAAATACCACATCTGGCCATAGAGGAAATTGCTCCTGTGGTTCAAGTCGTAATTGTAAGAGTCTGTGTTGAACTGCGTTGCAGGCGTATCCCCCAATGGATGGGGCGGCGCGGGGGGCATGGGCGCACAGCCGGCCCACCCGATCCAGAGGACTGCCGAAAAAAGAAGCGCAAGCCAGAACCATCCGGTCGCTTTTGCGTGCCCTGTCCAGGATACGTTCATGACAATCCTCCTTTTCTCCTGTGGACAAACTCGACGACGCTATCGCCAAGAATCCTTCTTCATCCACGGTGCAGACGGTTCCTCAGAGGGGCTTCAGGATATGCTCGGGAAAATAGATGTTTTCGTTTTCGATTCTTCCCTCTCGCGCCTGATGCACCTGGATTTCCCCGGCAAAGTACCGATCGAGCATGACGTCGATGTTGTCCGGCATCCATTCGATGAAGTTCCAGCTCTTTGCGATCTCCACGCCCCTGGAGGTGGAAACCACGCGGCCGAAGGTGTGAGCCGGCCAGTCCGAGACGGTATCCTGTTCGAGCTCCACAACATGCCCGCCCAGTTCGATGCGGCTCTTCCAAACCGTCCCCCGCTCGTCGTATATCGTGGTCGTGTTTGAATCTGCCAGCGCGCGACTCATGCCTCCCGTAATCAGATGGGCTGCCCGAAAGCCCGTGCTCCCCCGTCCCTTCCAGGCAAAACCTGCCTCCACCTCGCCGTCCACATACTCCACAACCCACATGGACCACTGCTTTTCAAGCTTCCGGATCAGCGGAAGATTGAAGTAGAGAACCCCCGGGTGGCTGTAACTGGAGTCCAGGAACGTGAATCCCTCAACGGGGTCGCCGTTGATGACTCCCGTGGCCTTGCCGATCTCACTCCTGTGCAAAATCGGATTGGGAATTCCCTCCTGCTCGGGAACCCAGAATGTACAGGCCTGGCCGAGCTGCTTCACGTGGATTTCGAATCGGCCTTTCGCGTCATACCAATCGAAGCTCCCGACCCGCACTTCCATGCGGACATTCTCGCCCACGTACCGGATTGCATCGTCCGTCTCCGAATAGGAGAACATTTCCATTTGATCGATGGGCAGCTCGGGATAGAGCTGGGGAGAATTGTCGAACAGATTGTTCTCATTCAACTCGACGAAAATGTACGTGTGCGCGTTGTCCAGAGCCAGCTCGTCGAACCCCCGCATCCCGTGGTACCGTCTCCCGGACGCCCCCGTAAAGATCCCTCCGGGCCACATCCCCGCAAGGGTGTAATCCTCTCTCGGACAGTAGCTTCTCCGATAAAACTCCAGACGCGGCTGCTCGATCCACACCTCGTACCGGATCATGGCCACCTCCTTACGGCATCTCCTGCCGGGCAAAAGCGCTCGTTCTCTACCACGACCCCCTCCAGAACCGGACCACGGAGGGCATCCCGAGAATGAACGGCACCATGCAGATCAATCCCTCGACCGGGTACTGGATACCCGGAATCATCGTGTTCCACTGGAGACAGGTCTCATATTTCCAGATACGCAGCACATGGAGGCCCAAAAGTTCGCCCGCGGTCAAAGTCGGAATCCCGGCCAGGACATCCGTAAGGAGCAGTCGGAAATCATTGCCCGGGTGGGCCCGGAAAAGCTTCCGGAAAAGCCACTCCGACAAAAGGACGAGCCATGTCATGTGCGCGCCCCATCCCATGATGACGAAGGGCGAAACGTCCCTCCAGACATAACACCGAAGGGAATACGTCCACTCCGGCTCGGTGCTGAACTCTATCCCCAGCCCGAGAAGCATGCCCCCGATCATCATTCTCCCGACGGGCTTCCGCAGAACCAGGCCGAAGACCGCATACGTGAAAACGACGGCAACAACGGCCACAATCTCTCCCCGCCAAGCGACGACGAAATCCCACATCACCTCCCCCTTTTCTCTCGGCGCTACTGGCCGAGCTCCTTCAAACGGGCAGGCGAAAACTCCTTCAAGGATATATCCTCGTTGTACTTGTACTTCGTTCCATCGTGGAACGTCATGTGGTCCGCCTGGAGATCCATCATGCTGCTCACGCCGGCAGCACCCACGGCGCCGCATCCCAGAACCCCGTAAAAAGAATGGAGCTTCCACAGCTCCCCCTTGAGGTCGTAGCATTCCTTCAACTGGATGCCCCAGTACTCGGAGTCGATGTAATACACGTACTTGGAATAGTGGTAATTCGGATCCTTGGGAACCACGTCAATCACGAAGATATGGGCGAGCTCGGCCGGCAGGTTGAGAATCCTGAGGCCCTGGCGTTTCTCCAGAACCTCTTTCATGCAAGCTTCATCGCAGTAGGCGCACGTGAGCATTTCCTTGCTTTCGACGATCCGGCTCTTGAACTCGAAGGGCGCCCCGGGGTAGGAGTCAGCATAGGTTTCGTCGGTTCCGGCAAAAGAATCCCCCTTGAGAGCCGTGGACATCCTTCGAACCCGCCGCAGCATGGGAACGTAGGCCCACTGCTGGTCCGGCAGCCTGAGTTCATATCTGGCGATTTGCATGAGGACCGCGAAGCCCTTCATATCGAAAGGAGCCAGCGTGTTGATTCGGATGTATGCCCGCACGTCCGTGTCCGGAATCGCCGGAATCGGCTGCAGGACCGTACGCTCCGTCGCCTTGTAGTAGAGCATTTCTGCCGTGAAGCTGCGCTCCCGGCCGTGCTTGTCGATCAGGTAGACCGTGGCAGGCGAAATGACGGCCGTGTCCCCCGTATAGCGTTTGTCCTGGTTCCAGTAGACCTTTGCGCCGCCCTTGGGGTCCGCCGGGTCCACCTCCGGAAACGGAATGCCCGCACCGCAATAGTCGATCAGCTCGTCGTCAGGCCCGACCTTGGCCTTGCCTTTGCATTTCTCCGTCCAGGGGTCGATGGGCAAAGAGACGTGCTTGTGTCGCTCGACCACTCGATACGACAGGTACCCTTTTTCCATCAGGCGCTGCACGGCCGCCGCAAGATACGGCTTGTACTGCTGCCAGTTCGATTGATCGATAACGGTCCCGACCGCGGGTCTGTCTGCCAGGGCGGGACGAAGCAAGAGCACAGAAAGCGCCGCGGCTATCCCGGCGGCCCGCACCCAAAGGGTTCTGCCTGCGAAGAGAATTGGAATTCCCATGGATTCTTCTCCTTGTCTGCCAGGCGGTGAGACCTCCTTCGGCCCTCCCGGGGACTTCGTTACCATTGGAAGATCAGTTCCAGGATCAGCTCGTCCTTTCCCCTGTAAAGACCTACGCTGTCGAAATCGCTGTGGCCCCAGATATGATTTGACTTTACATTGATGCGCCAATTGTTGTCCGGCTTGTACTCCAGGCTGTTCTGAAGGAGCCATCCGCCCGTGAAGTCATACATTCCGCCCACCGTGGTAAAGAGCTTCGCCCGGAAGTAGTTAGTCGTCACCCCAAAATTCAGGAAGGTTTGGATCGGATCGATCGGTGCATCGTATCCGGTCACGATCATGTTGTCCTTGTGATCCAGCAGGACTGTCTGGATAAACTGGGATGTGAAGGTGATCGAGGTCGTGGGATTCAGCCAACGGATCATGCTCGGCCGGTCGATGCCGAACATGTATTTGATCGTATCGCTTTCTGCAATCGTGAAGTAGTTGATGCTCTGGATCCCCAGGGTCTCCGTCACTTCCTTTGCGGAATATGGATGATCCCAGTAATACGCGAAATCCACTCTCAGGACCGCTCCGGCCCAATCCCAGTAATAGTTCGCCGAGGCACCCGTGATGTTCAGGCGCGGGTACTTCATGTCCAGATCGATCTCCAGCCCGTTTGCGAGAAGGTCCAGAAGACCCCCGAGATCTCCGGGAAGCGCAATGGGCCTCAGGACCGGCAGAGGATTGTACGAGAACGTGTAATAGTCCATGAGCGCAAATTCGAAGTCCCCTATGGAAAACATGTACCGAAGGCCGACGTTCCCGTCCTTGGCGCTGCGAGAGGGATACCCATACCGGATGTTCTGTCTCAGGGGGATGGGAAGAGGAAGATCCATGGAGATGTTGGTGGGATGGGGAGACCATCGGCCAATTCCGGAAAGGGCCGGCGGGAGCTTGTTCACGCGGTCCTCTCGTTCGTCCCAGCCCGGCACCCAGATCAGCTCCAGGGTGCTGCGGAGAAAGGGAAGACGATAGAATGCCCTGACCATGTAATTGGGGATCCTCAAATCCTCCCAGGGCTCAAGCATGAAGTGCCAGCTCATGTCGACGGGGTTGATGATATCCAGGATCAGCTGGTAGTCCGCCTCCCCCCAGACTGCCTGCTGTCGGCCAAAACGGATGTGAAAGTCCTCGGTCACGTCCGCGTCCAGGTAAAACTCACGGAATTCCTCTTCATCGTAGAATCCGTCCGGCACCCCCACCTCCGCGTCGTAGCTCAACTCGCGGACCCCTCGGAAGATGCAGAAGAACTGGGCCCAGTCGGTCAGTTTGACCTCCGCTTCCATCTGCAGGGTCCCGCG
>FWPU01001992.1_pt1 | contig 58793 bp, 42 predicted proteins | sample 2228361 | NCBI WGS metagenome assembly FWPU01 (sample SAMEA103939777, study PRJEB20133) | metagenome
GGGGTTTCCCCCGTGGGTTATTTTGCGGATAGGCGGGGGGGGGGGGGGGGGGGGGGCGGATGCGGTTGGGGATGGGAAGAGAGTCGCGGGCGACCCTAGGACCTTGAGAAGTTAGTACTAGTACCCTGCTTAATTTGCACGATGAAAAAAAAAGATCTTGCTCTCGGCTATTGCCGAGAGTAAAATCAGGGGTGCAAGGTTTGTGGCTTGTCGCGCGCAGGCTCGATCTTGTTCCACGCCGGCAATTGATCATCCAGCCGGGCCAGCGCCGCGCACGGGCGCAATCCTTGACCGATCTTATGCTAAGGAGGAAAGGTATGCATCGTTGGTTCACCCTGAGAAGTGCGGCACACTTGGCTGCTTTGTTCGGGATGTTCGCGTTCTTGATGGCCGGCAGCGCGTTCGGAGGCGATTCCTGGGCCGACACGATAACGGTCAATTTGCTCGGCACAGGAGGAGGATTGTACCCGTGCGATACGAACTCAGCGAGAGCGGTCGACGGCGACATCACGACCTATTGCAACATGGGCGTGGGCGGCATTGTGACCGTGAGGTTTACGGACAACATCGCCGTTAATGACAGCGGAAATGACATTAAGATTTATGACTGCTGCAATGTCCACGATGAAAAGATCTCGGTGGCGGTCAGCCAAGACGGGTTCACTTTTGTGTCCGCGCCCGGCTGGGCGAGCTTGGGGCCCGGTGCGAGTGTGGAAATCGATCTTGCAGACGTCGGCCTCAGTTCCGCGATCGCGGTGAAGATCACCGACGTCAGCGCGGGTAATAACGGATGGGACTTGTCGATGGTCGACGCTCTCCACTGGCCTGACATCACGAAGGAAGTCACTGGCGGGCCGGATCCGATCTTGCTCAGCCAGGCCTCTTCGCAGGCTCTCAATTTCCAGATTTCGGTGGCGAACAGCACGGGTTCGCCTCTCGACCTGGGTCCATTTGCGTTCCGGGACACGGTACCTGCCGAGTTTGATCTGGATCCCGACGCCGAGGATTCGGCGGACGGCAGCGACGATGATGTGTGCGCGGACACGGTCTGCGACGGCGTGGACATCTCGGACCAAGACTGCAGTGATCTTGTGATCTGGCGAAGCTCCGGAGCGACGAAGGGCAAACAGCCCAAGCTCGAGCCCGAGCACCTCCAGTTCCAGATCGCCGGCAGCGGGATCCTGCCAGACGGCGAAGCCTGCGTTCTCACCGTGTACATCAAGACGGACGAGAACCCGGCGAGCGCGCGGGACAAGAAGGCGACCCAGTACGAGCCGACGAGTTGCCCGGCGGGCGGCGCAATCTATGTGAATGACGGCGTCACTGTGATAGACACGCTAACTGGCGCGGTGCTCAGCGATCCGATGGATCCACAGACTGTCGCTTGCCCGGCCTGCGCCGACCACATTGACAACGACGGAGACGGCCTGACCGACTATCCGGCCGACCCAGGCTGCACCGATCAAAACGACAACGACGAGGCCAACGGCGCCTGAGGCGCCAAGGTGTGAACAGGGAGGAGGTGGGGCCTCCTCCCTGCGCTTCTTTCTTTGCGATTCGGAGCTGCGGTTTCTTTCATCCATAGAGCGCAGTTCCGCCGGGCGGCGCCTACTGTCGCGGAACAACACGAGGGCTTTGAAATGTTCGTCGGCCACTTCCTATGCCGGCGCTGGTCTTCGGGGATAGTGGGCGGCTGGACGTCCGGCGTCTTGTATCGGTGAGCGTAGACGACCGGGTTCCGGGCCGGCGGCGGCTTGCGGATGAGATAGGTCGAGCCGTTTTGGGGGCGGCGTAGGTGGCGCACGGCTGCGCCATCGCTGCGAACGGCGCGAGCAGGAGCAAAGGGGAGACTGCCGGTATTTTCGACGTGAAGCGCAGGTTCATCCTCCTGAGAAGCTTCGTGGTCTGGTGAGCCTCCGCGTATAGGGGGACACCGTGCCGGGTGGAGCGGGCCGCGGGGCCTGCCGCGACGGCTATGAAGCTGCCGGCGTGGCGGAGCCCGCGCCTCGCTCCACGTGGGCAACAGAGGCGTTTATATCTCAGTGAACGGACAGCGTGGGGGAGACGGTGTAGGTTCTGCCGGGCGCGGTCTGTAGTTCGACTTCGCGGTCTGCGTACCGGAGCTTGAGGCGCTGGCCCAGCCGGGAGAGGATCCTCGCTTCGACGAGCTTGCCGTGTTTCCAAGCGATCTCGACGTCGAAGCCGCCGCGGGCGCGCAGGCCCTGGACGCGGCCGTTGGGCCAGGCCGAGGGCAGGGCAGGGAGGAGGTGGAGAAAGCCGGCGTGGCTTTGGAGGAGCATTTCGGCGATGCCCGCGGTGGCGCCGAAGTTCCCGTCGATTTGAAACGGTGGATGGGCATCGAACAGATTCGGATACAGGCCGCCTCGGCGGCCATCCGGGCCGGGCTTTTCGGGGACCGGCTGGATGAGGTTGCGGAGCAGCTTGCAGGCGCGGTCGCCGTCTAGGAACCGCGCCCAGAGGTTGATCTTCCAGCCCATGGACCATCCGGTGGCGCCGTCGCCGCGGAACTCGAGCGAGGTGCGGGCAGCCTTAAACAGCTCCGGGGTAGCGAACGGCGTGATCTCGTCGCCGGGATGGACGCCCCAGAGGTGGGAGACGTGGCGGTGCTGGTTTTTCGGGTCGTCGATGTCCTCGAGCCACTCCTGGAGCTGGCCGTGGCGGCCGATCTGGTTGGGGGCGATTCTGGCGCGCATCGAGCGGAGCCGGCGGCGCAAAGCGGCGTCGACGCCGAGGATCTCGCTGGCCTGGATGACGTTAGCGAAGAGGTCGCGGATGATCTGGTGATCCATGGCCGGGCCCATGACCAGGCCGCCCTGCTCGGGGGAGTTACTGGGGCCGGAAACGAGCCAGCCTTTTTCCGGGTGTTCGACGAGGTAGTCGATGAAGAACAGCGCGGCGCCTTTCATCAGCGGGTAGGCGGTTTGGCGGAGGAAGCGCTCGTCGCCGCCGAAGAGGTAGTGCTCCCAAAGGTGCCGGCACAGCCAGGCCCCGCCGGTGGGCCAGATGCCGTGGTTGGAATGGTTGATGGGCGCAGTGCCGCGCCAGAGGTCGAAGTTATGGTGGAGGACCCAGCCGCGGGCGCGGTAATGCTCCCAGGCGGTTTTGGCGCCCGACTCAGCGACTTCCTTGAGCGCCTGGAACAGCACGCGGTGGCACTCGGGGAGGTTGGTGACTTCGGCGGGCCAGTAGTTCATCTCGGTGTTGATATTGACGGTGTATTTGCTGTCCCAGGGCGGCTTGTTGGAGTCGTTCCACAGGCCCTGGAGATTGGCGGGCTGGCCGCCTTGGCGGCTGGAGGCGATGAGCAGGTAGCGGCCGTAGTGGAACAGCAGCGTGACGAGCTGCGGGTCGTCGACGGAGTTGAACCGGCGGATGCGCTCGTGCGTCTCAGCCCGGGCGGCCTCGGTGGTTCCGAGATCCAGTTCGACGCGGCGAAAGAGGCGCTGGTGGTCTGCGATGTGGTCGCGGTAGATCTCGCCATATGGCTTGCGGCGGACGGCGGCGAGGGTGGCGTCATTGCGGGCGGTGGGGTCGGCCGAGACGTCGCGGTAATTGCGGAAGTTGGTGGCGGCGGCCAGGATGAGGGTGGCGGAGTCGGCTGCTTCGATGAGGAGGGCTCCATCGGCGGCCTTGACGGATCCGCCATCGAGGCGAGCCAGCAGGCGGGCTTCGAAGCGGATGGCGCCACCGGGCACGCCGCCGGAGAGCGCGATCTCATCCGGTGACAGAGCGCGAACGGCAGCGCGTGGGTGGGCGCTTTGGAGGGCGGCGCGGCAGGTGACGCGGCCCGCGGCGGCCTTTAAGCGGACGACAATTACTTGGTCGGGGAAGCTGGCGAAGACCTGGCGGGTGTAGGCGACTCCGCGGTGGCGGAAGCGCGTGGTGGCGACGGCGGTATCGAGGTTCAGGTCCCGGCGGTAGTCCGAGACGGCGCTGTCGTCGAGGCCGGGGAACTCGAGGATGAGGTCTCCGAAGGCCTGGTAGGCCATCTGGCGGAGCGGGACGCTCATGAAGTGCTCCATGGCGAGGGCTTCGGCTTCGGCCTGGCGGCCGGCCCAGAGCAGCTCGCGCAGCCGGGCCAGGTACCGGTAAGCGCCGGGATGCTGGTACTCATGCGGCCGGCCGGTCCAGACGGTGTCCTCATTGAACTGAATGCGCTCGCGGGCGGCGCGGCCGAAGACCATGGCGCCCAGGCGGCCGTTGCCGACGGGGAGGGCTTCGACCCAAACGCCGGCGGGGCGGCTGTACCAGAGTGAGAGGGGCTCCTCGGGCGGGGCGGCGGCCAGAGGCAGGCAGAGGGTGAAGGCGAGGGGCAGAAGCTTCATGGATCCAGATTCCCTGTGCGGTAGAATACTCGAAAGAGCTTTTTTACTTCATCTCTCGGGAGTTCTCAACATTGGCTGACGAGAAGACTTATCGTGCGATCAATTTGGGCAGCGGCACGTTTCACATCAGCAAGCCCAAGCGGAAGAGGAACAAGATTCGGCAGTTGCGGCTGAAGAGTCCCAACCCGGGGATGCGGAAATAGCCGGCGCGGGGATGAAGATCACTGATCTGCGGCTGTGGCCGGTGGCGGTGGCCGACCCGCCGCTGCGGAGCTCCTACGGCCTGCACGCCCCTTACGCCCTGCGGACGATTGTGGAGGTCCGCACGACGGACGGTCTCACGGGCATTGCCGAAACTTATGGGGGAGAGGGGCCGCTGGCGGCCCTGGAGGAGATGCGGGGGGAAATCGCCGGCCGGGATCCGTTCGATCTGGCGCGCCTGTGGATAAAGCTGGCGGCGGAGGCAGAGGAGGGCGACCGCAGCCAGACCTACCTGGTTCCCGGCGAGAATCCGCTGGACCGGCACGCGCGAACGTTCGCCGCGATCGAGATTGCCTGTCTGGACGTGATCGGCAAGGCGACGGGCAAGCCGGTGTGCGATTTGCTTGGCGGGCGGGCGCGTGATGAAGTACCCTTTTCGGCCTATCTCTTCTATAAGCACGGCGGCGGGGGCGGGCTGGGGGATGACGAGCGGGAGGACGAGTACGGCGAGTGCCTGACGCCGGAGTCGATGGTGCGGCAGGCGCGGCAGATGACGGGGAAGTATGGGTTTCGGGAGATCAAGCTGAAGGGCGGTGTCCTGGAACCCGATGCGGAGATCGCCACCATCAAGGCGCTGCGGGCGGAGTTCGGCTCCGAGTACCCGCTGCGGATTGACCCGAATTGCGCGTGGTCGGTGGAGACGTCGGTGCGCGTGGGCCGGGCGCTCGAGGAGGAGTTGGCGGGCGGCGGGTACCTGGAGGATCCGGCGGCGGGGCTGGACGGCATGGCCGAGGTGCGGCGGCGGCTGATGGCCGAGGGGATCGAGACGCCGCTGGCGAGCAACGTCGCCGTCACCTGCTTCGCGCACGTGCCGGAGGCGTGGAAGCGGGACGCGGTGCAGATCGTTCTTTCGGACCCGCACTACTGGGGCGGGGTGCGCAAGCTCCAGCAGCTTTCGCAGCTTTGCGAGGTGCTGGGGATGGGACTGTCGATGCACTCGAACAACCACTTGGGCGTCAGCCTGATGACGATGGCGCACGCGGCCGCAGCGGCGCCGCACCTGACGCACGCCTGCGACACGCACTACCCGTGGCAAACGGCCGAGGACGAGGTGATTGCAGGGGGGCGTGTGCCGTTTCACAATGGCTGCGTCCGCATTCCGGATAAGCCGGGGCTCGGCGTCGAGCTGGATTATGACCAGCTTGCCCGGCTGGGCGAAGTCTACCGCAAGCTGCCCTATCGGAAGCGCGACGACGAGGCGGAGATGCGCCGGCGCGTCGATCCGAACTGGAAGCGCGTGCTGCCCCGCTGGTAAACTCCGGCAGGGAGCACGTGATGCCGGACAGTTTGCGGGGAATCATCGGTTTTCCGATCACCCCTTTTCACGACGACCTGAGCCTGAACCTGGCGGCCCTCGAGGAGAATGTGGCGGAAATCGTTCAACACCCGTTCTGCGCGATCAACGCGCCGGCGGGGATTTCCGAGGTTTTTTCGCTGAGCCCGGGCGAGGCGGTGGAGATCGTTCGCAAGACGGCCGAGGTGACGGCGGGGCGGATGCCGGTGTTTGGGAGCGCCTGCTACAGCACGCCGATCGCGATCGAGATGGCACGGGGGATGGAGAAGGCGGGGGCGGACGCGCTGCTGGTGCTGCCGCCGTACTACGCGAACGCGCCGATGGAGGGGCTGATCGCTTATTACCAGGCGGTGGGGAACGCGTGCGGGCTGCCGCTGGCGGTGTACAGCCGGGGCTGGGCGGTGTTCAGCCCGGAGGATGTGGCGCGGCTGGCCGAGGCGGTGCCGTCTGTTCGGTTCTGGAAGGACGGACAGGGCGACGCACGCAATTACCGGCGCATCATGGCCCGGGTGGGGGACCGGCTGACGTGGATCGGCGGGGTGGGCGACGATTGCGCGGCGAGCTATGTCTCGATCGGGATCGAGATCTTCACCTCGAGCATCTCGGCGGTGGCGCCCCGGCTGGCGCTGGCCTGGGGGGAGGCGGCGCTCAAGCGCGACCTGGAGGCGCTGAACCGCATTCTGGACCGCTGCGTACACCCGCTGTTCGCCATCCGGACGCGGAAGCGCGGCTACGAGGTGGCGGCGATGAAGAAGCTGCGGGAACTGCTGGGCAAGCCGGCGGGTCCGGTGCGGCCGCCGCTGCCGGAGTTGGCGGAGGCGGACGTCGAGGATTTGAAAGCGGTGCTCAGAGCCTGGGAGGAGTACCTTGCCTGATTGCGGGCGGGCGGTTTAGAAGCTCCAGTCGTAGAGCTTCGGATCGGCAGCGTTCCTATTGGTGTGGATGTGCAAGCGGAGGAGGCCGGCGAGCAGGTCGCCGACGCCGACCTTGGCCTCGTAATAGGGGTCGCCGGCCTGGCGGACGAAGAGGCCGCCGGCGGAATTCGCCACCCAGAAGTTCTTGATCGCCCGATCGGCGTAATGCCGGGCGGCGGTGAGGTATGCCTGCTCGGCGGTCAGATCATAGAGATCGAGGCTGAGGTTGAGGGCGAAGGCCAAGCCCTGGATGGAGACGTCCTCGGGTGGAGGAACCGACTTGGTCAGAGCGGCGATGCGCCCGGCGATTTGGCGAAAGACCGGGTCCTTCTCGGTGCGGGCGAAGTAGGCGGCGATGCGGCCCACGGGCAGGATGGAGGTGGCGCCGTAGGCGAAGTTCCAGGGCTCGATGAGGGTGTTGTCAGCGGGTGTGCCGTCGAGGTTGAGCGAGGCGCGGTAGGCCTTCAGCTCCGGGTCGTAGGCGTACTTGTCGTAGGCCTCGAGCAAGGCCGCGGCGCGCCGCCAGATCCGGGTCTCGCGCGGGTTGAGCTGGTAGGCCTTGAGCAGCCAGTAGGCGAGCAGCACCTGGCCGGAGGAGGCTCGTTTGGAGCCTTCGCGCGGGTCGCCGATGCAGCTCAGGGTGAGATTGGTGTCGGGGTTCCGCCGCTGCCAATACAGGTCCGCTGCGCCACGGGCCCAGGCGAGCCATTTGCGGTCGGCGGTCTTCGAGTACAGGAACATGAACGAGTAGGCGTAGAGCCCGGAATGTTTGATCCAGGGCTGGCCGCCGGGCTTCTGGTGCTCCGGCGCATCGAAGAACGCGTGGCGGTTGAACAAGCCGGCCGGGTTGTCCTCGTAGTAGTGGTAGCGAAGGGCGTCGATGGCGGCGGTGACGGCTTCCGGGTTGACCTCCCAGAGGTCGGGCCACGGCGGGGTCCACTCGAGCAGCTCGTGCCAGCGGCGCTCGGTGGCGACCCGGTCGCGGAAGAAGTCGTAGTAGAGGTGCTCGCCCCAGGCCAGAAAGCCGGTCTTTTCACTGCGCACGTGCTGGAGGTAGTGGGCCATGTAGTCGCGGGCGGCGGCGGCGTATTTCGGCTCGCCGGTGAGGGCGCTCAGGATGCGGAAGGCCCGCAGGGTGATGACGTCGTGGTAGAGGTTGCAGCCGCCGACGGCGCGGTCGCTGTCGCGCACTCCTGGGGGTGGGGGAACGCCTTCGCGGGGCACGGTGAAGTTGCGTGTGTCGATCACGCCGGCCCAGAGCGGGGTCTTGCGGGGGCCGTAGACGTCGAGGCCCTTGGAGAGCACGGTGTCGGCGAAGCGGCGGACGTAGGACAAATAATCGGGCGACGGGCTGCGGCGGCGCTGGCCCTCAGCCGGAGGAGGGGCCAGCGCCAAGACGAGGGCGAGGAGGGTTAGGCGCCTGCCGGCGCGGAGGATGTGAGGCAAGGCTGGGGTCTCCTTCAATCGGGCAAGACGGTCTTGTCGGGCGGCAGGCCGAGTTTTTCGTAGAGGCGGCGCCGTCCGGCTTTGTCCTGCTTGAGGATGGCGTGGGCGTGCTCGGCGACCTCCTTGGCGTGCTCGCGGGGCACGACGACGACGCCGTCGCCGTCGGCGACGATGACGTCACCGGGGCGCACCATGACGCCTCCGCACATGATGGGCCTGTTCACTGACTCGACCTCGTTGCGGCCGGGGCGGATGCCGCGTCCGGGGCGCTTGTAGTAGAGCGGAATTTGCTGCTTAATGATCTCGTCGGTGTCGCGGGCCCCGCCGGAGGTGACCACGCCGACGGCGCCGCGAAGCTTCCAGCCCATGATGTTGTTGGATCCGATGGTTCCGGTGTCGCCGTCCTCGCCGCCGTCGATGACCACCACGGAGCCCTCGCGGAGGAACTTGGTGAAGGGCTCGGGCGAGATCCGCTGGTACCACTGGCTCTCCCACTTGCGGAACGCCTCGGGCGGCATCTTGTCGGCCCGCCGGTTGGTCGGCAGATAGCGCACGGTGACGGCGATGCCGGCGAAACGGTGCTTGAAGTCCTCCGTGTCGCGCCACAGCGGGCGGATGGCGGGGTCCATCAAGCCGACGTCCTGCAAGCCGGCCATGTCGAGGCCATCGCTGACATCGGCCACGCGCAGGCCTTGGTAGAGTTTCAGGATTTCGCGGTCTTGTTCAAGGGTGTAGGATTTGACTTCGATGAAATCGTCCTGGGCGGGGGCGCTGCCCGCCGCCAAGATTGCGGCGCAAACAAGAATGGTTTGACGCATATGGCTCACGCTCCTGTAGAAGGCGGTTTGAATCCGCTCGTAAAGATCATACCGGCTCGGGTGGGTTAAGATCGAGTCTGGAGAAGATTCATGCGGACCGTTTGCACTGTTTTATTGGCGTTGTGTTGCGCTCCATTAGCGGGGCAGATTCCGCCGGGCTTCACGCCCATTTTCAACGGCAAGGACCTCAGCGGCTGGCACATCAGCCAGGTCAACCACCATGGGAACACGCAAGCGTGGAAGGTGGAAGACGGTGTGCTGACGGGCACGCAGGACAAGCCCGGCAACGGCGGCATCCTGCTGACGGACAAAAAGTACAAGAATTTCGAGGTGTACATCGAGATCAACCCGGATTTCGGCTGCGACAGCGGCCTGTTCCTGCGCTCGAATGAGCGGGGCCAGGCCTACCAGGTGATGCTCGATTATCTGGAGGGCGGCGCCGTAGGCGGCATTTACGGCGAGGGGCTGCGGGGCGTCAAGGGCGACCGCGCCGAGAAGTGGAAGGAGGTCTGGAAGAAGGGCGAATGGAACTCGATTCGGGCGCGGATTGAAGGCGATGTGCCGCGCATCCAGGTGTGGCTGAACGGCACGCAGATTGTGGACTGGACCGACACGGCCAACCACCTGCCCGACGGCGCGACGGAAGGGATGATCGCGGTGCAGGTGCATGGCGGCAAGCGCTGGGTGGAGGGCGGCAAGCACCGCTTCCGGAGTATTGCCGTCAAGGAGCTGTAGGGCGCCGGCCCGGAACGATGGATCTACGTCTCTCCCGTTACGGAGCGGCCTCGACTCGGCCGTCACCGGTGAACCGCATGATGGCGGCGTTCGCGCGCGACTTTCGCGACGGGGTCGACATCAATCTCGGGGTCGGCTATGTCAACGAGAAAACGATCCCCGTCGGGCGCCTGCGGGAGGCGATGCAAGCCGTCATCGACGATCCGGTGCGGTACCGCCAGGCCTTCAACTACGGCGGGCCTGAGGGTTCGGACAATTTGATTGCATCGATCAAGCGATTCCTTGTGCGGTCGGGGCTAGGGCGGCTGGATGAGGGGACGCTCGGCCGCAAGCGGCTCATTCTGGGGCCGTGCGGGGCGACGAGCATTCTGGACGGGCTGGCGGAGGTGATGGCGCCCGGCATCGTCGTGACCTCGGACCCGATGTACTACATTTACACGAACGCCTTGGAGCGGAAGGGGTTCGAGCTGCTGGCGGTGCCCGAGGACGAGCAGGGGATGGATGTAGAGGCTCTCGAGCGGAAGCTCGAGGCGCTGGGGGACCGCAGTGCGGCGATTTCTTTCTTTTATGTCGTGACGGTCAACAATCCGTCGTGCACGATTCTGTCCAATCAGCGCCGGCGCGCCCTGGTCGAGCTGGTCACGGAGTTGTGCCGGCGGCAGGGGCGGCGGATTCCGGTTTTCTTCGACCAGGCCTACGAGTTGCTGCTGCACGATCCGGCGGCCGAGCCGTTCCAGTCGGCACTGCCGCAGGACACGCTGGACATCGTGTACGAGATCGGGACCTTGTCGAAGATTCTGGCGCCCGCGCTGCGGGCCGGTTATCTGCTGGGTCCGCCCGGCCCGCTGATGGACGCCATGGTGCAGAAGACGAGCGATGGCGGATTGGGCGCTCCGCTGTTTGCGCAGGAGATGGCGAGTTACCTGCTCGATTACTGCATCGAGGAGCAGTGGCGGGCGGTGAAGGCGGGTTATCGGCAGAAGGCCGTCGCGGTTCGGCGGGGGATCGAGGAGCTTTTGGGCGAATACATCGAGGACTGCCGGGGCGGCAGCGCGGGGTTCTATTTCTACCTCACGTTCAAGCGGATTGAGACGCATAGTCGGTCCTGGTTCTTCCGCTACCTGAGCCGGAGGACGGGCGAGGCGGCGCTCGACGGGCCCGAGGACAACCGGCTCCCCCGAGTCATCTATATTCCCGGCGAATACTGCGTGCACCCGACGGGCGACCTGGTGGAAGCGGGCAGGCGGCAGCTTCGTCTGTCTTATGGCTTTGAGGAGACCGAGACGATCCTGCGGGCGCTAGCGATCATGCGGGAGGCGGCGCGCTTGGCGGGCGAGCCCGCACGGAAGGGCTGATTGGCCTGTCGAACAGGAGGCGCCGTTGGCAGAGGATCGTCGTCGGCGTCGCTAATGACGTATTCTTCGGGCGTCAGCTTGCCAGCGTAGCGGTGGTAGCCGCGCAAGCGGGCCCCGGCGCGGATCCGGAGAAGTCCGAGCCGTTCGACGAGAGCCCGCCGCACCGCGTAGATCTTCTTGCCGACGCCCCGTCCCTGGCATTGCGGGTGCACCGTGACTTCCGCCGCGTAGAGTGTTCGCTCATTGTGCGGGTCGTGGTTAGTGAACCGGCGGTTGTCGGTAAAATCCCGCCGGCTTGCGTCCATGCCGAGGATGCCGGGAAAAACCTCGGGACGGGTGTTGCGGACCATCACGTCCGCCAACGGGGGATTCACAGACTCACCCCCTCCACTTTCGAGGCGCATTCGGCGGAGCGCCGGCTGTTCAGCAGCAGCAGGACGGCGCCGCGGGTGCGGGTGTCGAGGATGGTCGTCATGTTCAGTTCGCCGATGACCATCATTTCCTGGTTGGGAATGCCTTCGGCCAGGATCCCGTTCCGGGAGAAGGCAAAGCGGGAGGCAATGATCCAGTCTTCGTTTTCGAAGCGGGTCACTGTGCGGCTTCCCCTGGACACCGTAGTTCCCGGTGGGGGTGAAGAGGAGGCACTCGTTGACGGAGATGGTTCCGGCGATGTGGATCCGGTACTTGCGCGCCAGCTCACTGCAGAAAGGCCGCGACCGAATCGTGGAATACTCGTCGCCGAGGCCGCTCAGCGGTACTTGCGCAGCACGGCGATCAACCGGCCCTGAATCTGCACCTGCTCGGCGGGCAACACGATCGGCTCCATGTCACGATTGGCGGGCTGCAAGCGCACCATTTCGTCCGGCTCGAGGTAGATCCTCTTGAGGGTGGTTTCGGCGCCGCCGACCAGCGCTACGACGACGTCGCCATCTTGGACGTGCTGGGTACGTTCGACCAGGACGTAGTCGCCGTCCAGAATATGGTCCTCGATCATGGAATCGCCGCGGACTTGGAGGGCGAAGGTGTCGTTGTGGCCGGCGAAGTCGGCAAAACTCAAGCTCTCGGGTCCTTCGAAGGCTTCGACGGGCGAGCCGGCGGCGATCCTGCCCGCGAGCGGCACCTCATAACGGGCGGCCGGCCGGCGGCGAACCTCCTGGTGGTACTTGGGCGTCAGCTCGAGCGACCGGCTGCGGTTGAAGGACCGGCGCAGGTAGCCCTTGCTCTCCAGTGCGGAGATGTGCTTGTGGACCGTGGCTAAGGACGCCAGGTTCATCATCTGGGCAATCTCGTCGTAACTGGGACTGTAGCCTTTTTCCGTGACGAAGCTATCGATCACGTCCAGAATCTGCTTTTGCCGCTTGGTGAGCGCCATGATAATTCCACCTTCGTCCATTATGGGCGAACAAAAGGGGAAAGTCAATCGGGACATTCCATAAATTCGTTACGCGAGCCGGCAAGCGCAAGAATCGCCGGCCGGCGCCAAACCCTTCCAGGTGCGCCTAGGTCAATGCGAGGGTAGGGCCGAGCCGGGCCTGTGGTATGGTGAAAGGACAGCGGGGATGCTGGCCATGCGAGTCCGGCTCACAGCGATGGTCGCCATCGTGCTAACCTTGACCGGCGTACTGTACGCCCAGCGGAGAGGGCGCTACTGGTACACGGAGGAGGATGTGCCCTTGCCCCCGGATGCCACCGAGAAGACGGAGTTCGTCTTCGCACGTCTTCGCTACCCGACATTCGGAGGCAGCTATTGGGGCCGGCGGGGGGCGTGGACGACCGACTCTCCGAAAGCCGACCGGCAGTTCCTTCAGGGGGTGCGGCGGCTGACGCGGATTCATACGCGGTCGGTCGAGCAGGTGGTCGACCTGGACAGCGACGAGATTTACGACTGGCCATGGGTGTACGCCGTCGAGGTCGGCCATTGGGAGCTCAGTGACGCGCAAGCGGCCCGCCTGCGGGATTATCTGCTCCGGGGGGGCTTCCTGATGGTGGACGACTTCCACGGAACCTACGAATGGGATGTGTTTCTGGCGAGCATGCAGCGCGTGTTCCCGGACCGTCCGATTGTCGACTTGGAGGACTCGGCCCCCGCCTTCCACGTGCTGTACGACCTGGATGAGCGGTTCCAAGTGCCCGGCATCCGGTATTTCTACTCCGGTCGAACCTATGAGCAAGACGGAATCGAGCCGCGCTGGCGCGGGCTATTCGACGACCATGGGCTGCTGTTGGTGGGCATTTGCCACAACATGGATCTGGGCGATGCGTGGGAGTGGGCGGATCTTCCGCAATATCCCGAGAGGTGGGCGTCGCTGGCCTACCGGGTGGGAGTGAACTACATCATCTACGCGATGACGCATTGAGAGCGGGCCCGGCGGCGGGTGGAGATGTTCGAGTTTTTCTTTAAGTATCCCGCATCGGTGTTTCGAAAAGGGGAGTTTGTGCTGCTTTCGGGTTGGTCCGTGTGGGCGCTGGCAGCGGCGATCGTGGCGGCGGGAGGGGGCCTGGCTTGGCTAATGTGGAGCCGACGGCGGCCTGTGTCGGCCGGGATCACGGGGTTCCGCAAGTTCGTCATCTGGAGCCTGCAGTCGGCTTTGGCGGCGATTGTGCTGTTGCTGTTGTGGCAGCCGGCGGTCAGGATCTCGACGCTGAAAACTCAGCAAAACGTGGTGGCGGTGGTGGTGGACGATTCGCGCAGCATGGCCTTTGAGGAGCGAGGAAAGACGCGGTTGGCGCAGGCGGTGGCGGCCCTCTCGAACGGGCTTCTGGAGGAACTGTCGAGGAAGTTTCAGGTGCGGATGTATCGGATGGGCTCGCACCTGGAGCGGATCCGGTCGGTTGAGGAGCTGACGGCGAGTGCGCAAGCCACACGCATTAGCGAGACCTTGAAGCAACTGGTGGCCGAATCGGCGAGCCTGCCCATCGGGGCGGTCGTGCTGCTAAGCGACGGGGCGGACAATTCCGGCGGGGTAGATCTGGAGGCGATTGCCGCACTGCGGAGCCGGCGGCTTCCCGTGCACACGGTGGGCTTCGGGCGGGAGCGGTTCGACAAAGACATCGAGATCGCCGATGTGCAGACGCCGGCGCGAGCGTTGCCTGGTTCGCGCCTGGTGGCCAGAGTGGCGTTTCGCCAACAGGGCTTGGCGGGCCGGAAGGTGCGGCTGAGCCTGCGTGCATCGGGCAAGGTGTTGGCCGCTTGTGAAGTTGAGATCCGGGACCACGGCGGTCTGCAAACGGAGACGTTGTTGTTCAACGCGGGCGAGCCGGGGGCGCGCCATCTGGAGGTGGTGATCGATCCGTTGGAAGGCGAAGAGAACCTCTTTAATAATAAGGTGGCCCGGCTGGTCAACGTTGAGGCCTTGCAGCCCAGGGTGTTGTACATCGAAGGTGAGCCGCGCTGGGAGTACAAGTTCATTCGGCGGGCGCTGGAAGATGACCGCACGGTGCCGGTGGTGTCGATGCTGCGCACGACGCAAAACAAGATCTACCGCCAAGGGATCTCGGAACCGAAGGAGCTTGAGGAAGGCTTTCCGGGGCGGGTGGAAGAGCTGTTTTCCTATGAGGGCTTGATCATCGGCTCCGTGGAGGCGGGCTACTTCACGGCTTCCCAGCAGGAGCTGATCCGCGAATTCGTGGACCGGCGCGGCGGCGGCCTGCTGTGGTTGGGCGGCCGGGCCTCGCTCGCTGACGGCGGCTACCAGACTTCTTCGCTGGCGGACTTACTACCGGTCGAGCTTCCCGACCGCAAGGGCACTTTTCACCGGGACCGGGCATCGGTGTCGCTGACACCGGGGGGCCGGGACAGCGTGATTACGCGTCTGGTGGAGGATCCGGAGCAAAACGTGCAACGGTGGGCGAAGCTGCCGCAACTGGCCGACTATCAGGAGATCGGCGAGCCGAAGCCCGGCGCCGTTGTGCTTGCTGAACTCACCGCTCCGGGCGGCCGGCGGCTTCCGCTGCTGGTCACGCAGAACTACGGCCACGGGCGCACGGCCGTGTTCGCCACCGGAGGAAGCTGGCGCTGGCAGATGCAGCAGGAACTCGAGGACCGCACCCATGAGGTCTTCTGGCAGCAGTTGCTGCGCTGGCTGGTCACCGGGACGCCGGGGCGGGTGACGGTGTCGACGCCGCAGCAGGTGCTGTCGGACGAAAGCCGCATCGAGTTGACCGCGGTGGTGCGTGACAAGACCTACTTGCCGGTGAGCGATGCTCGGGTCGAGGCCCGCATTCTGGGCCCCGGGGGCAGCTCCGGCACGGTCGAGCTGACGCCTGACGCTCGCGAGCGGGGCACGTACCGGGCAGTGTGGGAAGCGCCGGCGCCGGGCTCCTATTTGGCGGAGGTCGTAGCCCACCGCGCCGATGAGGTGGCCGGCCGGGACGTGCTGACGTTTCAGAGACAGGACGGTGTGGCGGAGTACTTCCGCGCCGAGCAGAACCGTGAGCTGCTGGAAAAGCTCGCCGAACAGACCCGGGGCGGCTACTACACCCCTGCGGAGCTGGACCGTCTGGCGCAGGAGATCACCTTCTCGGAGGCAGGTATTACGGTACGCGAAACCAAGGATCTTTGGAATATGCCGGCCGTGTTCCTGCTGCTGATTGCCTTGCGATCGCTGGAGTGGTTCTGGCGGAGGAGGTGGGGCGTCGTATGAGGGTTGTTTTGGTGTTGCTCGCGGCGGCGGCGAGCCTACCCGCGACCACATATTACGTCACGGTCAGCGGACTGGGCGGGGACCCGGACTACGAACAGCGCTTCGAAGGCTGGGCCGGCGACCTCGACAAAGTCCTGCGGGCGCCCGGCGGCGACATCGCGGTGCACACTCTGAAGGGGCCCGAGGCGACTCGCGAGCGGTTGGAAGCGCTGCTCGGCGCAATCGCCGGCAAGGCGACGGCGGACGATGCGCTGGCGTTGATGCTGATCGGCCACGGCTCCTACGACGGCTATGAGTATAAGGTTAATCTTCCCGGTGCGGACATCACGGCGACCGAGCTAGCCGGGTTGCTGGATCGCATTCCGGCGAAGCGGCAATTGGTGGTGAACATGACCAGCTCGAGCGGGGCGTCGCTGCCGGTGTTTCGCAAGGCCGGCCGCACTGTAATCACAGCCACCAAGAGCGGCACGGAGAAAAACGCAGTCGTGTTTGCGCGGTATTGGGTGGCGGCCTTGCAGGATGCGGCGGCCGACACGGACAAGAATGATGTGATCACCGCGCTGGAGGCTTTCCGCTATGCCACCCGCAAGACGCAGCAGTTTTACGAAACCCAGAACCGGCTGGCGACCGAACACGCGCTATTGGAGGATACGGGCGAGGGCGAGGGCGTGCGCGAGCCATCAGTTGAGAACGGGCAAGGGTTGAAGGCGGCCGGTTTTCCGCTGTTGCGGATCGGCGCGGCCCAACTGGCGGCGCAGGATCCGGCCAAGCGAAAGCTGCTCGAGCGGAAAGAATGGCTGGAACAGCAGATTGACAAGCTGAAGTACGAGAAGGCAGCCATGCCGGTTGGCGAGTACCGGCAGCGTCTTACGGAACTGCTGGTGGAGCTGGCGAAGACCCAGAAGGCCCTGGATCAGCAATGAGACATCCGAGGGCACTGATCTGGCTGTGGGCGGTTTCGGCCGCTGTACTGGCGGCTGACCAGCCGCAGGCGTGCCACAATCTGCGGCGCCACGGACGGATCGATCACGCGCGGGAGTGCTATGCCGGCTTGACGGCCAGCGCTGACCCTTACCTGCGGGCCGAGGGATATTGGGGCTTGGAGGACTATCGGCGGGCGAACGATCAGTTTCGGCTGGCCGTGAAGGACCAGTCTGAGAACCCTGACATCCGCGTGCGCTGGGGAAGGATGTTTCTGGAGCGGTACCAGCCGGCCGACGCCGCGCAACTGTTCCGGGAGGCGTTGGAAATCGACAGCGGCCACGCGGGCGCGTACCTGGGCCTGGCGCTGGTGGCGTCGGAGGGCTTCGAAGCGAAGGCGACCGAGCTGGCTGAGAAGGCGCTGGCTTCGGATCCGAAGCTGTTGGAGGCGCAAGAGCTTCTGGCGTTTTTGGCGCTGGAAGACAACAACGAAGAGAAGGCAATCCGTGAGGCGGAAAAGGCATTGGAGATATCCGCCGAGGCTTTGGACGCCATGGCCGTACGGGCGGCGATCGATTGGATGAACGACCGGTCCGAGACGCCGTGGATCGGCAGAATCCTTAGCATCAACCCAGTTTACGGGGAAGCCTACGCCACCGCCGCTCACTTTTTTGTTTTGAACCGCCGTTACGAGGAGGGCATCGAGTTCTACCGAAAGGCGCTGGAGCTGAATCCAAGACTTTGGAAGGCCCGCTCCGAGCTCGGGGTGAATCTCATGCGCCTCGGCCGGGAGCAAGAAGCCCGGGCCGAGCTGGAGCGCTGCTACGCGAACGGCTATCAGAGTCCGGCCACAGTGAACACCCTCCGGTTGATGGACAGCTACAAGAACTTCGTGACTTTCACGTCGCCAACGACGATTGTGCGCTTGCACAAGAAAGAGGCGGAGGTGCTGCGGCCCTATGTCGTGCCGGAGCTGGAACGCGCCATCTCGACGCTGGCCAAGAAGTACAAACTGGACCTTTCGGCGCCGGTGCAACTGGAGGTCTATCCTGACCACGAGGACTTCGCGGTCCGCACGATGGGCATGCCGGGGCTGGGCGCGCTGGGGGTCACCTTCGGGCACGTCGTGGCCATGGACAGCCCGTCGGGACGGCGGCCGGGGACGTTCCACTGGGCCAGCACGCTGTGGCACGAGCTGAGCCACGTCTATGTGCTGACGGCGACCAAGCATCGCGTACCGCGGTGGTTCACCGAGGGCATGGCGGTGCACGAGGAGACGGCCGTGTCGCCGGAGTGGGGGGACCGTCTCGATCCGCGCATTGTCACGGCGATCAAAGAAGACAAGCTGCTTCCGGTGGCGCAGCTCGACCGTGGTTTCATCCGGCCGGCCTACCCGGGTCAGGTGGTGGTCTCGTATTTCCAGGCGGGCAGGATCTGCGACTACATCAACGAGCGCTGGGGCTACGGCAAGCTCCTCGAGATGATGCATGCTTTCGGGGCAAAGAAAACCACGCCGGCGGTGATTCAGGAGGCGCTCGGCATGGCGCCGGAGGCATTCGACCGGCAGTTCAAGCAGTGGCTGTTTCAGAAAACCGGAACCATCGTCACGGGGCTGGAGAAGTGGAAAGAGAAGATGAAGGCGCTCACGCTGGCGGCCGAGTCCGGCAACCACGAGGTGGTAATTCGCGCGGGCCCGGAGGCACGGGATCTGTTTCCGGAGTTTGTCGAAGACGGTAGCGCTTACGAACTGCTGGCCGAGGCGTACCTGGCGAAGGGCAATCGGAAAGCCGCCACGGAGGAACTGGAACGGTATGCGAGAGCCGGAGGACGGAGTCCGGAACTGCTCAAGAAGCTCGCGCAGCTCCAGGAAGAGCAGGGCGACAAGCTGAGGGCGGCGCAAACACTGGAGCGGCTGAACTACATCTACCCGGTGAACGACGAGGAGCTGCACCGGTGGCTTGGCAGCCTGTGGTTGGAACTAGGCCAGCCCGGGCGAGCCATCCGGGAGTTTGGCGTCGCAGTGGCGATGAAGCCGCTGGACCAGGCGGCGGCGCATTTCAACCTGGCCCGCGCTTACCGGGCTGCCGAGAAGAACGAGCTGGCGCTCGAGCACGTTGTGCTGGCGCTAGAAGCCGCGCCCGGCTTTCGCCCGGCGCAGGAGATGCTACTCGAACTCAGCGCAGCCGGCACGCAATTGCCCGGCGCCGGATCGGAAAAAAGACAGGAAGAAGAATAGGGAATGTCATCTATCGTTGAAACCCCAATTGACTCGGCGGAGTTGAGAGACCGCGTGGCGCGGTTTCAGGAAGTCCAGGAGGAGATTGTTCGTCAGGTGCGGCGCGTGATCGTCGGCCAGGAGGAGGTTCTCGAGCAGGTCCTCATCGCCCTGTTCGTCGGGGGTCATTGTCTGATCACCGGCCTGCCCGGGACGGCCAAGACCCTGCTGGTTCGCACCATGGCGCAGACACTCGGGCTGGAATTCCGCCGCATTCAGTTCACCCCGGATCTGATGCCCTCCGACGTCACGGGAACGGACATCATTGAAGAGGACCCGACGACGGGGCATCGGACGTGGACGTTCGTGCCGGGGCCGATCTTCGGCAACGTGCTGCTGGCGGATGAAATCAACCGCACGCCGCCGAAGACCCAATCGGCTCTGCTGGAAGCCATGCAGGAGCGTTCCTGCACGGTGCGCGGGAAGCATTACCAGTTGCCGTCGCCGTTCTTTGTCCTGGCGACGCAAAACCCGATCGAGCTCGAGGGTACTTATCCCCTGCCGGAGGCGCAACTGGACCGCTTCCTTTTTAATACCGTGCTCGATTATCTGTCGCTGGAAGAAGAGATGGAGGTCATCGGGCTGACGACCACGACCCATGTCGCGCAGGTGGAAACCGTGACGAACGCCGAAGAGATCCTCGGCTTTCAGCAGCTTGTGCGCATGGTTCCGATCGCGGACTCGGTGGCCCGCTACGCGGTCGAGATTATCCGCGCGACGCGGAGCAGCGATGCGAGCGCTCCGGATTTCGTCAAAAAGTATGTCAACTACGGCGGCAGTGTGCGCGGGGCGCTGTTTCTGGTGCTGGCGGCCAAGGCTCGGGCGCTGATGAAACGGCGGTATCACGTCACGTACGAGGACATTGCCGCGCTCGCGATTCCGGTTCTCCGGCATCGGATTCTGCTGAATTTCCACGCCGAGTCGGAGCGGCTGACTTCCGACGACATCCTACGCCGGATTCTGGAGTGGAAGCCGGCGCCGAGAGGAGATTAACCAGTGACGCAAGCCTCAGCTTGCGGGGGAGGGCAAGGCCGGTGACGCTGCAACGATTTCTGGATCCGGCCGTGCTCGGGAGCATTTCCGGCCTCGACCTGGTCGCCAAGACAGTCGTGGACGGCTTCATTGCGGGCCTGCACCGCTCACCGGATTTTGGCTTCAGCCAGGAGTTTGCCGAGTACCGCGCGTACTCGCCCGGGGATGACCTCCGCCACGTGGACTGGAACGTCTTCGCGCGCACCGAACGCTGCTACCTCAAGCGGTACCACGGCGAGACGAACACCCGCGTGACGCTGCTGCTGGACGCCAGCGCCTCGATGGGTTACACCTCGCACGCCGTGTCCAAGATTGACTACGCCCGCTACCTGGCGGCTTCGCTGTCCTATCTGGCTTCCAAGCAGCGCGATGCCGTAGGGCTGATTGTCTTCGACGACGAGATCCGCAACTACGTCCCTCCTTCGGGCCGGCAGGGACAGCTCGCGCGGATGCTGCATGCCATCAACAACGCCGAGCCCCATGCCCGCACGGACTTCGCCAAGCCGTTCTTCCATTTCCAGCAGTTTCTGAAGCGGCGGGGAATCGTTGTGGTCATCTCCGACTTTTATGAAGAGGCGGCTCAGGTGATCCGCACCGTTCAGCCGTTGCGGTTCCGCGGCAACGAGCTGGTGCTGTTTCAGGTGCTGGATCCGCGGGAGATCGATCCTCAATTCACCGAACCAGTGGTGCTGGTGGATATGGAAACCGACGACCGGCTGGACGTCTCGCCGGAGTACGCCCGCACCGAGTACCGCCGCCGGCTCAAGGCGCACCTGGACAGCTTGAGGGACTCGGCCAAGAGCGCCGGGATCGATTATTTTTTGCTTCCGACCGACCGGCCGCTGGACGCAGCGCTCCGAGAGTACCTCACGATCCGGCAGGGGAGGATGTGAATGGGTTTGGTTGCGCCATGGTTTCTGGCCGGGTTGGCGGCGCTTGCGCTGCCGGTCTATTTCCACCTGCTGCGCCAGCACAGAACCACTCCCCGGCGGTTCAGTTCGCTGATGTTCTTCGAGCGCAGCGCGCAGAGTTCGATCAAGCACCGCCGCCTGCGCCACCTGAGTCTGTTGGCGCTGCGGGTCGCGTTGCTGGCGCTGCTGGCGCTGGCCTTCGCCGGGCCGTATGTGCTCACCACGCCTTCGGCTTCCGCCGGGGGCCGCAAGCTCCTGCTTCTGGTGGTGGACAACTCCTTCAGCATGAGGGCAGGGGACCGGCTGGAGCGGGCGCGCCGTCAGGCGCTGGATGCGCTTTCCGGGCTCCGTGAGGGAGATGAGGGGCAGGTTGGGGTGCTCGCCTCGCGGCTGGAGCTGCTGACCCTACCCACACCGGAGCGGAACGAGCTAGCCGCTGCGATCCAGTCGATCCGTGCCGGCGACGGGCGGAGTTCGTATGGTGAACTGGCGCGCGCACTGCGATCGATGGCGGAGACGGCGCGGTTTCCCATGGAAGTCCACCTGTTCTCCGACATGCAGGCCACCTCGATGCCGCCGGGCTTTGCCGATCTGCAACTGCCCGCCGGAACGCGCCTCGAGTTGCATCCGCTGGCCCAAGAGACGGAGCCGAACTTCGCGGTGCAGTCCGTGGTGGCTCCAGCGAGTCTGTTCCGGCCCGACAAGGCCAGCGTCCAAGCGACGATTGCCGTCTTCGGTCCCGGCGGAGACCGCCGTACGGTGTCGCTCGTGGTCAACGGCCAAATCGTGGAGTCGAAGACCGTCGAGTTTCCGGAGAACGGACGGGCAACCGCGGAGTTCCATTCGCTCGAGGCGCCGTACGGGTTCAGCCGTTGCGAGATACGGCTGGACGGCGCCGACAGCCTCGCCGAAGACGACCGCTTCCGGTTCGCGGTCGAAAGGGCCGATCCCCGGCCTGCGCTCTTCGTCCACCGCGGTGGCCGCGCCCGCGACCTTCTTTATTTCCGCGCCGCGCTGGAGTCGTCGGAGAATAGTGCATTTCGCTTGCAGGCCGTCGAAGCAGACCGGTGCGCCGACGTCGATCCGACGCGCTTCGCCGTGGTTGTGCTGTCAGATCCCGGGATCCTCCCAACGGCCTTCGCCGGCCGCCTGGAACGTTACGTCCGGGCGGGCGGCGCGGTGCTGATAGCGCTGGGGCCGGCAACCGCTCGGGCTGAACGGGTGCCGGTGGTGGACGCGCCGGTTATCGAAGCGCACCACTCCGCGCGATCCGGCGAGCGGTTTCTGGCGGTCGATTTTGCTGACGCGACGCATCCGGTCGTGCGCGACGCCGCGGGGTTCGATGGCGCCAAATTCTACTACACGGTTCGCGTTTCGCCGGGAAATGCGCGGGCGCTGGCGCGCCTCGGCGGCGAATCGCCGTTGCTGCTGGAGCAGCAAGTCGGGGAGGGCCGGGTGCTGCTGTTCGCTTCGACGTTCGACAACGTCTCGAATGATTTCCCATTGCAGCCGGCCTTTGTACCGTTCGTCGAACAAAGCATGAACTATCTTGCCGGCGTCGAGGCGAGGACGTCGGTGCGGCTGGTGGACTCGTTCGTGGAGTTGCGCGCCCCCGGGGCGCAGGCCGGCGCCGTCGAGGTGATCGACCCGGACGGCAACCGCCCCCTGACGCTGGAGGAAGCCGCCAGCCTGACCAGTTTCCCCTTGTTGCGCGAAGGCTTCTTCGAGATCAAGAGGGCCGGCGACCGGGCGGAAATGGTAGCGGTCAACGCGGACCGCCGCGAGTCGGACCTGACGGTCGCCGCCGCTGAGACTCTGGCGCTCTGGCAGAATACCGGTGAGGAAACGGTGGAGGAAGTTGCGGCCGCCGAGGCGCAGCGGCGCCGGAATCTTTGGTGGTATGTCATGCTGGTAGCTATGGCGGTGGGGCTGGGTGAGTCTGTTGTAGCCCGGCGTTACCTTGCTGTCGAAAGAGGGGCGTCATGAACGCAGTCGAACAACTGAACAGTTATCTTCGGCGGCTGGAGCGGAGGCTTCGGCTGAAGGCGGTTTCGAAGGGCGTCGCCGTGCTAGGCGCGGTGGCGCTGGCGGCCACTGTGGCGCTGGTGCTAGTGACGAATGAATTCGCGTTCTCCTCCGGCAGCGTCAGCGTCGCCCGGGTTGTGCTGTTCCTCGCCGTGGCCTTCGCCATCGCCTTCGGCCTGCTCATTCCCTTGCTTCGCACCGACGGCCGCAAAGCGGCGCGCAGAGCGGAAGAGGCCTTTCCGGAATTTGAGCAGCGGTTGCTGACATTTGCCGAAGTCAAGCCGGGGAATGGCGCAGAGCCGTTCCTGGAACTGCTCGCCGACGACGCACTCCGCGTAGCGCATGGCGCCCAGCCGGATCGGCTGGCTACCGCCGGCCGGATCGCGGCGTTTCTGGCGGCGGGTGTGGCTGCCGTCGCGGTGCTGATCTGGTTGGCGGCGGCGGGGCCCGGCTTTCTTGGCTACGGCAGCTCACTGCTTTGGGCAGGCAACGCCAAGGTGGGCAAGACTCCGTTTTATGAGATCGTCGTCACGCCGGGAAATCAAACGGTGCGCCGGGGCGGCGATCAGTTGGTGACGGCGCGTCTGGTAGGGTTTCAGGCCGCCAAGGCCCATGTTTACGCACGCTTCGAGAGCACTTCCAAGTGGGAGGAGCTGGCGATGCAACCCGAACCCGGCGGGCCGGGCTTTGAATTCCTCTTCGCCGGAATTCCAGAAGCCGTTGAATATTACGTCGCGGCGGGGGCCGTTCGGTCCCAGCGGTTTCGTCTGAGCGTCGTCGACCTGCCAGTCGTGCGGCGTATCCAGGTCACCTACCGTTTTCCACAGTGGCTGCGCAGACAGGACGTCGTGGAGGAGAACGGCGGCGACTTGCGCGCCGTCACGGGCACTGAGGCGCACCTGGTTGTGGAAACCGACAGGCCGCTGGTCAACGGGCGGCTCGTGGTGGAAAGCGGCGAGACCGTCGATCTGAGGACGCAACCTGGCAACCGCGCGCGGGGGACGCTTCGTATCGAAAAAGACGGCCTTTATCATGTGGCGGTGCTGGAGGGAGAGGATCTGGTCCGGCTCACGGAAGATTTCTTTATCGAGGCTCTGCCGGAGCACGCCCCTGCCGTGAGAATCCGGAGACCCGGCCGGGACTACCGGGCCAACCCGATCGAGGAGGTGACCGTCGAGGTCGAGGCGGAAGACGATTTCGGTCTCCACGAGATGAGCCTCCGTTACTCCGTCAACGGCGGCCCCGAGCGTTCGGTGGCGTTGCTGAAATCCCCGGGGACAGGGCAGGCGGCCGGCTCGGCGGTCCTCTATCTCGAGAATGAGAAGCTCGTCCCGGGTGATTTAGTAAGTTTCTACGCGGTGGCGCGTGACGCGCGAAACACGTCTCAGACGGACATGTTTTTCATCGAGGCGCAACCGTTCGAGCGGGAGTATACACAGTCGCAGCAAAGCGGCGGCATGATGGGTGGGGGCGCCGAGGAGCAGAACCGCATCTCACAGCGGCAGAAGGAGATCATCGCGGCGACTTGGAATGCCCTGAGGGACAAAGACCGCACTCCGCGCCAAGCCGCTGAGGACGGCCAGTTCCTTTCCGACGTCCAGTCGAAGCTCGCCGACCAGGCACGGACACTGGCCCGGCGCATGCGGGCCCGGCAACTGGCTTCGGCGAATCAAGAGTTCCGGATGTTCTCCGAGAGTATGGAGGCGGCCGCGCAGGCCATGGGCGCGGCGGTGGACGGCCTGAAAAACACGCGCTGGCGCGAGGCCCTGCCGCCGGAGCAGAAGGCGTTGCAGCACCTGTTGCGGGCGGAGTCGGTGTTTCGTCAAATCCAGGTGGCCATGGGCAGCCGCGGCGGCGGCGGTGGAGGCGGAATGGGCCGAGATTTGGAGAACCTGTTCGACCTGGAGCTGGACACGGAGAAGAATCAGTACGAAACCGGGCAGCAGGCCGCATCGGCCGAGCAACGCTCGCGCGCAATCGATGAGGCCCTCCAGCGGCTCGAGCAGCTTGCCCGGCGCCAGCAAGAGCTGGCCGAACAGCAGCGGCGCGGCCAGCAATCGTTCCAGCAGCGCTGGCAACAGGAGATGCTCCGGCGCGAGGCGGAGCAGCTCCGGCGGCGCATGGAGGAGCTGACTCGCGCCAGCTCATCACAGCAAGCGGCCGAGCGATTGCAGCGGATGCAGTCGGGTTCTTCCCAATCGGGCGGCGGGGGGCAGTCGGGTGACGCTCGGCTGGAGCAGGCGCTGGAGCGGCTTCGCCAAGCCACGGAAGATATGCGCCGGGCGGCCTCGGGTCAGGGCGGGCAAAGCAGCGAGGCCGAATCGCGGCGCGCCGCCGAACGGCTTCAGGAGGCCACCGAGCTGTTGAACCGCATGCGGCAGCAAGAGTCTTCCGAGCAACTCCAGGACCTGGCCGAGCGCGCCGAGAGGCTGGCGCGCGAGCAACGCGAGTTCTCCGACCGGCTCCGCGAAGCGTACCAGGGTCACCGCGCCCTGGGCGGCTCGCAACAGCGCGAGAGTGAGCCGCAGCCGGCCGATCCGCGCGAAGTCCAGCGCTTGGCCGAACAGAAGCGGCGAATGGCCGAAGACCTCCAGCGTCTCGAGCGTGAGATGCAGGCCGCCGTGCGCGACCTTGCCGCCAGCCAGCAGTCGGCATCGGCGAAGCTGCGGGAAGCGCTGGGCGAGATGCAGCAAAGGGAGCTGAGCCTGCGGATGAAGTACCTGGCGGAGTGGATTCGCCGCGGCTTTGGGGCCTACGCCTGGCTCCGCGAAGCGCCGGTGACGGAGGGCCTGAATCGCTTAGCCGAGCAGGTCCGGGAGGCCGAACGGGCTCTGGGCCAGGCTGGTTCGCAAGGGCAAGAGAGCCTCGAGAATGCGTTGGCGCGGCTGGAGCGGCTGCGCCGCGACGTTGAACGTCTGACTGAACAGGCAGGCCAGGGGCGACAACAGCAGGCGAGGCGGGGCCAACAAGCCGGACAGGGCCAGCCAGGGCAGCAGGGCGGCGCTCCCGGCTTGGGCCCGGATGGCCGGCGCTTCGCCGACCCCGGCCGTCTCGATGAGGGCCCGGGCGGCGGCTGGACCTACTCGGGGATGAATACCGGTGAGCGGCAGTTCACCGACACGGGTGTTTTGCCCCCGGCCACCGATCGCCGGGCTCTCGAACGTTCCTATCGCGAAGGTGTGCGCGACCTCTCCGAGCTGCGGCGGGCGCTCGGCGAAAACCGGGACCTGGCGGAAGACATCGGCGAGTTGATTCGCCAGATGCAGCGCCTCGACCCAAGCCGCTTCCCCGGCAACCCCCAGTTGGTGGAGCAACTCCGAACGCAGTTGCTGCCGAGCCTGGAACAAGTGGAATTGCGGCTTCGCCGGCAACTGGAAGGCGAAGGCGGCGGAGCGGTTCGCAGCGGTCTGAGCAGCCCGGTTCCCCCCGGTTACGCGGATGCTGTGGCGGAATATTTCCGCCGCCTGAGCAGCCGCCGGTGACTGGTGAAAGGCAAGCTGAAGCTTGCGCCACTGCGCCGACTTCTGTGGCAGGGCCTTCAGGCCAGATGTTCGCCCAAGCGCTCGAGGAAGGCTTCGGGCGTGATCTTCTCGCCCCGGTTCAACCGCTCCAGTAGCTCGTCAATGATCTTCTTGGCCTCCTCCTTGCGATAGTTGTGGAGGAAGCCGTCCACGAAGTGCTCGCCGGCCATGGCGCGGTTGATCTCGGTTTCCTTGTTGTAATCTTGAAGCTCGGTGAAGTAGACGACGCGAAAGCTTCCGCTGTAAGCGGTCTCGCGATACACTTCGAACATCGTCCGGTCAGATTGGAACCCAGCCATTCGCTATCAGATTAGCAAAGGCTCCGCCGCCTTACCCGGTGACAGGGATGAAGACCGGCTTGGACTCTCGGCCGTCTGCGGAAACGACGACAGGGACCTGCACCTGCCCGCCTGAGGAAACGTCCGCGCCCAGAATCACTATCAGCACGTGGATGGGAGGGTTCGAAGCAGCGGTTCCCATCTGGAGCACGGCGTGGGCGACGCCGCCGATATAGACGCTGATGCGCTCAGCCGCGCCGAACGGAGCAAGGTCCTTAACCACGAGTTGCAACAAGCGTCCTTTGCGCGCCGGGTTCTGCTCCGTCACCAGTGTGCCGGAGTCGTCGAACACGCCAGTGACCACGGGGGGGCGGTCCACAACCGTCAGCAGCACCGGCGGGGCTTCGAGGCCTCGCACCCGCAGGCGTGCCACAACGGGTCCAGGCTGGACTTCGGAAGGGATCAGAAATGTGAGGCGGCCAATGTGGACTTCAAGGACGGGCGCCACGACGCCGTTCAGCGTCAGCGCAACCTCATGGGGTGCGGTCGCTTCCGGCAGACCCGAGACGCCGATGAACGCCGTTGCCCCGCGATAGGCGACTCGCTCTCCCGTGGCCCCGTCGTAGACCGGCGTTCGGAGCGAGACTTGCCCCGGCTGGTTGGGCGTGATTCTCAAGGCCGCGGGAGAAGAAACGATGCTCAGCCCGGTCACCACCGTGATTCCGACCGCGGCCTCGGAGGCTGCCGGCGCCACGGTGACGTTGGCCAGGATCAACGAGGGATCGAGCACTTGGAACTCTCGGACCGTGACATCGCTCGAGCCGGCTCCGATGCTGACCTGGCCGGGCGCGAAACGCGTGTTCAAGCCCTGAATCGTGACCAATGCCTCAGTGCCGGCAGCGAGCTCGGACGGCATGATGGAGATCGCGTCGGCCGGCGATTCCGGGTACTGGAACACCGGGGAATCGGCGCCATTGAGGAACCATGAGCTTTGCCCATCCGGGTTCAGCGCCAACACGGCGGCGCGATGCCCTCCGGGCGCCGACGGAGGCTCCACCAGCAGCCGTCCGGCTTCGTCCATGCCAAGCGGCGAGGCCGTCACACCGTCGAACAGGATCTTAGTTGAAGGCGAAAGATTCGTGCCCGTGACGGCCGCAATCAGTCGCCCGGCGGCGTCCAGTTCTGGAGCTACCGCTTCAATGAACGGCGGTCCCTTCTCAGTCAAATGGAGGGCGGCCGGCAGGACATAGACTTCGCCATTGCGCGAGAAGAGCATGTGGCGGGGGCCGAAGCCCGACTGCGGCCCGTAGTCAATGTTGATCTGCACAAACCGGGGATCCGGCGCGTACGGGAGCAAGCCCCCGGCCGGAACGAGGGCGGCGCCGCCCAGGATGGAAGCCGTCAGGCCGGGCGCCGGCTCGGCGCCTGTCGACAGCCCCATGCCCGAGGCGACTACGAACCGCCGGACCGCATCCATGCTCAGATGCCCTGACGTCACCGGGACGTTGCCCGGGAAGCTGAAAGTCGTGATGGCGAACAGCTCGGGCGCGCCGCTGGGGCGGACAAAGAAATCGACGTTTTCGATGCGCGCGCCGGCCACCACATCAAAGGCGGTTGCCAGCTCGGCCTGCTGCACGCCCGGGTAGAACTGAGTCTGGAAATACGGTCCGACCGGTATGGGCTCGCCGGCGGGATCGCGGGGCAGCACGATGTTGGCCGGACTCGCCTCCCCGTAAACCGGCGGAGGCAGCGGGTGGGCGTAGACGTAGTACGTGCCGGGCGGAATCCCCTGTATTTCGTAACTCCCGTCCGGGTGAGTCAGCGCGCTTACGGCCGGACCTTCGGGCGAGATGGCGACGACCGAAGCCAAATGGACTCCTTGGTCCAACAGCACCACGCGCCCGCGAATCGTCCCGGTGGCGGCGGCAAAGCCTGGGGCCGGGTAAAGGAGGGAGATCGCGGCAATATCATCGGCAGCCAGTGGGGCCGCCTTGCTGGTAGCCCGCGTGATGCTGGTGGACATGACCGACGAGGTCAGCGTGTGTTGCAGGCCGAGGGCGTGGCCGAGCTCATGCACGACGGTCAGGAAGAACCCCTCGCTGAAGCTGGGCTGACCGCTCAGGTCGCGATTCAGAATCACGACCGACCGCGTAATGGGCACGAACGCGCCGTTTTCCGTCGCAACCATCTCGGCGCGTACGCTGGGCCCGCCCAAAGCGATCAGCCCCGGCGGAATCTCATCGAAGATGATGTCAATACCGGGAGCCGTCTGCGGCGTCTCCGGCTGGACGATGCCGCCAAAAGCGACCCGAAGCGACGATGTCGGCACGTCGTTCCAGACTTGCGCCGCCAGGCGGATCTGGCTGATGACCGACGTCAGGCTGTCGCCATCAGCTACGGTTGCGGGCCCGACGGAGCTGATGTAATAGCGAACGGTGTTGTCAACCAGCGCCCTCAAGTCGAACTTCTCGGGCACCGGCGCAAACGGGGGCAGGAACGAGGTGAAGTGAATGAAATGATAGTAGGCCGGCGCCAGCGAGGAAACCGCCAGGATCAAGCCTGCCCGCAAGCCGAGTTGTCTGAGCCTCTTCACCATCGAAAGCTAATGCGTTACTGTGGATGCCGCGTTGCGCACCTGCCGCCGCAATCCGTCAAGCGCGATCGATATGCCTGCGTCGGCGACGGGCTGACCCGTTCCGGCCGAGAGCATCAATTCTCCGATTGCGGCCCGTTCGGCCACGGCCTGCCCTTGCTGGTTCACCCGCACTGCGAAGACGCCTTGAGACAGCCCGATAACTTGGGTGACGCCGCTCTTGCCCGTCCACAGGAATAGGACGTACTCCTGGCCGGCTTCAAGCGACGGAGCTCCGGAAAAGTGCTGTCTCAGCCCGCCGTACGCGCCTCCGGGCACGGCGACGTCCACCGTGGCGGCCTCGGGCCCTTTCCAGGTTTCCAGCACCTGGATTCGAGAGACGGTGTAAATCACGGGCCCCCGCCTGAGGGCTGAGGAACCGGTCACGCGCCCGCGGACGACGGCGGTAGACTTGTTGATCATCTGCTCGAGAGACAGCTTCTCCAGCGTCGCGGCATGCCCCCAGAGGCCCGCCACGAGCGACAGAAACAGCGATATGGTCAGAGGGCGCATTGCTGACGGCATGCCGCTGTGGGGTTGAGCATTTGGCATGCCAACACAATCTGTTGACAAATGAGGAGTTGCAATCCACCCCGAGTGCGTTGTTGTGTCACGCTGACACGCGAGGCCGCCAGCATGTCTCAACCCCGTTCTAAATCAGATGCCTGGCGGCCGTGGCCACCAGGAATGTCACCGCGAAGGCAAACGCCAGCGGCATCAATGCACCGACGAGCGTCCAGCGCCGACTTCGGGTTTCCCTCCACATCGTCAGAATCGTGGTAGCGCACGGGTTGTGAAGCAGCGAGAACAGCATCAGGCAAACGGCCGTAAGCAACGTCCATCCGTGCCGGCCGACCAAGAGGGCATGCAGGTCGGCGAAGGACTGTAACTCAGTCATCATACCCGTCCCCATGTAGACCATCAGCATCGTCGGAACGACGATCTCATTGGCTGGGATTGCAATAACATAGGCCAGTAAAATAACACCATCTAATCCGATCGCATGGCCTAGCGGATTGAGGGCATTGGCGATATGCTGGGCCAAGCTTACTCCGCTCGTCTGGATATTGCCCAACACCCAGATCACTGCCCCGGCGGGCGCGGCCGTTGCCATGGCCCGAAGCAGCACAAAGATGGTGCGATCGATCAGTGAGGTGTAAAGGATCCGCAATACGCTGGGCCGGCGATACGGCGGCAGTTCCAGGGTGAAAGCCGACGCTTCTCCCCGCAGCACGGTGCGGGCCAGGAGCCAGGACACGAACAGGGTGAAGCCGGCGCCGACCAGCACGACGGCTACGACCGAGCCGGCCGCCGCCACCGAGGCCACCGCGGGGGGGAATGCGGCTCCGACAAACACGGTCGCCAGCATGATCAGGGTAGGGAAGCGGCCGTTGCAGGGAACGAAATTGTTGGTCAGGATGGCGATCAAGCGCTCGCGCGGCGAATCGATGATCCGCGTGGCGATCACCCCGGCGGCATTGCAGCCGAAGCCCATCGCCATGGTCAGGGACTGCTTGCCGTGGGCGCCGGCCTTTCGAAACAGCCAGTCGAGATTGAAGGCCACCCGCGGGAGATAGCCGAGATCCTCAAGGATGGTGAACAGCGGGAAAAAGATAGCCATCGGGGGCAGCATCACGCTGACCACCCAGGCCAACCCGCGAAACACGCCGTGCCAGAGGAACCCGGTGAGCCACCACGGCGCCCCCCAGATTTCAAACGCCGCCGAGGCTTGCGCTTCGATCCAGAACAGCAGCCTCGCCAAGAGCTGTGAAGGGTGATTGGCCCCGACGATGGTGATCCAGAAGACGACCGACAACAGCGCCAGCATCAGCGGCAGGCCCCAGACCGGCGACGTAACGATCCGGTCGATGCGCTGGTCCAAGGCGAGCTTCTTCGGCTCGCCCCGGAGACGCACCGCCCGCCCGGCGATCTCGTGTGCCTGCTCGTAGAGCGAGGCCACCATCTGGTCGCGAAACTCTTCTCCCAGTGAGCGGCGCAGTTTGTCGGCTTGTTCGAGAACGCGGCCGGCATCGAACGGTGTGCTGGCCTGGCTCATTGGGATCCCTCGATGGCGATCAACTGGGTGGCGCGAGCCGGCGGCGCAGATTGTTCCCGCACCAGTGTGCCTAACTCACCGCTGAGCAACGCCTGGCGAACGCGGTGGTCGCCGTCAAGCAGCCTCAAGGCAACCCAGCGCGGGTTGGGCAGTCCCGGAACCGCCTGTTCGATCAGCGGCACCAGTTCGGCGACGGCGCGTTCCAAGGTGCTGTTCGGGTGCCGGCGCAGCGGGGCGGTGCGGAGCTCTCCGCTGACTACGCCGGCGACGGTGGTGACCAGTTCGTGAAGACCCTCTCTGGTTCGGGCTACCGTAGGCACGGCCGGGACACCCAGGTCGCGGGCCAGGCTCCTGACATCGACCTCCAGCCCTTTCCGCCTCGCCTCATCCATCAGGTTGACGCACAAGACCACCTTGTCGGTGATCTCCATGACCTGAAGGGCGAGGTTCAGGTTTCGCTCCAGGGCGGTGGCGTCCATGACCACCACGGTGCAGTCCGGATTGCCGAACAGGATGAAGTTCCGTGCAATCTCCTCGTCCTGGGAGGCCGACAGCAGCGAGTAGGTGCCGGGCAGGTCGACGAGCTTGTAGCGCTTGCCGTTGAAAGCGAAGCCGCCCTCGGCCCGCGTGACGGTCTTGCCCGGCCAGTTGCCGACATGCTGCCGAAGACCTGTCAGGGCATTAAAGACCGAAGACTTGCCGGTGTTGGGATTGCCTGCCAAGGCCACCAGATGGTCGTAGTTGGCCAGTTCGATGCCCATCTGGGCCAGTTGCCCTCCCGCCGGGCAAGCCCCGCAGTCGTGTGCCGTCATTGCCCTACTGCTCCTTGAACCGGCGTGGCCGCCCGCACCCAGACGTTTACCGCCTGATCTCTTCGAAGGGCTACTACCGTTCCGCGGACGCGGTATGCCCTGGGGTCGCCGAAAGCGTTCGTGAGCTCGACGCGGACGCTCGCCCCCGGGGTCAATCCCAGATCCAACAGCCGGCGCCGAGCGAAGCCTCGAAACTGCGGTGCAAGCGCCACCACCTCGGCCTCGACGCCCTCGGGCAGATCAGCCAGGTTCACGGTCCCGGGCGGCTGGATTCGATCCAGAGGCGCCGCCTGCACATGGATGTTGGCGGCCACCACCGGCGCTAAGTGAAGCTGCCGGATGCCGTCGGAAATCAGCAGCGTTTCCGGAGTCCGATCGAGTATACGAACTGCTCGCCCGGGCCTCAGTCCCAGATTCAGGATCTGGCGGAGCATGGCGGCCGGCTCGTCTTCGACGTGAACGATATAGGCCTCAGCGTCTGTCGGCCAATCAGTTAGCGGAACCGCCCGAAGCGGTGTTACGGCGCCGTCGGCGGTTGGAATCGGGTCGCCATGGGGATCGCGAAGGGGGTGGCCGAGGTGTGCTTCGAGTTCGTCCAGGTTTTCGGTGGAAAGGGCGTGTTCGGCACGCTCAGCGACACCGTGAATCTTGGCCAGCGGCACGCCCGCCTCATCGGCGAGGTACCGCTCCAGAAGCCGGTGTGCGCGCACCACCTGAGCTGCCTGGCGGCGTCCTTCCGGAGTGAGCTCGATGGCGCCGTGGGTTGATTGCAGGATGCCGTGGGCCTCCATGCGGGCCACCAGGTCGACGGTGTTCTGCCGGGAGAGTCCCAGTGCGCCGGACAGAGACTCGGCCGTGCCGGGCCGGCCAGTTTGGGAAGCCGCCAGCAGATGCTTGAGCGCGTCTTGGAAGCGTGCCCGGATGCGGGTGTCACGCCATTTTCTCCAGCGGGCGAGCGCACGCCGGCGGAAGAAGAGGAAGCCGCCCACAGCGACCAGCGAGAGCGCTGCCCAGAAAGCCTGTTCCATACCCGCGTGCAGGTTTACCGGAGGTTCACGATTCTAGTTAACTACAGTTCAGTACCATTATCGCGGCCGGAGCTGGTCCGGGTCAAGGCGCCGCGGGGGGCCTGGGCGGCGGTGGATTCGGAGCAGGGTGGCTGATTTCGGCCACTAGGACCTCTGCTGTTGATCCCGATTGTGTTCGAAGCAGGCGACTTATTGTTTGGAACCCGACGTGCGCGCTCACAGGTGAGCGGGAGGTCGCCATGAAGCGCATGAGACTTTGGCCAATGTTGCTGGCCGCTGCTTTCTGCGGGGCCGGCTTAGCGCTGGCCGGCGACGAGGAGCCGGGCAGGGGCGTCGCGCGGATCAGCCTCATCAACGGGGATGTTTCGGTGCGCCGCGGCGACTCGGGCGACTGGGTGGCCGCCGCCGTCAACTCTCCGCTGGTCGTTCCGGACAGCGTTTACACCGGGGAGGGCTCCCGCGCCGAGATCCAGCTCGACTACGCCAACATGATCCGGCTGGCGGGGAACACCGAGGTTCGCTTCTCTGAGCTGGAGCATCGCCGCTACCAGATCCAACTCGCTCGCGGCACCGTCACCTTCAGTGTCCTTCGTGATTCCGACGCCGATGTAGATCTCAGCACGCCGAACGTCTCCGTCCGTCCGGTGAGCAAGGGCTCTTATCGGGTCAGCGTGCATCCGGACGGGACGACCGAGATCACCGTGCGCTCGGGTGAGGCGGAAATCTTCACGCCGCGCGGCGTCGAAAGGCTGCGGGAGGGCAGGGCGATGACGGTGCGCGGCACGGCCGCCGACCCGGAGTTCCGCATCCTGGCGGCCTCGGCCCGCGATGACTGGGACCGCTGGAACGAGGCCCGCGACAAGGAGTTGCGCCGGTCCAAAGCCTACCGCTACGTCAGCCGTGACATCTACGGCGTCGAGGATCTGGATGCCTATGGGACCTGGATCTACGTGCCGCCCTACGGCTGGGTCTGGAGCCCGAGGGTGGTGGCGGGGTGGGCCCCCTACCGCTTTGGCCGCTGGAGCTGGATCGACTGGTACGGCTGGACTTGGATCAGTTACGACCCCTGGGGGTGGGCGCCGTTCCACTACGGGCGCTGGTTCTTTCACCGGCCCTACGGCTGGTGCTGGTGGCCCGGGGGGCTCTATGTCCGGCACTACTGGCGGCCGGCCCTGGTGGCGTTTTTCGGCTGGGGCGGCGGGCACGGGTTCCATTTCGGAGTCGGCTTCGGCTTTGGCCGGATCGGGTGGGTGCCGCTGGCTCCGTACGAGGTGTACTATCCCTGGTACGGCCGCCACTACTACCGCGGTTATCGCCATGCAAATTATATAGATAACAGCGTCAACATCGTCAAAAACATTAATATCACCAACATCTATCGCAACGCGGCGATTGACAACGCCATCACGGCCGTCGATGGGGCCGAGTTTGGCCGCGCGCACGTCCGGAACACGTTTCGGAGCACCGATCTCGATCTTCGCCGAACGAATCTGGTGCGGGGACAGGTGCCCATTGCGCCGGGGCGCGAGAGCCTGCGGCTGGCGGATCGGGAAGTTCGGGCTGAAGTGATCAGTCGGGGTTCGCCCCGGGGCCAGTTCTTCAGCCGCCGCAACGTTCAGGCGCCTGATCGCGTGCCGTTCGACGAGCAGCGGCGCGGCATGGAACGGGTTGCCCAGCGGGCGGCAGAGCAGCTCGGCAGCCCTCGGTTCGCCCAGTCGAGTGGCAGAACCGCCGCCCGGGCCCCAGGCGCCGGCGAGAGCCCGAGAGCTGCAAGTTCGGGAACCAGCGGGTGGCGGCGCTTCGGGGAGCCGGCCCGGCCGCGAGAGACCGGCCAGATGCCAGGACGATACAGTGTGGAGCCATCGCCGCGCAGCAGTCAGGGCACGGTTAGCGGGCGCTGGCGGCGCTTCGGGGAAGTGCAGCAAGCGCCGGCCGGCAGTGCCGAGCGATCCGTGGGCTCCGTTCCGTCTTCCTTTGAGCGGCCGGGCCGGACCGAAAGCCCCAGGGTGACCGGGTCCGGAAGCAGCGGTTGGCGCCGCTTCGGCGAGCCGACCCCGGCGGTGAGGGACGCGCCTGCTTCCCGCCCCAGCCGGTCCGGCGAGGAAGCCGGTTCCAGCGGCTGGCGGAGCTTCGAGTGGGGAACCAGCGGTTCCACCAGGGATGCGCGGTCCCGGTTTCCGGAGCGGGGAAGCGGGGATGAGCCGGCGGCAGCGGGTCGCATCTTCGGGAGTCCTCGATCCTCGGGTCGATTCGAATCAGGCCGCTCGCAAAGTCCCCGTTACGAGAGGCCCAGTGCTCGCGAGTCCATCCGGATCAGCCCTCCGATGGTTCGCGAGCGCTCAGCGCCGCGCTTTGAGCCGCGCTCGCCATCCACTTCTCAACCCCGCGGCAGCTTGGGAGGATTCAGCGGTTCGCGGGGAAGCCCCCGGTCACCGGGGGGAATCGGCCTCAGCCGCAGTGGGGGTTCGAGATCAGGCGGCGGCGCGCCGACGATGAGCCCACGGGGCGGCTCCAGCACGTCCAGGGGCGCCACCTCCGGGCGGGGAAGCGCCCGCGCGTCGGGTCGCGGCCGTTAAGGATTGCTTCTTCCCTCGGGCCCGTCCGGGAATGATCCGTGGCGGGCCATTTTTTGGCGGGCGCTAAAGTTTACATAATATCCATTATCGGAAGTTTGCAAGCCGCCTCTCCACTAACTCCGCCGTCCGCCCCGCCGCATCCACCCGCACCACGTCGAATCCTGCCGCCCGGCCGCTGGCTTCCCCGGCGTCGGAATCCTCCACCACCAAAGCGCGGCGCACGCCGAGCCGTTGGGCGGCCAACAGATAAGGCTCCGGATCGGGCTTGTGGCGGTTGACGTCGTCACCGCAGACAATTACGGGAAAGAATGAGGTCAGGTTGGCCGCGCGCAGGACCGGCTCGACCTCGGCGCGGCCGCTCGAGGAAACAACCGCCAGCCGGTACGAGCTGAGCTTTTCCAACAGGCGGTAGTTAGCCTCGGGAATCGGCGGATTGTCGATCACCCGCTTCAGGAACAGCCGGTTTTTGCGCTCGTACTCGGCCCACAGCCGCTCCAAAGGAACCGGGGGCTCGGTGCGTGCTGAGAGAAACTCGAGCGTTGCTCGGTCGGATTCGCCGATGCAGTGGGCCCGGTAAAGCTCCCAGTCCATGTCGATGCCGAGCGGCAGCAGGACTTCCCGCCAGCAGGCGAAATGGATGGGCTCGCTGTCCAGCAACACGCCGTCGAAGTCAAACAGAATCGCTTCGTAGTCGAGCACGTGGCTAGTTGGTGAAGCGAATCGTTTGAAGGATGGTTTCGAACGTGGGCTGGATCTGCCGGAACTGCTGCTGGGGGGCGACAAAGACGACGTAATGAAGCCCTCCGGGTCTGGCCACGGTGAGCAGAAGGTCGATTTCGGTCTCGCCTGGGAAGGGCGAGTCCGAATACAGGGTCGTCAGCAGCGCCGGTTGGCCATCCACGCGCAGGCTTCTCGGCTGCCGGCTGCTGGCCTTCATGCTGGGGTTGGACTGCTGAAGTTGGCGGATGAGAGATTCCGTTTCTCTTTTTAAATCAATGCCTTGTCTGCTTGGAGTTGAGAAGAATCCTGAGACTATGCCTTGACCGGTCATCGTCCCGCGTCCGGTTTGCACGAGGCCACCGGGGGGCGCAATGGTCACCGAAAGCCCATCGCGAGCCGGGTAAGCGTTCCAGTCGCCGGGATGCGACAGGGCAAATTCCCTGCCCCGGAACTCGCGCCAGCCGCCCGGGCCGGTCGCCGGCGGCGCGGGACGCGTCACCTCGGGTGGTGTCGCGGGAGGCGCCGGCGGCGTCTTTGGTGGCTGCTCTGGGGGCTTGATCCCCTTCAGGATTGACTGGATCCGGGGCAGTTGACCGGTGTCCGCATCGTAGCGGCGCTTGGGGAGGTACCGGATCTCCTCCTGGATTCGCTGCATGCGGTTGCCCGGGTTGGGATGTGAGGAGAAGAACTCGGCAATGCCGCTGCGCTTGCCCGTTTGGGCCTCGAGCTTCTCAAAAAACCGCGCCGCTTCGATGGGGTTGTAGCCGGCCTGCGCCATCATGCGCGCCCCGAGGATGTCGGCGTCGCGCTCGGCGCTCCGCGAGAACTTCAACAGCACGGAGTTGGCCCCGAATCCGATGCCGAGTTGGGCCAGCTGGCCGGTGATCGAGCCGCCGCCGATCATGCTGCCGCCCAGAATGGCGCCGAGTTGCAACAGGTTGGCTTTCGACGCCTGATTGGTGCCGTGCCGGAGGGCCACATGGGCGATCTCGTGTCCGATCACGCCCGCCAATTGGGCCTCATTGTCGGCCGCCAGGATCAGCCCTGTGTGCACGTAAGTGGGGCCGCCCGGCAGCGCGAAGGCGTTGATGCTGTCGTCATGGACCACCTTGAAGGTGTAAGGATAGTCGTCGGCTTCGGGCGTTGCGGCCAGTCGGCGGCCGATGCGCTGGATGTACTCGTTGACCTCGCGGTTGTTGAGGAGCTTGACCTGTTTCTCGATCTCGGCGGCGCCCTCCTTGCCGATCTGTATGTCCTGCTGTTTCGTGAAGAGGTTGAAGCCGGGCTTGGGCGCGCGTTGCGCCAACGCCTCTGCCTGCCAGCACAGCAACAGCATTGCTGCCGTGATGGCGCTGCCGTTGGCCGCTATTTTCATCTTGGCCGGTCCCTCCTTACAGTGTTGTGATGCCTGCTGCGGGCGCGGCGTTGCGGCGGATGCTCTCCGATATAATAGCGAAATGACGCCTACGGAGAAAATCTGGCATAACGGCCGGTTCATCAATTGGGATGATGCCAGGATCCACGTGCTTTCTCATGTCGTCAGCTACGGCAGTTCGGTCTTCGAGGGGTTGCGCTGCTATGAAACGGCCTCGGGGCCGGCGATCTTCCGCCTTCGGGACCACATGCGGCGGATGGTGGATTCGGCGAAGATCTACCGCATCGACAATATCGGTTTCACCATCGACCAGCTTTGTGATGCCGCCGTGGAGCTCGTACGCGTCAACCGGCTGAAGTCCTGCTACATCCGTCCGATTGTGCTGCGCGGCTATGGGCAGATCGGGGTGGACTCGCGGAAAACTCCGATCGAGGTCTTCATGGCTTGCTGGGAGTGGGGCAAGTATCTCGGTGAAGAAGCGCTGGCCAACGGTGTTGACGTCTGCGTATCCAGTTGGATGCGGATGGCTCCGAACACGCTGCCGGCGCTGTCGAAGGCGGGCGGGAACTACCTCAACTCCCAGCTTATCCGCATGGAGGCCAACGTCAACGGCTACGAGGAAGGCATCGCGTTGGACGCCTCGGGTTACGTCAGCGAGGGCTCGGGCGAGAACATTTTCGTGATCCGCGACGGCAAGCTTTACACGCCGCCGCTGGGCAACTCGATTCTGCCAGGCATCACGCGGGATTCGGTGCTGCGGCTGTGCGAGGAGCTTGGCTTCACAGTGATTGAGACACTGATTCCGCGCGAGATGCTCTACATCGCCGACGAAATCTTTTTCACCGGCACCGCCGCCGAGATCACGCCCGTGCGGTCGGTCGACCGGATTGTCATTGGTCAGGGACGCCGCGGTCCCATCACCGAGAAGTTACAGACGGCTTTTTTTGGGATTGTCAACGGCACTGCCAAGGATCGCTATGGCTGGCTGACGCCGGTGGCGGCGGCGGTCGAGGCGGGCTAAGGGGAATCGCTGCCGGCAGCCTCGGGGGCCGGGCGAGCCCCTGGGCAGCGTCGAGCGCGCGTTCGAGGCGGTTTAGCCGGAATAGGATAGCCGCTCGACACGGCGCACAGTGACAAGGATAATCACCAACCCCACTGGATACAGCATCCCGCAGGCAATGAAGACGGGCGCGAAGGAAGCGGCTTCAACGATGCGGCCAATTGCGAGGCTGGACAGGAAGCCGCCTAAGCCCCCGGCGGTTCCTGACAAGCCGACGACAGTGGCCACGGTGGCGGGTGGGAACAAGTCACCGATCAGCGTCATGTAGTTCGTCATCCAAAAACCGTGGGCGAACATGAGCACCCCGAGCAGCATCACCGCTCCAAGGGCATCGGGCGCGATGAGCGCGAGGATCGACACGGGCGTAAGAAACGCCGCTCCGGCCATGACTGTCTTTCGGGCACGGCCCACAGACCAGCCGGCGCCGACCAAGCGGTCCGAGACGGCCCCGCCGAGCAAGGATGAGATACCAAGGCTGAGGAACGGGATCCAGGAGAGGCGGCCAATCTCTTCGAGCGAGGCGCCGCGTTCCTGACTCAGATACTGCGGGATCCAGAACATGTAGAAGTAGAAGACCGGATCCAGAAGAAATCGCGTGAGGATGAAGCCCCAAACTTCGCGTTTGGCAAGCAGGGCGGCGAAGGGCCATGTGCCGCCGGCGTCGCCGGCGGGATCCTGCGGCGCCAGAACCAAGTTCCGCTCGGCGTCGCCCACCCAGGGTGACTTTTCTGGCGTCTGAAAAAAAACGAGCCAGGCGGCAAGCCAGATGGCGCCGATCAGACCGGAGATGACAAACGCGCCCCGCCAGCCGGCCGCCTGCTCGGCGGCGACGATGAGGGGCGGCGCCAGCACCGCTCCGATGGCGGAGCCGCCCGTGGTGGCCAGTCCCATGGCGAGGGCGCGCTCTCTCGGCGGGAACCACTCAATGATTCCCTTGGCGGCCCCGGGAAAACAGCCGCCTTCGCCGACCCCGAGAAGGAAGCGGAAGGCGGTGAGGTGAGCGGCGGACTGCGCGGCGGCGTGCAGGAGACTGGCCAGTGTCCAGAAGGCCACGCACACGGCGAGGCCCAGCCGGGTGCCCACCAGATCGATGAACCGTCCGCCGACGGTGAACATCAGGCTGTAGGCGAGCGTGAAGGCGGAGACCGCATGTGAGTACTCAATGTTGCTCAGGCGCAGCTCGGCGAGGATGGGCGGGGCCAACACGGACAGCACCTGGCGGTCGAAAAAGCTGAGCGCTGAGGCGAAAAACAGCAACCCGGCGACCAGCCAGCGAAAACCGGAAGGCCGCTTCATTCAGCCGGACTCCCTGGCGACGACCGCGCATTCGATGCCAAGGATCTCCGCGATCTTTGCAATCGTTCCGGCGTGGTGACCGACACCTAGCGCGAAGTGATGCGTCGGGCCTTCGGCTACCCAACGTTTCAGGAAGGTGCGCACATCTGGCTTAAAGAATCCTCGGGTGTTTGTGTTGCCGGTCGGCGGAATGGGACCGCGGACACTGGCGCCTTCGGCGACGACGAACTTGAAACGGCCCGCGGCGGTAGAGCCGATGCTCAACATGGTGATCGGACCCTCCTTGATCTTGAACTCGACGCTGGCGCCCGAGCCCGGCTTGCCGTGGTATTTGAGCAGAGAGCGCAGGACCGGCTTGCCTTCGGCAATGTTGATGTGATGTGGCCCGTCATGGCCCACCAACACAAAGCCTTCGTTGAAATCCACGGGGTGAAACTCGGCAAAGCTGCCGCCGATCTCCAGCCGGTCTTCGATGAGCATCGCGATGCAGGTTTTCAGGTCCGACTCGCCGCACATCGGGAAGCCCGCCGCGGTGAGCAATGAGTTGCCGACAATGAGGTTGGTGACCACCGTTCGCAGCGGGCTGTCCGGCTCGCCTTCGTAATAGTAGGCGAGGCCGTCAAGATCGTGCTCGTCGACGAAGCGGTCGAGCGCCACCGCGGCGCGGGCGGCCGCCTCGAGGTCGGCCGGGGTGAGTCTGGCGGTAACCGGATCGGAGACCGGGTCGGGGGTGTCGAAGACTTCAAGAATCTGCCGTTTCTTAACGCTCAGGTCTTCGGCGGAGGCCTGCCGCCAATGGCGCAGCAGTCCGTCGGCCTCGGTTTGGACGATGTGGCAGCCAAAGGCAGCCGTAAGGGCGGTCTGATCGGTGTGCATATCGAGCATGCTCTCGATCGGGTGGCCGAAATGGCCGATCCGGGCCGACTTTAAATCGTGAAGCACGCGGGCAATCGAGCACCATTCGGTGATTTCCGCCTCCACCTGGGGATCGCCCTCGAGGGTGCCGAGAATCACGGGCGGAGGTCTACGGCCCATGCGGATGGCCACTCCGGTGAACTCAGGTGCTGAACAGAAATCGTCGTTGGCGAGCTGCATATAAGTGGAGGCGACGGTGTAATCCAGCGCCCGGCGCGGTTGGAGGGCCACCAAAACGATGGGGAGGTGAAGATCCCGCACGAGCACGCCGAAAGTGGCTGATGTGGCGTAGGTCAACAGGTGGCAGAACAGCAGGTCCAGCCGCGCTGTCTGGATGCGATCCCGGGCCGCATAGGCCGACCTGGCCTCATCCACCAAGCCGAAGTTGGTCACCTCCACGCCCCGCTGCTTGAGCTTGCCCTCGAGCACGCTCAGCTTGCGATGCATCTCATCGAGCAGCCCGTCGAATTGGTTCCAGTAGGAATGGTGGCCCACACCCACGATCCCGACGCGGGCCGTGAGGGGCTTGCGGCGCTGGATGTGCGGGGTGAGGGTAGTGGCTATCGTGGGGATGGCGTGGTCAAGCTCTTGTTGCATGCGTGCTCCGGATGCGGTCCCAGTGCTGGATCAGGCGGCGGAGGCGCGCCAGAACATCGTGGAACCGCTCGTTTCCGGCCAGGTTTGTCGTCTCGCCGGGGTCGTGGTCGAGATCGTAGAGGGCCGGGTCGGGCTCGGGCGAGCCCGGAAACTCGGACAACTTCCAGCGGCCTTCGCGGACCATGACCTGGCGTTCGGCGTCGCGGCAGTTCAGGTAGCCGAAGGCCAGTTCGCTGAACACGGGTCCGGAGGCGGGTTCCCGACCGCTTGCTATCGGTTCGGCCAGGCTCGGCGCCTCGATTGGCCAAGGGAGCTCAACGCCGGCCCACTCCAGCACAGTGGGTAGTAGGCTCGCGGTGCTGACGGGCCGCCGCAGCCGGGCACCGGGACGGGCCAGCCCGTCCCACCGGAAGATAAAAGGGACGGTCACCACTTGCTCGTAGAAGGTAAGCTTCTGAAACAAGCCGTGGTCACCCAGGTGCGCGCCGTGGTCGGCAGTAAAGACGATGATGGCGCCGTCAAGCAGCCGCAGGCGGCGCAGAAAATCGAGCAGGCGGCCGATCTCAGAGTCAACGAAGGCGGCGCGGGCGTAATAGTAGTGCCTGGCCTTGCGGACCTGCTCGACGCTGAGGGCGAAGGCGCCTTGAAAAGCTCGGAGGCAGGCGCGCTCACGCGCCGGCTGACTCACCAGGGCGGCCTCGGAGGGGAGCGGCAAGTCAATTTTGTTCCGCTCGACGGCGGAGAGGAACTCTGGTGGCGCCACCACGGGTGTATGCGGCGCATTGAGCGACAGCCGGAGCAGGAACGGGCGGGATGGGTCGCGCCGTTTGAGCCAATCGATGCACAGGTCGACGTTGCGCGCCTCGGCGGTTGCCTTCCGCCGCGCGGGAAATCGTCCGCCGAGAATCCATCGCCGCCGAGGGCCGGGGCCTGGCAGCTCGGGATACTGAATTACGTCGTAGCGGGAAGGGTCATACTCTGGGCCGTATCGCTCGGGCTCGACGATCCCCTCAGTGGCGGCGCCTCCTTCTTCACGGAAGGCCTGACGGCCCTCGTAGAAGTAGTGCTTTTTACCGAAGGAGGCCGTCTGATAGCCGGCGTCTTCCAGGGCCCAGGTCAGGAAGCGGGTCCCAGGTGGCAATCGCTGCTGGTTGTGCAGGACACCGGTGGTGGAGCCGTAGTTGCCGGTGAGGAGGCTGCACCGGGACGGAACCGAGACCGGGGCCGGCACGTAGGCGGACTCGAACAACACACCCTCGGCCGCGAGCCGGTCCAGGTGGGGCGAATGAGCCCAAGGGCTGGCGTAGCAGCGCAGCGAATCTGGCCGCTGTTCATCGGTCATCAGCCACAGGATGTTAGGCCGCCGGGGGGAGCGGGTCCTGACCGCGGGAGCGGCCAGCCCGGTAAGGAGCTGGCGGCGGGTCGGCGTGAAAGTCATCAGAAGAGAAATTTTAGCGCCAACTGGATCTCCCGCCCGCCGACACGCGTTGAACGAATCACTCCGAACTGCTGGGTTCCGGCCCCCAGGTTCGGGTCGCCAAATGAGGGGTGATTGAAGGCGTTGAAAAACTCCGCCCGGAATTGCAGCATACCCGGCTCACGCCCCCCGAGCGGTATGGCAAAGTTCTTCATCAACGTGAGGTTGAAGGCGTTGACCCCCGGGCCGATGATCACGCCGTTGCCGGAGGAGCCGAACCGGCCGAAGGGATGGTTAGGGAAGCAGCTTGTGTCAAACCACCGGTCGACGCTGCGGGCGTCGTCGTCGAGATTGCCGTCGCAGATCCGGTCGGCCCGGTTCATGTCGGCGCGGCCCACGTTAGCCGAGACGGTCGAAGCGGGGGTGAGCGGGAAGCCGCTGTGGGCGGTGTAGAGCCCCTGCAACGACCATCCGCCGAACAGCGAGTTGGCCGCCCCGGAGAGCCGGGAACCGATGGGCTTGCCCCTGCCAAAGGGCAACTCGTAAACCCACGCCAGCGTCAGGCGCTGTTTTTGATTGAATTCGAGCGGCGCGTATTCGGCGTCTCGGTTGCGGGCATCCTGGGTGCGCGACTGGTCGCCGAACAGCGCGCCGCCAATGCCCATGACCTTAGAGAAGGTGTAGGCCGCCAACACGGAGATTCCGTTTGAGAAGCGTTTGTTGAGTTTGAGATTCAGGGCATGATAGTTCGAGTTATCCAGGGATTTCACCATGCTGACATCGCCGATCAACGGGTTCGGCCGCCGACTCTGAATCGGAGTAGGATTCTCCGGCTCGGAATCCAGAAAGGCCTGGTTGATCGTATCCCGGCCGGTCAGCTTATGAGCCCCATTGCCGACATAGGCGACTTCCAGCAGCCAGTTGGCCGCCAGTTCCCGCTGGATGCCGAAGTTCCAGTGAATGGTGTAATTGGTGCGAAACTCAGGATCGAGGACGAACGCGTTGGTCGACGGCGAAACCTTCACCGCGCCGGTGGCCGGGTCCCGGACTTCCGGCAGGGGAAAGAGACGTTCGATCAGGTCCGGCCGCAGGGCATTCGAGGTGAGCGTCTGATCCACCACGAACGGCGGCGTCAACTGGAAGGAGGTGAATTCGGAGCCGCGCGGCTGCCCGTAGAAGACGCCCCCGCCGCCTCGGATAACGGTCTTGGGGGTCAGCGAGTAGGCGAACCCCGCGCGCGGTGCGAAGTTGTTGCGATCCGGGTCGTGGAGGTTCTTGACGTCTTCATCCTGGAGCAGGATGCGCGTGTTGTCGAAGTCGAGGATGGCAAGATCTCCGAACCGCTCGCGGAAGGGTGTCTGGTATTCGTATCGCAACCCAAGATTGAGCGTGAACCTTGGCGTCAGTCGAATCTCGTCCTGGAAGTAGAAGCCGTAATAGAAGTATTTCAAACTGACCAGACCGTTGCTCTCGGCGAACCGCGTCCCGCGTCCGGTCCACGGGTGTCCCAACAGCAGGTCGGCGACGGCGCTTCCGGTGCCGGCGACTCCCGGCTGATTGGTGAAGCGATTCTGGAAGGTGATGTTACCGTTGGGGGTGACCTGCACTTTTCCGGCCGGGCGGTAATAGCGTCCGTCGAAGCCGAATTTCAGGCTGTGGGGCCCGGTGATCCAACTAAAGTCGTCGGCCAGCAGGTACATGTTCTCTCGCGGACCCTGCGGCTGGAAGGGATTGGCTCCAATATCGCTCAAGCCCACCACGCTGATGCGCGGCAGGCCGAAGAAGGACGTGGGAGGATTCAGGTTTTTCAAGCCGAATTCTTCGACAGCCAGGTTTCGGTCCGCGACGGGAAAACCGAGCGTATTGTCGTAAAAGGTCCACGCCGCGCGGAACTGGTTGATTTGGGACGGGCTGAACGTGTGAGATTCCTGGAGTGTGATGCTATGAACTTCTGTCGTTTCGAGGGTGCCGGTCAAGGGCAGCCCGGTGGGCGACTCGCTGTCGGCGTTGCTGTAGGAGTATCGGGCGAACAGCAGATCGCGCTCGCTGAACTGGTGATCGACGCGGGCGTGAAACTGATCGGCGTCATTCGTGTTCGAACTGCTCACCACGTGATTAAAGGCGCCGGCGGCGTTGGGCAACGGGTAATATTTCAGTGCGGCAAGCCCGAATCGGGCGAAGCGGGTGGCGGGAATGACGTTACCCGGAAACGGCTGACGGCGGTTCGTCAACGGATCGAGAGTGGCCGGATCGTGGATGACAGGCCCGCCGGTGAAGTCCCCTTCGCGCTGCGCGGCCGTGGGCACGTTCTGAAACAGCGTGCGGGCGCGCCGCGTGCGAAGCCCCTCGTAATTGCTCATGAAGAATGTCCGGTTGCGGACCACCGGACCGCTGACGACGCCGCCGAATTGGTTGCGGCGAAGCGGATCGACGCGCGAGGAGAAGAAGCTGCGAGCATCCAGGCGATCATTGCGGAGGAATTCGAAGAGGGTGCCGTGAAATTCATTCGTTCCCGGGCGGAGCACGAGATTGATGCCCGCCGGGGTGCGCCCGAACTCGGCCGAAAAGGCATTCTGTTGAATCTTGAACTCTTGGATGGCTTCGATGGAGGGCGTGAAGGCGGGCTTGCCGCGCTCCTCGGTGCGCGTATCAACGCCATCAAAGAAAAAGCCGATCTGGTTCGCCCGCTGCCCGTTAATGGCCAAGCCGGTGCTTTGCGAGCTTCCGGCCAGCTCCGCGACCCCGGGCGCCAGCTTAGCCAGATCGAGGAAATTGCGGCCGTTCAGCGGCAGGTCCACAACCTCTCGGTGCGAGATCACCTGGCCGATCTCCGCTCCGCGTTGGTCCAGCACCGGCGCGGCCGCCAACACCTCGACCTGGGTGGCCGTGTCGCCGACCTCCAGCTTGATGTTCTGGATAACCCGCTGAGCCACTTGAACTTCAAGACCGCTTATTTGAAACGTTCGGAACCCAGGGTTCGCGGCGCGAACCGTGTAGTAGCCCGGCTGCACCACCGGAAAGATGTATCCGCCGCCGACATCCGTTTTCGCGCTCCGCTCGGCCCCAGTTCCCTCGTTTACGAGGGTTACCTCAGCGCCCGGCACCACAGCACCGCTGGCGTCGGTTACCTGCCCGGCGACGCTGCCGGTTGAGACTTGAGACCAGGCGGAGACCGCCACTAGCAACCCAGCCAGTGCGGACCGCACTGCCCAGCAGTAACGATCATCGTCAACGCGCATTGTTCAACTCCCTGGTTTTGAGTATGGAGGCGGTGGCGGCCGGAGAGAAACAGGAAAATCGCTCGGTCAGGGTTGTCTCGCAATGCGAGTCAGGACCGCCGCGGAGGTCCCGCAACGTGCCGTGCTGCTCCCGCCACGAGCGGCTCGGGAAGGTCGTGATCGAACGGGTAAAGCTTGTCCACGTTTTTCGCGGTCACTAACTCGTGATTCGTGAAGACGGCAGGCGGCACGGGCTGGCCCGACAGGATCGCTCCAGCCAGTCGAATCACTCCATCGCCGTAGCGTTCGGGGAAATAGGCGACGGAGGCGATCAGGGGGCTTTCCGGTCGGCGGAGTTCCTGCCGGGCTTCGCGGGAGGCGTTTTGTCCGACAGCGGCGCACAGGCGGCCCCGCCCGCACTCCTCGAAGGCCCGGATCGCGCCCAGCGCCATGGGATCGTTACCGGCGAGAACCACCGTGCGGCGCGGAGGCGAATGCCGTAAGTGGCGTCGTACCTTCTCGAGGGTCCGATCGAGTGAACCGCGCCCGTCGATTTCGACCGTCGGCGCCGCTTCCAGGGCGGGAAGTGCTTCGTGCAGGCCGGTCAGCATCCCATTGAGTCGCAGCTTGACGACGGGGCCGGCGGCCTCTTCTCCGATGAGCAGCACCGCGTCGGCCTGGCCTCCCCAGACCTGCTTGACCCAGCGCCCTGCCGCCGCGCCGCCGAGGAGGCCCGCACGGAAGTTGTCAGCACCGAAAAATGTCGCCCCGGGATGAGGGATCTCTATTGCGATCACCGGAATGCCCGCCTCCATGAACCGTGAGGCGATAGCCGGGGCGACCCGGGCGTGGCTTTGGAATTCAATCACCAGGTCGACACCCTCGCGAACAAGCGTGTCCGCATTGCGCAACGCGGCCCGCGGGCTCCGGTGGCTAGCAACGATCACCAGCTCCGCCCCGGCCTGCTCGGCGGACCGCTGCACGCTGGCCAGCACGGCCTGCGAAAACGGCGTGTCGGCGCCCCTGGTGGCAAACCCGATCCGGTAACGGCGCAGCGACGGGACCCGCACGCGGCTCTGGAAGCGGTCCTCGCCTACCCGCTCCAATAAACCTTCGTGCTCGAGCGTCCGGACCAACCGCGATGCCGTCGCCTTGTGCAGCCCTGTCCGAGTGACGAGATCGCGGAGTCGCAACACCTCGCCCTCTTTGCGGAACGCCTGAAGCAACTGGCAGGCGCGCTGGACGGAGTGGACCAGGTCCCGGGACGTTGCTCGGTCACTGGGCGGCATAGCAGCCTCCCCTTGGCAGTGAGTGAGACCCGATTATAGCGTGTCTGCATCCACGCGCATGGAAGAGGGATCGCGGGTCGCACGTCTCGCAATACGAGACGCAGTACCCCAGCCGATTTCGCCGTTGACTCCGACCGCAGCGCCCACGGATGATAAGGCTGTCGTGGCGCATCGTATCTGGCTTGCCGCCGTCCTGGTCGTGGTCATGGCCGCAATACTTCTGTGGACGCCGCACGGCGCTGGCGCCTCAGCGTCATCGCTCAGCTTTCTCGAGGAGGGCTTTCGTAACCCTCCAATGACGGCCCGGCCGTCCGTCTATTATCTGCTGCTCAACGGCTACATCGACGTCGACCACGCTGAGCGCGAGCTGGAACAATACCGAGATGCCGGCATCGGGGGGTTATGCATCTTCGATATGGGCGCCCGCGGCGACCCGGCCGCCCGGCCGCCGGCCGGGCCGGCGTTTCTGAGCCCGGCCTCGGTGAAGTCGCTGGGCCGGATTATCCGTAAGGCGGCGGAATTGGGCATGGAGGTCGACCTGTCGGTTGCGAGCAGTTGGGACATGGGAGGCGCATGGGTTGAGCTGGAAGACGCCAGCATGACGCTGTTGCACTCGGAAATCGAAGTGACTGGGCCGGCAGCCCTGGATCTAGAGATCCCGTTTCCTTCCCTTCCCGCAGAAACGCCGCGGGACGCCACAGGAAGGCCGCGATTCTACCGCGAGGTGGCGCTGCTGGCGATTCCGCAACCAGGCCGGCTTGTCGGCCACGAGTTCGTTTTTGAGCTACCCGGCCGGGCGGGCCACCGGGTGCGAGAAGCGGTGCTATATAACGTCGCCGGCGAGGAAGCAGCCAAGGGCTTCCGCCTCGAGGTCTCCGAGGCGCCGCCCGAGCGCGCCGTGTTTCGCGAGGTGGCGCGGGGCAGGCTCGAGGCCCGTGAAGGTCCGCAGCGGTTTTCTTTCCCAACAATCCGGGCCAAGTACGTTCGGCTATGGGTTTCGAGCCCCGACGTTACCGGCATCAAACGGGTGCGACTCGCTGAGTTCGAACTCCGCAGCGAAAGCGGGGCCAATGTCGTGCTCTCGCACCGAGCGAATCGAGCCATCGACGGCGCGCGGCTGCTTCGTTTCAGCTCCGAACTCGGCATCACCGAATGGGCGGCCGCCAACCTTCACGACGGCGTGACCGAAGGTGCACGCGGAAGCTGGTCATCGGCCGGCCCACCACCGCTGCTGATTGAGGACTCCGGGAAGATTGTGGACCTCAGCGGCCGGATCGACGCCGGGGGCAGATTGCGCTGGCAGGCGCCTCCGGGACGGTGGGTGCTGGTGCGCTACCTCTGTACGAACACCGGGGAGCGTCTCAAGGTACCCAGCCCGAACTCCGACGGCTTCGCCACCGATCATCTGAGTGAGCGCGCAACGCGGCGCTATCTTCAGGCGGTAATCGAGCGGCTGGGACCAGAGATCGGCAATTTCCGCCGCAGCGCACTTCAAGATCTCTATCTCGCCAGCTACGAGGTGCGAGGCCGGATTTGGACGCCGGACTTCCTCGACCAGTTCCGAAAACGGCGCGGGTACGATTTGAAACCTTACTTGCCTGCGTTGCACGGTGCTCGTGTTGATGGCGACGAGGTCACCGAGCGCGTCCGCTACGACTTTCGCAAGACACTGGGCGAGCTGCTTGTTGACGCCTATTACCGGACGGCCGCGGCGGTGGCGCATCAGGCCGGCCTTACCATCGAGTCCGAGGCCGGCGGTCCCGGACCACCCATTCACCAAGTGCCCGTGGACGCCTTGCAGGCGCTCGGGGCCGTGGACGAGGTACGGGGCGAGTTTTGGCCGTACCGTCCCCAGGCGCGCGCCCTCTGGGTCGTCAAAGAGACCGCCTCGGCGGCGCACCTTTACGGCAAGCAACGTGTGCACATGGAGGCGTTTACCAGTAGCCGGCACTGGCAGGAGGGTCCCGGTGATCTCAAATGGTCAGCCGACCGGGCGTTCTGCGAGGGTATGAACCACGTCGTCTGGCATACGGCGGCTCATCAACCGCCGGGCAGCGGAATACCGGGCTGGGTTTACTATGCGGGCACGCACCTGACCCCGAGCCGGATTTGGTGGCCGATGGTGCGCCCTTTCCTCGACTACCTGGCGCGGGCCTCCTTTCTGCTCCAGCAGGGCCTCTTTGTCGCCGACGTTCTGTACTACTACGGGGATCAGGGGTTCAACTTCGTCGGTCCAAAAGAGGTGGATCCGTCGCTCGGCTTCGGCTACGACTACGACGTCGCCAACGCCGAGGTGATTCTGAACCGCCTGAGCGTCGAGGATGGGCGGTTAGCGCTGCCGCATGGGATGCGCTACGAAATCCTGGTGTTGCCCGACCGCGATGATATCGATCTCATGGTCCTGCGCAAACTGGAGACGCTGGTGTCAGCCGGCGCTACGGTCGTGGGCCGCCGCCCGGTGCGGTCTACGGGCTTCACCGGCTACCCGGGGCGGGATCGCGAAGTGCAAGAGCTCGCGGCGCGCCTTTGGGGCGACTGCGATGGCGAAAAGCTGCGATGGCGGAGCTATGGCAAAGGCCGTATCGTATGCGGCCAATCTCTCCGGGAAGTGCTACGCGACCGCGGCGTGGGCCCGGATTTCCAGGTCCGCAGCCGGCTTGCCGACACCAGCCTCGACTTCATCCACCGCCACAGTCCCACAGCCGACATCTACTTCGTGCGGAACACACGCGACCGCTGGGAGGAGGTGGAGGCCGTCTTCCGGGTCCGCGGACGGCGTCCCGAGCTTTGGTACCCGGATACGGGCGAGATCCGGGCGGCGGCATTCCAGTTCGCCCCTGACAGCGTCAAAGTGCCGCTTCGGTTGGCCCCCTTAGAGGCGCTCTTCGTGGTGTTTCCCGCCGCGGGGACCGCTCGCCGTTCCCTTCCGGGAGCAGTGGAAGTGGTCAAACACCCGATGCCGGTCGATGTGCTCGGGCCCTGGGAGCTCAGCTTCAAGCCGGGATGGGGCGCCCCGGATTCCATCACACTGCCTCGTCTGATTTCCTGGACGGACCACGAAAACGAAGGCGTGCGCCACTACTCCGGAATCGGCACTTACCGGACGGCCTTTTCTATTGATCGGGCATGGCTTCAGGGAAGCCGCTTCGCGCTGTTGGACCTGGGCGACCTTTGGTCTACGGCCCGGGTGTGGATCAACGGCAAAGCTGCCGGTATCGCCTGGAAACGTCCCTTCCGCGTAAATGTCACCGGCTTGCTGCGGCCGGGTTCGAATGAGCTGGTGGTGGAAGTCGCCAATACCTGGAACAACCGCTTGGTGGGCGATGCGGTCGGCGTCGGAGGCCGCCGGTACACTCGTACGAATGTCACGACCGATAATGGGGTTCCTTGGGCTCAAGTCCCGCTGCGGCCCTCAGGACTCTTCGGGCCGGTGAAGCTCATGGCGGCCGGCGAAACGCCGGTTCCTTGAGAGCTGAGTTTGAAGGCGGGGCGAGTTTTTAGGCGTCTGTCCGCCCGGAGTTTAGCGCCCACTTCCGCTGAAGGGGCAGGCGCGTAGGCCCGCCCCCAGAACCGATCCGTGAGGCCGCCGGCGGGCGGCCACCTCCCCCGAGATTTATCCGCCCGGCGTGTGCCTACGATGGATCGCCAATACTCTATCAGCCGGCGGCGCGGCCCGGCCAGCGAAAAATGCGGTGGCGAGAAGTTTATCCACAGCTTTTTTCCTTGTAGAATCAGAGGAATAGGCGCAGCCTGCTGTGCAGAAATTGTGAATAAAACCGATTCGCCATGAAATGTATCGGCATCGATGTCACCTCCGGCGCTCAGATCGCCCTCCAGTTCGGGCGGACGATCGAGCTGGTCGATCCGCTCATTCGTCCAGTCGAGGATGCCCGCTGGGTGGCCCCCGGCTTCATCGATCTTCAGGTCAACGGTTTTGCCGGCGTCGACTATAACTCCCCCACCGCCCCTCAGGAAGAGATCGCCCGGTCCGTCCGCGTGCTGTTCTCCACGGGGGTGACGCGCTTTTTTCCGACCGTTATCACCGGCCCGCCCGACGCCATGTCGGGCGCCTTGCGCAACCTCGCCCGGGCGAAGGCCTCGCTGGCCGAGGGCGCCGCCATCGAGGCCTTTCACGTTGAGGGCCCGCATATCTCTCCGGAGGATGGCCCGCGGGGCGCCCACCCCGAGCAATGGGTGCGGCCGCCGGATCTGGAGGAATACCGCCGGTGGCAGGATGCGGCTGAAGGTAATGTCCGCCTGGTGACGCTCTCACCGGAATGGCCCGGAGCTCCCGCCTATATCGAAGAATTAGTGCGGGACGGTGTCGTCGTAAGCATCGGGCATACGAAAGCGACGACAGAGCAAATCGCCGAGGCCGTGCGCGCAGGCGCCACTATGTCCACCCACCTGGGCAACGGTGCTCATTCGATGATCCGCCGCCACCCGAACTACATTTGGGATCAGCTCGCCGAGGACCGCCTGGCTGCCGGCTTCATCGCCGACGGCATCCACCTGCCGGCCTCGTTTCTCAAGGCCGCCATCCGCGCCAAGGGGATCGAGCGCTCCGTGCTGGTGACCGACGCCGTCATGCCTGCCGGATGTCCGCCGGGCCGATTTCGGATCGGCGACCTCGACATCGAGCACCATCCGGAGGGCCGCGTCACGCTAGCCGGGCAGGACCGCCTGGCCGGTTCGGCGCTCCGCATGGACCGCGGCGTCGAGTTCCTGATCAAGCTCGCCGGCCTCTCGTTGCCCGAAGCCATCACAATGGCCACGCGCAACCCGGCGCGGGTGGGGCGCATCGCGGGCCGCCAGCGCGGCCTGACCTCCGGCGACCGCGCCGACCTCATCGAGTTCGACTTCGACCAGGACACCGTCACGCTCACCGTACGACGCACCTGGATGAACGGCGAGCTGGTGTTTGAGCGCCGCTAAAGCGGCGAACCTCTTCCGCCGGGCTGCCGCCCGCATTTGACTCCGCCCCTCCCAAGCGATAGAATCGCCGCCGGCGTCTCATCGGCGCTCGACAGTGAAAAACAGGAGGTTCGACTGTGCGCACATCCCTGATCACCATCGCATCGCTTTTGCTGGCGAGCCCTGTCGCTTTTACGCAGAGCAGCACCGCCGCCGGTTATCCTACGTGGGATTCCGACATGATCAACATCGAAAATGTCCGTCAGACGGGCGCGGGCGTTTACGTCGCCGTGCTTGACACCGGACTGGTCCCGAACTGGCGCGACTACTTCCCCAAGGAGAGAATCGCGACGCATCTCGGCGCCGGCTTCCACCAGCCCGTCACCTTCACCGCCAGGAATGAGAACCCTTGCGGGCTGAGCGTCGAGGTTGGACGCTTGCGGCGGACGACCTGGGTCGGCTCCCGAGGCTCAACCCACGGCACCCATGTGGCCAGCACCATTCTCGGTTACTGGTACCGCACGCTCGTTGACGCCCTGGCGGGCTACCCGCTGCCGCCAATTATGGTGCGAGGGATCTCGCCGGACGTCACGGTGATTCCCATCAAAGTCCTGGCGGACTACCAGGTGCCCGCGCTACCGCACTGCACCGACCCCGGCCCCATCCCGGCCCAGAACGTGGTCTTCGGCACGACCGAGATGGTGGTGGCCGGTATTAATTACGCCACGGATCTGGCCATCGCCGGCTACCGTCCGATGGTGATCAACATGAGCCTCGGCGGCTCCGCCCTGGACCCGCCCGAGCAGGCCGCCATCGATCGGGCCATCGCCAACCGCGTCATTGTCGTGGCCGCGGCCGGCAACGACGGCGAGTTCGGGATGAGCTATCCCGGCGCTTACGCTCCGGTCATCTCGGCGGGCTCAGCCGGTTGGATCAGAGAATGGGTTTTTCCCGATACCGGCATACCCTTGTATCGGATGTGGTGGCTCCAGCATCCCCTGCTGCCCTTCGGCTCGGGGGATGTAGGCAATCCGACGGTCGTCGATGACGTCTATGTCAGTGACTTCAGCAGCCGGGCGCTTATAGCGCCATCGATCCTCGTGCAAGAGCTCGACGTGCTGGCCCCGGGCTCCTGGGTCCGCGGGCCTTACCCGGGAGATCCCGGCTACTCTCACCTGCCCTGGTGGTCTCGGGGGATCGGCAACCTCGTCGGCAACAATCCGGGAAACTTCTTCTACGTGGGCGGCACCTCCATGGCCACGCCGCACGTGGCGTCGGTGGCGGCGCTGATGCTTGAGAAGAATTCCGGGCTTGTTCAGGCGGACGTCGAGTCGATCATGAAGGCGACTGCACTCGCCCTGCCGTCGACGGGTTCCCGGAACATTTTCGAGATCACCACCCCGGTCACCGTCACCTGGGACACCCTCTGCGACCCGTATCCGGTTCTCTGCGATCCGGTAGGCGCCGGGCTCATCCAGGCCGACGCGGCGTTAGGTGCGACACCTTAGAGCCGGGGCGAGCGACGGCCATGAGTCCAGGTGGACAGGCGACAAGCAGGCGTCGTTCGAGCGCGACATGAACGCGGCCCAGGCCGGCAACGCCTTCCTTGAGGTGTTGCTCCGTGGCCTCAAGGCCGGGGCGCCGCAGAGCCTGAGAGGCGGCGGCCATGCGTGAACTCCGCTTCCCTGCCCTGCTGTTGCTGCCGGCCGCTCTGCTCGCCGCCGCGCCAGGCGCGCTCGAGCTTGCCCGGCGCTGCGACCAGGCCCTGAAAGGGAACACCCAGGTCGGCAAGGCGTCGATGACAGTCCGCCGTCCCGAGTGGGAGCGGACGCTCGAGATGGACTACTGGTCCGTCAACCCCGACAAGACCTTCATCCTCATCACCGCCCCCGCTAAGGAGGCTGGCACCGGCACCCTGCGGATCGGGACCAACATGTGGATCTACCTGCCGCGGGTCGAGCGGACGATCAAGATTCCCCCGTCGCTCATGCTCCAGCCGTGGATGGGCAGCGATTTCACCAACGACGACCTCGTCAAGGAAAGCAGCCTCGTTCACGACTACACGCACCGGATCGACGGCGAGGCCGTCGAGGCGGGCGATCCCTGCTACCGCCTGGTAGCGACGCCGAAGCCTGGGGCCGCGGTGGTGTGGGGAAAGCTCGTCCTGCTGATCCGCAAGAGCGATGCCCTGCCCCGCCGCCAGGAGTTTTATGACGAGCACGGCAAGCTGCGCAAGGTGCTCACCTTCGAGGACATCCGGCCGGCCGGCGATCGGAGCTACCCGATGCGCTGGCGCATCCGGCCGGCCGACAGGCCCGAGCACGAGACGATCCTGGTCTACCGTGAAATCCGCTTTGATGAGCCGATTCCACCGCGTGTGTTCAGCCGGCAGAACCTGACCCGCCGTTTCTAGGAGAAAAGAGGCGCTCGGATGCTGTTGTTAGCCATGGCCTGGCGCAACGTCTGGCGGCATCGGCGCCGCTCGGCGCTGACGATCGCCACGATCTCGCTCGGGTTGGCGTTCAACATCTTCATGCGCGCCATCGGCGACGGCTTCCATGAGCAGATGGTCGATAACTCGGTTCGCGCCCACATCGGCCATATCCAGATCCACCGCGCGGGCTATCATGACGACCCGGGCATCGCCAAGACCATCCGCGACCCGGACGCCGTCCGCGAGGCTGTCGCCGGGCTGTCTGGGGTTCGGGGGTGGTCGCTGCGCGTCCTCGGCGACGGTCTCGCCAGCACGGCCGCCAACTCCGCCGGTGTCGGCATCGTGGGCATCGACCCACGGGAGGAACCTGGCGTCACCACCATCCACCGCGCCGTCGTCGAAGGCAGCTACCTGGACCCCGCAATGGAACGTCCCGCGCTGATCGGCGACCGGCTGGCCCGCGCCCTTCAGGCGCGGCCGGGTGACAGCCTCGTGCTGCTGGTCCAGGCCGCCGACGGCTCCATGGGCGGGGAGAAATACTCGATCGCGGGCATCTTCCGCAGCGGGGCGCCCGAGTTGGACCGCGGCATGGTCTACCTGTTGCGCCGGGATGCGCAGGAGTTGTTCGCGCTCGGCGACCGCGTCACAGAGGCCGTGCTCCTGCTCGATTCCTCCCGCCGGGTTCCGGAGGTGACGGAGCGCCTGGCGGCCTCGCTCAATGAGGCCGGGCTTGAGGTGCTGCCGTGGTACGTGGTCGAGCCCTATATTCAGCAGTTCATCGAGCTCGACGACGCCTTCTTCTACGTCATTGTTTTGATCCTGTTCATTGTCATCTCGGCGGGCATCCTCAACACGATCCTGATGTCAGTCTTCGAGCGGGTGCGCGAGTTCGGCGTCATGATGTCGCTCGGCGCCAAACCCCGCCAGGTCGTCTGGCTGGTGGTGCAGGAAGCGGCCTTGTTGGGGCTGGTTTCCATGGCCATCGGCGGCCTCATCGGCTGCGCCCTGACGCTGTATTACGCTTCGGCCGGCATGGACTTTTCCGCTTGGGCTGAGGGCGCGGCGGCCATCGGCATGACGACCACGGTGGCTTACCCGAAGCTGACCGCGGCCAATCTGGTGCTGTCGAACCTGTCGGTGTTGGCGGTGGTCATGATCGTGTCGCTGTACCCGGCGGTGCGCGCTGCACGGCTTAGGCCGGTCGAGGCCATCCGCCACGTTTAGGAGGCGCCCGTGGCGTTGGTCGAGCTCGAGCATGTTTCCAAGACCTACGGCAACCACGTCGCGGTTCACGCCCTGCGCGACGTCACCCTGCGGCTCGAGCGCGGCGATTTCGCCGCTGTCGTCGGACCGTCCGGCTCCGGCAAGACCACGCTGCTCAACCTCATCGGCGCGCTGGACCGCCCGGACAATGGGGCGATCCGCGTCGCGGGCGTCGATCTCACCGCCACTCCCGCTGCGCGCCTGGCCGACTTCCGGCTCCGCCACGTCGGGTTTGTCTTCCAGGCCTTCAACCTGTTTCCGGTCTTAACCGTGATTGAGAACCTGGAGTTCGTCGCCGCGCTTCAGCAGATGGCGAAGTCGCAGCGCCGCGCGCGGGCGCGCGAACTGCTTGAATCGGTGGGCATGGCCGGCTATGGCGACAAGCGGCCGAACGAGCTCAGCGGGGGGCAGCAACAGCGGGTGGCGGTGCTGCGCGCCATCCTGACCCAGCCTCAGCTGGTGCTGGCCGACGAGCCGACGGCCAACCTCGATTCGGCCGCCGCCGCCAACCTGCTTGACATGATGGAGAAGCTGAACCGCGACCATGGCATCACGTTCCTGTTCTCGACCCATGACCCACAGGTGATGGAGCGCGCCCGCAGGCTCATCCGGCTCAGGGACGGCCGCGTGGTATGAAACTGCCGGCTGTGCTGGCAGCCGCGGCGACGGCCCTCTTGGCTCAAGAACCGGCCGGCCGCTCCGCCTGGCAGCATCGCTTCAGCGGCACCTACAAGTCCCTGTTTAGCGCCTCGCGCACCGTGGTGCGCCAGGATGGCTACGGCGACGTCTTGAACCGCCTGCGGCTGAGTTACGACGTCCGCTATCGCCAGTGGTTGCAGGCCCACATCGACTACGACAATCAGGCTCACTTCGGTAATCTCATCGCCCAGCCCGAGTTCGCCCTTGTCCGGGGCCGCCAGAGCGCCGCCTGGCTCGACCTCCAGCACACCTTCGTCGACCGGCGGCACTCCTATTGGGATACCTCGCTGTACCGCGGCTATGTCACTCTGCGCTCCTCCGCCGCCTCCCTGACCGTCGGCCGCCAGCGCATAGGCTGGGGCGTGGCCCGCTTCTGGAGCCCGGCCGATGTGTTCAATCCGCTGAACCCGCTTCAACTCGAGGTCGAGGAGCGCCAGGGCGTGGATGCGGCGCTGCTGGAGGTGAACTTGCCCCACGCCGCGCGTTGCTCGGCCGCCTTCCTGCCGCCGGCTGGCGGCAGCGGCGCGACGGTTGCCGGGCAGCTCGGATCGACCGTCTCCGGCTACGATCTGGCCGCCTTCTTCGGCCGTTTCGACCGCGATTGGATGGGCGGCGCCGAGTTTGCCGGCCAGTGGCGTGGGGCCGGATTGCGCGGCGAGATCACCTACCGCGCGCGCGACCGCTCACGCCCGGAAGCCGACGCCCTCCGGCTGACCCTGGGTGCGGACTATGCCTTTCCGAACACCCTGTATGTGGTCGGCGAGTATTTTTACAACCAGGGGCAGCCCGCTCCCGGTGCCTCGGATCTCACGGCGCTTCTGTTGTTTACGAGTGAAATCTTCACCCTTCACCGTCACTTTGCCTCCGCCGGCATCGCCTACGACCTGACGCCTCTGTTCCGCCTGGAAGGCTACACAGTAGCCGATCTGGAGGGCCGCAGCCTCTTCCTCATGCCGCAGCTCGTCTACAACCTCACCCCCAACACCGACCTCCGCCTCGGCGGCCAGTTCTTCCCTTCGGCCGCCGGAGGAGAGTTCGCCCCGCTGGCCCACCTTCTCTTCGCCGAGCTCTCCTTGCACTTCTAGCCCAAAATAGCGCGAGCTTCCGGTTGCGGCTGTGCTCGTCCGCGCCTTACTACCGATGCTTGGCGAGCCCGCGCACGCCCCCCAGCATCCGCTCGTCGCTGAGCGGCGGCAAAGGCAGCCAACGGCGAGCACAGGCTGCGTCGGGCGGGGGCGGTATGAGGAGGCGTGAGCATGGATCCTGACAGGGCGCAGCTCGCCGAGCGAGTTTGCCTTGTCGCGACGGGTGTTGCTGCTGAAGTCCCCGGGCAGCATCGGCATCGACGTCTCGTTGGCGGGCATTGCGTACGAACAGCTTGTTGTCAGCCGCGCCGTTCGGGAAGAACTGCTTCCGGGTTCTGCGGTCCGTCTCGGCTCTCCCGAAACTCCTCAGCGGTGCAGCCGGATTGCCGCCGAGTTTGTCCCAAGAGGAGAAAGCCGCGGATGGGCACCGATAAACGCGGGTAGGTAGTGGCAGATCCGGCGGCCTCGTAGTCTCTGCAAGATACTCAATGGTTGTCATCAGCGCGGACGAGGTCTTGTTCCTCATCACGAGAGGGTTCGCCAAGTGGTCCGGCCGCTGGCAAGACTGCCGGCGTGGCGGAGCCGGCGCTCCCCTCCACTTGGGCCGCGATGTCGTAGAATACAGGGTTTCG